>Ga0206959_10025_pt1 | contig 43812 bp, 32 predicted proteins | sample Alteio_BWOrgHeat_31_FD_152971 | JGI IMG/M metagenome (GOLD analysis project Ga0206959, IMG submission 152971) | Enriched cells from forest soil in Barre Woods Harvard Forest LTER site, Petersham, Massachusetts, United States -... | ecosystem: Environmental > Terrestrial > Soil > Temperate forest >...
CAAAACCTTCCAGGTCGTCAATAAAGGAAGCGTGCCCTGCGATCATCAGTCTCCCTGTTCCCCGGATGGAAAGTGGAAGGCTGCGTCGGCATCCGCGTCACTGGACGCGGGAGCGGATAATGCATTCGGCAATGTAAGAGCCTCCTGCATTGCGGGACCATGTCCGTTCACACGAATCGACTCAAGTGGGTTTATCCGGGGAGGGCGCAACATTCGCGTTTCGGCCTTGAACTGGTCGGATACGGCCACCTTTCTGATGGAGGCCGAAGTTTTTCACAGCGCCATCAGTTCCAATGTTCGCGAATTATACCCTGTCATCTTTGGCCGCACGCTCAACTTCACCCTGCCGCCGACCCAGGAAGGAGTGAGCCTCGAGGCCGAAGTCGATGGCTCTCCCATGGTCTTCCCACTCGGTCCGAATCCCAATTTAAGTTGGGCCACCTGCACTGTCCGAACTGGCACAGATAAGGAAAAAACCACAGTCTATCGCTGTGAACTAAAGCCGGATTATCAATTCTGATCGGCCAATACCTGGGCTGGGTGAGGGGCTTGGGTTAAAACAAGCAAGACACACTGATTTTCTCGAATCGCAGCGGACGGTTGGAGCATCTTTATGTTAGGCTTTTCTCAATGAGATTTGGTGTCCAGGAGAACGCTGTTTGTTGTTGCAAATGTATGTGCAACAGGCGTGTATCTTCTGGCACGAGGAGCTTGCAGACCTAAAATAGGTTCTGAATTCAGGCTAGTAGTGAAAAACCCACCGCCAGGAGATGCACTGGCGGTGGGTTTTTGTGTTTTAGGGCTAAAGGAGAGAACAGAGTGAGCGTTCCCGAGATTCAAGCTGAAGAGTTGAAGCACCGCCTAGATAAAGGAGACAAACTTCTCCTTCTGGATGTGCGCGACGAATACGAGTATGAGATTTCAAACATCGGGGGCCACCTGATCCCCCTGGCTGAGTTGCCAAAACGTTTCACCGAATTGAACGCTCGCCAGGAAATTGTTGCCGTTTGCAAGATGGGGCCTCGTGGCGTAAAGGCCGTCGAGTTCCTGAAGAAACATGGATTCCAGAAGGTCAGCAATCTGAGTGGTGGAATTCACGCATGGTCCGACCGCGTCGACCGCAAGGTTCGCAAGTACTGAACGCAGCGCCGTGAACTGGATTTGCTAAGCAAGCTCTTTCCTGGATCGATGCGGGGCGAGCGTCCGAATCGAGGTCCGGTGCAATTCGCAGTGGCTGTTCTGATGTCAGGGGTCCACACCATGTACTGGCCTCGGGCGGGTGCTTTCCCCTGCGGTTTCAACTACAATCTGTACGGTTTCTAATTCTCACTGTGTGAAGGAGCCTGCAAGTGGCTGAAACGGTATCACGTGGATCACTCGGCGAATCGGGCGCAATTCAACTTGCCAATGTAACAAAAACACCGCCGATATACGGCGCCATCACTCCTCGATGGCTGGTCCGACTGCTGGACTGGAAGCCGCTTGAGGCCGGAATCTTCCGCCGCAACCGCGTGGTCGAGGAAAAAATAATCGAAGTCCTGTGCGGTCATGCTGACGAATCGGAGATCCCGGGTACCTACGCAGAATACGAAGAGACGCCGCGCGAATACCGACTGAGCAGCATCAACGCAGTTGTGAATGTGCAGACTCGCGTCAGTGATCTGTTCAGTAATCCCTACGATCAGGTCCGTGAGCAACTGCGCGTGATTATCGAGGGTGTGAAGGAGCGGCAAGAGAACGAACTGTTCAACAATGCAGAGTATGGATTGCTGAATAATGTACCGGATTCACAAAGGATTGCGACTCGGAAAGGCGCGCCGACCCCGGACGACCTTGATGAGTTATTGACCAAAGTGTGGAAGGAGCCATCCTTCTTCCTTGCGCATCCTCGCGCTATCGCCGCTTTTGGACGTGAGTGCACCCGTCGAGGAGTGCCGCCCCCGACCGTCACCTTGTTCGGTAATCCATTTATCGCATGGCGCGGAATTCCGCTGATCCCTTCCGACAAGATTCGGGTGGCCGGCAAAGTAGCCAAATCAAAGATACTGCTGCTACGGGTCGGCGAAAGAAAGCAGGGAGTGATCGGACTTTTTCAGCCCGGTCTAACCGGGGAACAGACTCCCGGCTTGTCCGTGCGCTTTAAGGGGATAAACGACCGAGGTATCGCTTCTTATCTGATATCCCTCTACTGTTCGGCGGCAGTTCTGACAGACGATGCGATTGCCGTGCTCGATGATGTCGAAGTCGGACAATATCATGAGTACAAGTGACATCGACCGTCTTGTACTTCTACCGCAACAAGGACAAGGACCGGCAGACCCACCGAATCAACGAGCGGTGACGCCCGCCGGTTTGCCCGATCCTGCTACGCTCGCGCGCATGGCGAACGAGTTTTTTTCGGCCCTCCCGGATGGGGGCAATAACGCAATTCAAGCATTGCCGAGTCAGTTCCCACTCAATGAATCCTCGGCTGTTGAAGCACCCGCCACGTCTCCAGCTTTTCCGCCTGAGATATCGCTTCCATCTGACCCGCATTTTCAAAGCGCTCCGGCAAGCGCCGGTGCCGCGTCGATGTCTCCGGTCTCAGCTCCTTTTCAGACAACTGTCCCTTCCATGCCCGGCGCGTTGGGGACGACCGACGGTTCAGGAACTCTAACCGAGCTCCCCGTATTTTCTTTTCTTCAGGATGCCCGCCCGATCTTCGGTGATAGGAATACAGTTTCGGAAGTCCCGCATGAGCCCGCGAAGTCCCTGACTGAATTCATGTCGATGGGAGCCTTCCTGACCAGTCCGCAGTTGACGCTAGATGACGAAACATTGCGGCAGGGAGCAGAGGTCTCACAACCTCCATCGCCTACTGCGGCGAGTCCATTCGGGATTGCAGACTCCTCCGCAGTTCCCACGTTTTCGTTTCTTGAAGAAGCTCGACCGCTGTTTTCCTATCCTCCTACAGTTCCTGGTCCCGTTCCTGCACTTCCTCAGACCGATTTGTCTGCTGCACCTGAGCTCGACTCGAGGCGAGCTCAAGCTCCTGTCTCATTGGGCTTCCTCAGTGATGTGCGCCCGATTTCTTCGGGAGACCAGGAGTTAAACCCGCTTGGCATTGAGCCGGACGTCCCGCGCGACCTGAATCTTTCTTCTTATTCTTTCGACGCGCAGGCTCTCAAGCGCGACTTTCCGATCCTTCGTGAGAGGGTGAACGGCAGGCCACTGGTATGGCTCGATAACGCCGCCACAACACAGAAGCCGCAAAGTGTTATCGACAGGCTGAAATATTTCTACGAACACGAAAACTCTAACGTGCATCGCGCCGCGCATGAACTAGCAGCCCGTGCCACTGACGCGTATGAGTCCGCACGTGAAAAGGTCCGCCGTTTCCTTAACGCTTCCTCGACGCGCGAGATCATCTTCGTTCGCGGGGCAACAGAAGGCATCAATTTGGTGGCACAGAGTTGGGGCCGCCGAAACATTCAGAAGGACGACGAAATTGTTATCACCTGGCTTGAACATCACGCCAATATCGTTCCGTGGCAGATGCTTTGCGCCGAGAAGCGTGCGCGGTTGCGCGTCGCTCCTGTTGATGACAGCGGTCAGGTGCTTCTCGACGAATACGAAAAGCTGCTCGGACCGAAGACACGCCTCGTCGCACTGCCGCAGGTCTCGAATGCTCTTGGAGTCGTTCCTCCAGTAGGCGAAATGATCGAAGCGGCTCATCGTCACGGAGCGAAGGTTCTGCTTGATGGTGCGCAGTCGGTTTCACACATGCGCGTGGACGTCCAGTCTCTCGACTGCGACTTCTTCGTCTTCTCCGGTCACAAGGTCTTCGCGCCGACCGGCATCGGTGTGGTGTATGGAAAGTCTGAGGTCTTGGAGCACATGCCGCCTTGGCAGGGAGGCGGGAATATGATCCAGGACGTCACCTTCGAAAAGACTCTTTACCAGCCTCCTCCGCAACGCTTCGAAGCTGGTACCGGCAATATTGCAGACGCGGTTGGACTTGGTGCCGCCATTGACTATCTGGATCGCGCCGGAATGGCCAATATCTCGAGACATGAGCATGGGCTTCTCACCTATGCGACAGAAGAGCTGCAACGCATTCCTGGACTGCGTATTATCGGGACAGCGAGAGAGAAGGCGGGAGTACTGTCGTTCGTACTCGACGGTTTCCGCACTGAGGAAATGGGCCAATATCTGAACCGAAATGGCATTGCTGTTCGCTCAGGTCATCACTGTGCGCAACCCATTCTTCGCCGTTTTGGCTTAGAGAGCACGGTCCGTGCCTCTTTGGCGCTCTACAACACCTATGAGGACATCGATGCGTTGACGGCGGCGCTTCGGAATCTTACGCAAGGACACAACTCAATCTGATAAGCGGTGTCCTTGTTACGCAAGGACCTTGTCAAAGATCAAAAACTTCATCATGATCTGTCGCCAGATGTACGACCGAGAAGCCTCGACCGAGAGGCCATGCCGATTCCTTTTGGCTAGGGCGCGACGAGCGGCACCTGAGACGAGATCTGCAGGTCGATCAGCATCTGCGCTCTACGCTCGATCTGCTCGTAGAGGGCTGCCTTCTTGGGCGGCAATACCTTGCGGAAGTTTGACCAATACTTCTGGCGCAGCGCCGCAACGTCTGCGTCCTGCTTGAGGAGGCGCCGGGACCAGTCGTCGGCCTGGGCGTCGGTCATAGTGTCGTAGCTCTGTGCGTATTCCTTGATGAGCTGGTATTTGTCGTTGTGGATGGTGACGAGCTCGGCGGTATATTGGTCGTAGACGGGCCAAAACTTCTGCGCCTCGGCGTCGGTGAGGGGCACGTTGGCGGCGATGAGCTGTTTCTTCTGCGAACGGATGTCCTTGCGCAGAAGGTCGATGTCCTGATCGATCTGAGCACCCTGGGTTGTGCCGGCCTGCGTGTTCGCGTCCTGTGCAAATGTTGACTGATGGCCGAACAGTACCATCCAGTTCAATGCCAATACTGCGAGCAAAGACGTTTTCATTTGTGGCGCTCCTTTGTTTGCATGAAGAGGCCTGGTGAAGCGTGGACGGATATAGCGGGTTGAATTCTACTGAAAACGCTGAGGGCGGTCTACTCCGAACTGTGACAGGGATGGGAGAACCCGATCTGCGCAGAACATCGGCTACCTCAGCAAGTTGACATAGACTTGCCGCGCCTGGTCCAACATCTGCAAAACAGACACTCTTTCCGCAATGGTGTTCCAGTTCCGGTTGGCTTTTGCGGCTTCAGCCAGGTGGTCAATCCAGGCAATGAAATAGGCAGCGTCGTCTGTCGGCTTCGGAAGCGACCCCGCGACACTCACGTAAATCGGGCTCGTGGTGGCGTAAACATAATCGTCCAGCACCGGATGCTCCGGCTGGTCGCTGGAAGCCCGCAGCACACACCATCCGCTCTGCGAAATCTGGATTGTGTCTTTCACATCGGCCGACTGCCGGTCTCCACTCGGCTTCAAGTCGCGCACTACGTACCCGTTGCAGACCACTTCGAGGTGATCCACTGGAACGAAGGAGCGAAGCCAGGACGTAAACTCTACTTTGTTCTCCCCACTCGGAAGTTTTAGTTCGTCTCCGACTGTCTTTCCCCCGAGCGTGAACCCGAGCAGAGGGCCATTGGTCGCAAATGTGCGCCCCTGTTTGAGTGAGTCGAGCCAGGGTGCTGTGCCAGTGGCGTTGTTTGGAATGCTGGCATAAACGCGAGTCAGGCCAACCGGCCCGCGGAGCGAAGCATAGTTGGCCATGGTGTCAGAGCCCGCACCTGCGGGCAGCCGAAATCCGCAATTGAGCAGGCGGTACCAGACTGAGGCGGTCATGCGGTGATCGCTGAAGCCAAGCACCTCAAGGTAATCTATTTTGCCCAATGCCGCATCGACGGGCAGTCCGAGAGCCTCGTCCAACGGCTCTCCGCGGGTGAGTGTAGGGTCGCTTGCCGGATCCACAACGATGTCGAAGGGATGAGCATAGCCCACAAGGGCCTGCTGCTGGTGCGCCAGATCAGCAATGACTGCATTGGTAGGGAAAAGGCTCGCGGCTGCGGTGTTGCCGTAGGAAGCGTAGTCGGGCAGCAGAAGGTTGTGAGTCAGATTCAGCAATCCCAGATGTCCCCAGTAACTGGTGTGAAACTCCTGGCCGTGGAGCAGCCAGTGGCCCGGGGTTGAAGCTGGGTCGGGCGCGGTCTGGAAGTAGGCGATGTCGGGAATCCGCTGCTCTTTGTTCACCACCAGATTTTCGACAAGAAAGAGATTCTCCGCCGATTGTTGTGCCACAAGATTTGCCGGCGTGTTGCGGTAGGCTCCTCCATAATTCATGTGCACGTGCAGATCGGCACTGGCCCACTCCGAATGTGCGGCCTGCGGAATCTGCAGCGGCTTCAGGTGGACAACCAATCGCGCGTTCGGGCTGCAGACCACGGTTTTCCTTGCTACGCGGTACTCGAAGCCCTTTGTCACTTCGACCTGGATACGCCCCTCCGGAACTGCCAGCTCCGCCTTGCCCGGGCTGTGGAAGTAGTGGGCTTCAAACGCGCCTTCTGAGCGGACGAAGTTGTCTTCGGCATGCATCCAGGCATCGTCGGGGGCATAAGCCCTGGCGTCTTCGCCGGTGACGGAGATGCGGGCCGGCGTGGGTTTCCCTGAGGGATCCAGAACGGTGATGCTCAAGTGACCCATCGCCTTCAGATAGTGCTTTTCTTTGGCAACTACTGGCCGCTGTGCTCCGCCCAGCACTTCCTGTATCCATAGTGAGGTGTTGCCGCCCCGGTTCGAGATGAAAGCGATCTGCTCGCCGTCGGGCGACCAACGAGGGTTGGTATTGTCGAAGTCGCCATAGGAAAGGGGGAAAGGATCGCCGCCTTCCGATGGCATCACCCAGAGCTGGTGCCACTGGCCGCCAAGATACGAAGCGTAGACGATGCGTTTGCCGTCGGGAGAGAAATCCGGCCGGGCCTTCCACGCCGTCTCTTCATAATGAATCTCGCGTGCTTCCGCGCCGGGTTCAACCTTCATCCGCCAGAAGCCGCCAGTTCCGTAGATGTGTCCGCGGTTAGAAACGAATATCAGGTCCGCTCCGTCCGGCGACCAGGTGGGGCTGATCTCGTGATCGAATTCGCTGTAGTAGAAACGAGGCAGATTGCTGCGTGATTCGCCTGTGAGCCGCCGCACACCAGTCAGCTCGCCGCCGCTGAAATCGCCGACAAAAATATGAAAGCGCCCGTTATACGAAGTGGAGACGAAGGCGATACGCTTGCCGTCCGGTGAAAAGCGCGGTTCGATGTTCACGGCACCACCGGAGGTGAGCTGGTGAGACTGCCTTTTCTCAAGATCGAACACCCAGAGTTCAACCGCGTCCTGACGATAGGTCACGTAGGTGATCCAGCGGCCGTCGGGAGAGCAGTCAGGTTGGTAGTCATATCCCGGGCCTGCGGTAAGCTGCTCAGCGGTGCTTGAATCTAAGTCCTGCCGCCACAGCGTCCCGGACATCGAATAAACAAGCGAGCGCGAATCAGAAGACCACGCAGCCGAATTCGGTCCAGTGGTTAGCTGCGGCAGATACATCTCGCGGTAGTAGTAACGATGCGGCAGATCGACCTGCTTAAGAACCGGGTCTCGCTGTGCCGTCAGGGGCAGAGCAGTCAAGATCAACATAGTCAGCAGGGTTGCTCGATTTGGTCTGAAGACCCGCTGTTGAGAGGACACAGCTTGAAGAGAGGACCTCATAGGAGTGCGAGCAGTCTACCGCACACGGCAGAACTAACCACTCATAATCACGCGCTCCTGTTTTGGTAGGGACTAGGACTCTCCTAGCCACCTGTGCCACAGGCAGCATTCTTTCACGCGGGAATATAAAGATTCGGATTCCTATCCCTCGACGGCAGGTTTCCTTGTCCTTAACCGTAATTATGCGAAGCAGGTAGGACGACCCTTTTAAACTTTTTGTGAGGTGTGCTTTGAAAAAGCTGTTCCTGTTGCTGGGTACTGTGCTATGGACGGGTCAACTTTTTGCCCAGTATTTGCCCACCTGCAATGTGCGAAGTTTTGGAGCAAAGGGTGATGGCGTTGCCCTCGATACGAATGCTGTTTCGGCGGCTATTCATGCTTGTGTGAAACAGGGTGGGGGCACGGTTTACTTCCCACAGGGCCGATACGTCATCGGAACCGTGCAGCTTTACAGCCACATTCATCTATTGCTTGAAAGCGGTGCCGCTCTGGTAGGGAGCCGGGACATTCACGATTACCTTCCGAGCCCTCCCTTCGGCTTTGCGCGCCATTATGGAGTCGATATCACAGGCGAAGGTACATTGCTGGGCATGCTTATCGCCAAGAACGCCGAAGATATTGCGATTGATGGGCAAGGCGAAATCGATGGGCAGGGCGACACATTCATGGAGCTTCATGTCTCGCACGGAGGCGACGATTACGTAGAACAATACGTGCGCAATCCAGAGAAATTTCATGCCGCCATGAGCAGCATGGAATATGGCCCTGTCGAGCCGGGCCACCGTCCTGGAACGATGATTGTCTTCTTCCACTGCGCTAACGTGCGATTGCATGGTATTACCCTGCGTTCCTCCCCCAACTGGACACTGCATTTACAGGACGTCGAAGGCGCGGCAATCTCCGATATACAGATACTCAACGACCCCAGGATCCCCAATAACGACGGTATCGACTGCATGCAATGCCGACACGTGCGTATTTCGAACTGCAATATCGATACCGGCGATGACGGATTCGCGATCGTAGGCAGTGAGCATGTGAATGTAAACAACTGCTCGATCTCGTCGCGATCTGCGGCGATCCGCCTTGAGAGCACGAAGCTGAGCACTTTTACCGGCCTGAGCATGGATACAAACCGCGGCATCGCCGTCTTCGCCAACGGCTATGCAGGTCAGGAGAACAGGGCGACAGAGGACGTAACCTTCTCCGACATCGTGATGAGAACGAGGCTTATTCCCGGAGGCTGGTGGGGCAAAGGCGAGCCGATCTACATTGCTGAGCAACCGTGCGTTTCAGGTATTCCCTGCGGCATTAGAGTGCGCAACGTTGTTTTCAATAACATCACTGCCGAAGCGGAGAACGGAGCACTGCTTTGGGACGATAAGAGCACACCGATTACGGGCGTGGAGTTGAACGGCGTCCGTCTGCACATGATCGCTCCCGATCCGGCAATGAGCGAGAGCATAGGCGGTAACCTTGATCTGCGATGGACCGCCCTGACCCCACGCTACGGAATTGTCAGGAGCGACATCCCGGCTTTCTACGCAAAGGGAGTGAGCGGGCTACGTCTCCGAGATCTTCAAGTCGATTGGGCCGATTCGATGCCGGATTACTTCTCCAATGCAATTCGGGTCGAGGATTTCAGTGACCTCACTATCGACGCCTTTGCCGGACGCCAGGCGCAGTCCGCCGCCGGAGCAGCCGTCTTCCTGCAGAATGGCTCGGGCGTAGCCATTACCAACTCGCGCGCCATGCAGGGAACGCAAACATTTCTACAGATGAACAAGGTACATGGGCGCAGGGTGTTCGTGAATTACGACATGGGAGAAGCAGCGAAGGTGATTGTGCCTGCGAACGAGAAGTTCGATATACAGATTGGAGTACGAGCAGCAGGACAGCAATCCAAACGCTCTCGACAATAATCCCAATCAAGATATTGATCAAAACCTTCCAGAAGTTTTCTCGGCCAGAAAAAACGAAGGTCGATAACGATAATTTGGATACGGTACAGGCGCGGTCCGTCGTGCTTATTGATTCCCCCAAAGATTAGATTTTTTAAGTTTTCTCTTGACCGTCTTAAAGGTAAGTATTAACTTACGGTAAGTGACTACTTACCAACAGCAACAATTGGATGCACTTGGTGATGTTACGCGGCGTGCGCTTCTGGAAAGGCTCCGCCGCGGACCGCAACCCGTCGGTCAGCTTGCGCGAGGTCTTCCGGTAAGCAGGCCGGCGGTTTCGCAGCATCTGCGTGTTCTAAAGGAAGCGAAGCTCGTGCGCGATGAAGCGTCTGGCACCAGACGGTACTATCGCCTGGATCCGAGTGGTTTTGCATTGTTGCGATCTTATCTCGACAAATTCTGGGGCGAAGCTCTGGAAGCATTCAAAGCGAAGGTAGAGGAGACATGACATGCCGGAAAGAGAATTAAACCAGCAACACACGACGACGCTTGAAGCGGAGGTCAGGGAACTGGAGCCAGTGCGCAAGAGTATCCGCGTGCATGCCGATGCAGCCCGCGCCTTCCGCGTCTTCACCGAGGAGATAGACAGCTGGTGGCCGAGAACCCACCACATCGGCAGCTCTCCTATGAAGCGTGTCGTGGTCGAAGGCAGGCCGATGGGCGCGATCTACACCGACCAGGAGGATGGGACGGTCTGTCCATGGGGCTCGGTGCTGGCCTGGGAACCGCCTCACCGATTCGTGATGGCGTGGCAAGTGAGTCCTAGTTGGCAATATGAACCGGACTTAAGCAAATGTAGCGAGGTCGAGGTTCGGTTTACCCCCGCTGATGACGGAACGACGCTGGTGGAACTCGAGCATCGCGGCCTTGAGCGCCATGGCGGTGCGTGCATCAAGATGCGCGAGCAGGTGAACGCCGAGGGTGGATGGGGAGGCCTGCTGGCGATGTTTGCAGACAAGGCGGAGCAGAAGGCATGAGAGCGGTTCTATGGTTCCGCGTCGTCGCAATCATTCTGCTGCTCTTTGCTGTAGGTCACACCTACGGTTTTCTGGCCTTCCGCCCGCCAACGGCGGAGGGCCGCGCCGTATGGGATGCAATGAACAACGTGCATTTCTCCGTGGGCCGCTCGACGTTCAGCTACGGCGGCTTCTACAAGGGCTTCGGGCTTTCCATCTCCGCCTTTCAGCTCTTCAGCGCGTGGCTGGCGTGGACGTTAGGGTCGATGGCGCGACGCGGAATTCCAGGTGTCCGCGCCATCGCATGGGGCCTGTTCTTCCTTCAAGTAGTAGGCCTTGTGCTTTCAGTACGGTATTTTGCTATTGTGCCGGCAGTGCTGTCTGCGATCGCAGCTCTCTGCATCTTTCAAGCAGCGAGATCGATCCGTGGCCCATCTCTTGCTTCGGAGTGATGTTTTGTCCGGTGAAGTTGTCAGGTCACAGAAGCAAGGCTAACTCCTTTTACCTGCGAATTGCAGTAACTGAGAAGCTATGTCCTCTCGTTGAAACTTCTCATTCGCTCGTCTACGATGCATGCTCCTCCCTCTCCGATGCCATGCGTGCGCCATATGAATCGAGCGCATATGTGAGCAGATCCTGCGCCAACTCAACAATACGGGGAGATCCTCGGGAGTGCCTTGCAAGAAAACCGACCATCGGTTGGGTTGGCAGTTAGTCATTTTGTGGTAGATTGCTATTTAGTATTCAGTATTCAGTTTTCGATTAGATCGATCATCTTCCAATTGCATGGGAGGTCTGGATGCGCGAAGAACAGCACACTGAACAATCGTCAAGCTTTCGGCTTGACGTTCCATTACATGCCCTCCTCACCCAGAAGAGGATGCCTTCCTCTGGCCTGCAGCCAGCGGGCGAAGCCGAGAAGTTTCCCGAGCCAGTCTTTCCCGTATATCCGGATCTGTTGGGACCGGTTGATGAGAATGGCGACTGGACTCCTCCGGAGAAACGCAAGTGGACGCCGGGGCAGGTCTACCATGCGATGCAGGGCTGGCTGTTCCCGTATATTCATTCGCGCGTCACGGCGGGGGATTTTCACCCGCTCATCGCCTATTTGTTCACGGAGTTCAAGTGCAACCTCGACTGCCACTATTGCTGGGCTTTTGACAACAAAGTAAAGGGCATGACCGAGGATACGGCGAAGCGTTCGATCGATTGGCTGCATAGCACCGGTTGCCGGGTCCTCGCTTATATGGGTGGAGAGCCGCTGCTTCGACCAGATTTCATCCATCGAATTACTTACTATGCGGCTAAGAAAAACTTCTGGATATATCTTCCAACCAACGCCCGGTTGTTGCGCACCGATGTCATCGACAAGCTGGCTGATGCTGGCATCTCGACTTTCAATATCGCGGTCGACGCCGTCGATCTGAAACCGGGTCTGCCCAAAGCGCTCGCGCCGATCCGTAAGCAGTTCGATTACCTCGTCCGCAAACAATACGGGTATGGTTATTCCGTCTTCCTCAACATCAATATATGCCGCAATAATCTGGACGATGTGCGCGAGCTTACCGAGATCGCCCATGACAACGGCATCGCGACGGATTATCACATTAATGAGTCCCCATTGCTCGAGCAGGATGAGCACTTCAAGCACGCGGATGACAATGTCACCTATATCTCGAGGGAAGACTGGCCTGCCGTAGAAGAGACGATCCAGTGGCTGACCGAGAAGCAGGATGCCGGGTACAAGATGGTGAACTCAAATACCCGTCTGTGGCAGATGGTTGATTTCATGAAGGGGAATCACTTTCCCTGGAACTGCCGTGCCGGTCAAAACTCGATGATTATCCGGGTCGATGGCACGTTAGCGCCGTGTTTCCCGATGTACACCGCGAGTTATGACTGGGGAGTGGTTGGCGATCACAAGTTCGACACCAAACAATTGGACCACCAGAAAGAGACCTGTCAGACCCACTGTTTTTCTACGCTCAATCACATCCTTGGCTGGTGCTATAACGACCAGCGTGTTATCAAGTTCTTTTTCAAGCAGCTCGCGCATGGCTTTCAGGGAATGAAAGGCCAGATGTAGTATGCAGCAGTTTCAAATATCACCTCGATCGCAAATCGCACGCAGTTGTGCACAAGGAGACGCAAATGCCGGTAACGAGAGAGATTGTACAAACTGATTTTGAAGCGGAAATTCAGGCGCGTATCGATGCAGAGCGGGCGCGTCTTCGTGCCGAAGCAGGACTGGCACGCATGCGAGAGTTCAAGAAGCCAGTCGAGCGCACCTTCACGGCGGCGGAACGGGACTACGTGACGATTCTCTTCGGAGGTCTGACCTGGAAACACGAAGAGATGATCAAGGCAGTTTTCCACGGCAGCGGTTATCGTTGCGAGAACATTCCGACCCCTGTGGTTGATGACTTTCAAGCAGGTAAGGAATTCGGTAACAATGGCCAATGCAATCCGACCTATTTCACCGTGGGCAATCTCGTTCGCTATCTTCAAAAGCTTGAGCAGGAGGGGCTGGCACGCCAGCAGATCATTGACAACTACGTCTTCTTCACTGCAGGCTCGTGTGGCCCTTGCCGTTTCGGCATGTATGAAGCCGAATACCGCTTCGCTCTCAAGAATGCAGGATTTGACGGCTTTCGTGTGTTGTTATTCCAGCAAACAGACGGCATCAAAGCTGCCAGTGGCGAACCGGGCTTAAAGTTTTCAGTCGACTTCGGAATGGGCATGCTCAACGCCCTTAATCTCGGCGACGTCATCAACGAGCTTGTATATCAGGTTCGGCCCTTCGAAGTGCAGAAAGGTGAGACAGATCGTGTCATTCGTGAGTCGGTCAAGACCCTCACAGACACGCTGCGCGGGCGCAAGCGGTGGCACATTATGGATTCTGCCCCGGCGTGGGCGAAGCCATACCTTGAAAAGCATAAAAAAATTGAAGGTATCGGCTGCACGCTCGGCAAGATTGGCCACAATCTGTATGGCAAAGAATATGTAGATGCGTTGCACGCCTGCCGCGACAGCATCAACGCTATTGAAGTCGATCGGTTGCGCGTGAAGCCTGTCATCAAAATCACCGGCGAGTTCTGGGCGCAGACAACCGAGGGCGACGGCAACTTCAACATGTTTGCCTTCCTCGAAAAGGAAGGTGCGCAGGTGCTGGTTGAGCCGATCGCCACATGGATCGCCTACATGATGTACGTCGCCAAGGAAGGGGCGAAGGCACGTGCCGATGCGGAAGCTCCGTATCGTGATCCCAAGTGGTATGAGGTTAAAAAACGCCTGGCCAATGAGTTTAAGGTGTTCAAGAAAACAGGAGGACTGAGCGCCGGGAGCGCCATGTGGACCTATTTTTATCACCGCACCATCAAGCACATGGGCGATACGGCGCACCATCTCATCCCGCAAAAAGAGCTCTCACGACTGGCGCATCCTTTCTACCATCAGCTTGCGCGTGGCGGTGAAGGCTATATGGAAGTCGGCAAGAATGTCTACTACACCGTGAATCACCTGTGCCACATGGTGCTGGCGCTGAAGCCCTTTGGCTGCATGCCTTCAACGCAGTCGGATGGTGTCCAGTCGCGAGTCGTCAACAAGTTCAAAGACATGATCTTTCTGCCGATCGAGACCTCCGGTGAGGGTGAGGTCAATGCGCACAGCCGCGTGCAGATGGCGCTCGCCGAAGCAAAGGCAAAGGCGCGAGCGGAATTCGAAGGCGTGTTGGCGGAGACCGGCAAGTCGTTGGAAGAGCTGCGAGATTATGTGAACGAGCATCCCCATCTCAAACAGGCTCTATACCATTTTCCTCACCGAAAGGGTCTGGCTGGGACCGCGGCGCAGTTCGCCTGGCATGTAAGTGATCTGATGAATAAAGATGGCGCGTACCGTCGCCATAGTCGCACCGCTAAAGCTGTACAGCAAGTTGCCTGATGAGAAAGCAGCGCGGCTTGGAATAAGAGGAACAATTCATCCAATCCGCATTCTTATCAAGCACGGGTTCGTTTCCTAAGGAGAACGGCTATGCAGCAATTCTTTGTTGGCCTGGACGTCGGTTCCACGACAGTCAAAGCGGTTGTGGTTGACTCTGCGAACGACAAGACGATCTGGCATGATTACCAGCGCCACGAGACGCGTCAGCCGGAAAAGGTGCTGGAATTTTTGCGCCGCATGGAGGCGGAGGCTGGTATCGCACCCGGAAACACGCGCATCTTCATCACCGGTTCGGGCGGTGGCCCCATCGCGGAAATGATCGGAGGGAAGTTCGTGCAGGAGGTGCATGCTGTTTCTCTTGCGGTTGAGAAATTGCACCCCGAGGTTTACTCCGTCATTGAGCTGGGCGGTCAGGATGCGAAGATCATCGTTTTCAAGGATGACGAAGAAACAGGACGTAAGAAAAAAATCCCCTCGATGAACGACAAATGCGCGGGTGGCACGGGCGCAGTCATCGACAAGATCAATGCCAAGCTGAAAATTCCCGCCGCGGAACTCTCCAATCAGGGCTATCTCGGCGTCAAGTTGCACAAGGTCGCGGGCAAATGCGGTGTCTTCGCCGAGACAGATATCAACGGGCTTCAGAAAACAGGTACGCCGTCGGACGAATTGATGGCGTCTCTCTTCGAGGCCATCGTGCTGCAGAATCTCAGCGTCCTCACGCGCGGACATACATTGCGTCCGCATGTGCTGCTGCTGGGCGGCCCAAATGGGTTTATCCGCGGTATGCGCGAGGCATGGCAGGCCAACATTCCTCGCATGTGGAAAGAACGCAAGGTGGAGATTCCTGAGGGATCGACGCCTGAAGAACTGATCAAGGTTCCCGAGAATGCCCAATACTTCGCGGCGCTCGGATCGGTCGAGTTCGGCAAGGACGAAGAGCCTGAGGTGGGCCGCTACCTCGGTACCGATAAGCTTCTCTATTACATCGATTACGGGCGTGCGGAAGAAAAGGCAACCGCTGGCGGCAAGGGACTCGTCGCCGAGGATGCGGAGCTTGTCTCCTTCCAGTCGGACTATCGAAAGAAAAAATTTATCCCGGCACAGTTTGTTCCCGGCCAGGTCGTTTCCGGTTTTGTCGGGATCGATGGGGGATCTACTTCGACCAAGGCTGTCGTGCTCGGAAAAGACGGAGCGATTCTCTGTAAGACCTACCAGCTCTCGAATGGGAATCCGATTCAGGACACCATCGAGATGTTCGAGCAGTTGCGCGAGCAGATCGAAAGCAAAGGTGCGAGCCTGGAAGTTCTCGGTGTCGGCACCACCGGTTACGCAAAAGACATTCTCAAGGATGTGCTGAACGCTGACGTAGCGCTGGTTGAAACTGTCGCTCACACAGAATCCGCGCTCAAGTTTTATGACGATCCGCACGTTATCGTCGATGTTGGCGGGCAGGACATCAAGCTCATCGTTCTCAAGGATGGTCGCGTCAAAGACTTCAAGCTGAACACGCAGTGCTCGGCAGGCAACGGATATTTCCTGCAATCCACCGCTGAAGGCTTCGGGCTGAAAGTCGAAGACTTCGCAGATATCGCTTTCTCCGCCAAATCGATGCCGTCGTTTGGCTACGGCTGCGCGGTCTTCATGCAGTCGGACATAGTTAACTTTCAGCGGCAGGGCTGGCGTTCGGAAGAGATTCTTGCTGGCCTCGCCGACGTGCTTCCCAAGAACGTTTTCCTCTATGTTGCCAGCATACCGAACCTCGCCGCACTCGGCTCACGTTTCGTGCTGCAGGGCGGCACGCAGAACAACATGGCCGTGGTCAAAGCAGAGGTCGATTTCATCAAATCCAGCTTCCGTGCAAACGGTAAACAGCCGGAGATCATCGTCCACGAGCACTGCGGCGAATCCGGAGCGATCGGCGCGGCGCAGGAAGCGCTGCGTCTGTGGACGAATGGCAAGCAAACGACCTTCATCGGCCTAGAAGCAGTCGCAAATATCCGCTACCGCACGACACGCAACGAGGAAACGCGCTGCTACTTCTGCAAGAACAACTGCCTGCGCACCTTCATCGACGTGGACGTGACCGGCGGACAACAGACGACAGCAACGGGCGAAGACCGCGCCACTACCTCTGAAGAGATTGCCGAGGTCGCCGCGCATCTGCCCAGCCTCGAAGCGATTCAGGCCAATCTGCCGCCCGTAGAAGCGCACGGCTCATCGTGCAGTACCGGCGGCGGATGCGGCTCTCACGCGCCGTCTCCCTTCAAAGCGAAGGCCGAGCCTCTGATTCAAATCCAGGTATCTCCCGGATCGAGCAAAGTAGTCGAGTTGCCGAAGCCGGTCGAATTCCAGCCGCGCAAGACGAAAGTCCCTCTGCGTATGGGGGAGCAACGCCTGATCATCGCCACCTGCGAGAAAGGAACGGTGGAAGACCTCGATGACATGAAGGACATCAAGGCCGACATCGACAAAATCAAGGACGCCAACCCCAACTTCGTCGATATTGCAGCGCACGATACGTTCCGCCACCGTCAGGTTGAGATCGTTGCGGACGCCATTCCCAGCACGAAAGGGCTTTTCATCTCGAAGAGCATCAAGGAACGCGTTTCGCTCATGGAGCGTAGAAAAGATTTCCGTGTCGGCATCCCGCGCCTGCTCAACACTTATTCTTATGCTCCGCTCTTCAACGCGTATTTCGCCAGCCTTGGCCTGAAATCTGAAAATATTCTCTATTCCGACTACACCACGCCGGAACTCTATCGCGCCGGCGCAAGCCGCGGCGCCATCGATCCCTGCTACCCGTCGAAGATCGGCATTGCGCACGTGTATAACCTGTTGGCGACGAAGCACAACAAAAAACCTCTCAATGCGATCTGGTTCCCGATGTATGACGTGCTGCACACGCATCTCGTAAACCTCACCGGGTCGAATGCATGCCCGACCGTAACGGCAACGCCCGAAACTGTAAAGGCCGCATTTACCAAAGAGAGCGACATCTTTGCTGAAAATAACATTCTCTATCTCGATCCAATCCTCAATCTTCAGGACCAGAGAATTTGTGCAGATCAGATGTACAAGGCATGGGGACCGGTTCTCGGTCTAAGCCGCGATGAAAATGAGCGGGCATTGGAAGCAGGTTTCAAAGCGCTGCATGCCTGCGAATCGGATATCCGCCGCCAGGCACGCGCAACGCTCGATCAACTGGAGCGCGAAGACCGCATCGGCATCGTAATGCTGGGGCGCGTCTATCACCATGATCCCGGCCTGAACCACGAGATCATGGAAGAGTTCCAGAAGCTGGGCTATCCGGTCTTTTCGCAGAGTACATTGCCAGTCGATGAAGATATTCTGGATCGGCTCTTCGGTGACGAAGTGCGCGCCGGGCTTATCACGCATCCACTCGATATCTCCGACGTTTGGAAGAACCGTTATTCGACCAGTACAAACCACAAGGTATGGGCTGCAAAATTTACGGCCCGCCATCCGAATCTGGTCGCTCTCGAAGTATCAAGTTTCAAGTGCGGTCATGACGCCCCCATCTACGGGGTCATCGAGGGAATTATCGAACAATCGGGGACACCCTACTTTTCCTTCAAGGACCTGGATGAAAACAAGCCTTCAGGCTCCATCCGGATCCGTGTAGAGACGATTGACTATTTCCTGCGGCGCTATCGTGAAGACATCATCAAACGGCGGAACATCGAACGAGATATTGAAGGGCAGCTCGCAGCACTCGAGCAGTCGCTTCGCAGCCAATCTCAGGGCCATCCTGAAATGTCGATGGCGGGTGATTAATAAGAAAACGTAGAGCGATTCTTGCAATATCAGACTGTCACGTTTTTCTTCGAGAGGCTCTCGGCTCATCGACTATATGGCAGCAACGTGGAATTCTCTCAATACATTCGTCCTTTCAAATCTTGCGCACCGTCCTGTTCGTACGCTTCTGAGCATTTTAGCGATCGCGGTTGAAGTCGCGATGATACTGACGCTGGTTGGCGTCAGCTATGGCACACTCGACGGCACAGCCCAACGGGCGCGCGGAGTAGGCGCGGACATCATGATCCGGCCTCCTGGCTCTTCCTTCATCGGACTCAGCTCTGCGCCGATGACCGAAGCACTGCTCCCGATGCTGGAAAAACAGCCTGGCATCACAATGGCTTCGGGAACCGTGATCCAGCCTTTGGAAGGACTGGATACGGTCACTGGTCTTGATCTCGGCCAATTCACAAGGATGAGTGGAGGATTTCATTTCATCGAAGGAGGGCCATTTCAAAAAGACGATGACATTCTAATCGACGAATTTTATGCCCGAGAGAAGCATCTCCATGCAGGAGATACCTTCAATCTCCTCGGCCGTGACTGGCAAGTGGCCGGCGTATTCGAGTCGGGCAAGCTAGCGCGTATCTGTGTGAGACTTCCGGTGCTTCAGGAGCTGACTGGCAATCCGCACCGCCTGAGCCAGATTTATCTAAAGGTGGATCATCCTGATCACGCCCAAACCGTAGTGAACGAGCTAAAGAAGAAGTTGAAAGGCTATCCCATTTACACCATGGAGGAATTCACCTCCATGCTTACAATCAGCAGCGTAGGCCTGCTGCGAAATTTTATTGGAGTCGTGATCGGCGTTTCGATTGTTGTTGGCTTCATTGTTGTTTCGATGGCGATGTACACGGCAGTGCTGGAGCGCACCCGGGAGATTGGTATTTTGAGATCGCTCGGCGGCTCTTCGTCCTTGATCTTCAGCCTGCTTCTCAAGGAGACTTTGATTCTGGCCCTCGCAGGCACTGCGACGGGTATCGCGTTTACCTATTTGATGAAGTGGTCGATAGAACATATCGGCCATTCCAGTCTTACGCAGGAGACGGTATACGCCTGGTGGCCCATCGCAGCCGCAATCGCCGTCACCGGCGCGGTGCTCGGCACCCTCGCTCCTGCATTCAAAGCGATACGACAGGATGTGACAGAGGCTCTTTCCTACGAATAAGACTCTTTCTTCAGGCAGCTGCCGAAAAGTTCAGTCTGTTTTTACTTCTTGGTTCCTTCGCCTGCAGTTTCTGCCTGTTGGCGCAGGGCGTGAATGACGACGCGAAGCATCTCCTCTTCCGGAGCGGGTTTGCCGGTCCAGATTTCAAACTGGCGGGCGCCCTGGTGGACGAACATCTCGACACCTGTGACGACGGGAATGTTCTTTTCGCGGGCCATGCGCAGCAGCGGCGTGTCGATAGGGTTATAGACCATATCGAAGACGAGGCGCGCGTTGATTTCTTTCGGTTCGAGAATGTGGTTCGGCTTCACGCCGTGCATGCCGATCGGCGTTGCGTTCAAAATGACGTCGAATTGCGTTTTAGCGAGCTGTTCGCGCTTGAAGGTTTTGGCCTTGGCCTGACGCGCTAGCTTCAGGCCATCTTCGGCAGTGCGATTGAGGATGAAAACCTCCGCCCCTTTTTCCTTGAGTCCGAAGACGGCTGCGCGGGCTGCGCCACCCGCTCCCAGCACCAGAACCTTTGCTCCTTTGAGCTGCAGGCGCCGTTCCAGCGGACGGACCACTGCCGCAACATCGGTATTGAAGCCGTAGAGCTTGCCGTCCTGTGCACGTATGACGGTATTGCAGGCCCCGATTTTTTCCGAGACCGGGTCAGTTTTCTCCAGATGCTTCAGGATGTCTTCCTTGAGCGGCATCGTCACGGCCAATCCGTGGATCGGGACTTCGCGGACCAGCGTCAACAGGTCGCTCATTTTATGAGTTTGCAGCGCCAGGAAGACAGCATTGACCGTCTCGCGGCGAAAGGCTGTGTTGATCATCAGCGGCGAGAGTGAATAGCGAACGGGGTCGCCGGCGACTCCATAGACGCGGGTCGAAATGTCGAGCTGATCGATACGGTAGGTTTCGTGCAGCGTGCGGGCCGCAATTTGCCCAGGGCCGGTTTCTTCGCCCGGCGTGGCGGCAGCGAAGGTAAAGACGCTCCCGGCGCGGATGCCGAGGACACGGCTGATGATCCCCTGATCGCCCATGCAGATGCCGATCAGGTTGGCCATGTCACGGGTGCGCTCCAGGAAATGCATCATGGTAACGTTGTCGGCCAGGCTCTTCGCGGTCGAAACAATCTTGATGAACTCCGGCTCATAGGGACGGATGCGCTCGAAGATTCCGTCGAGATCCTTGGTGGCCGTAAAGTCGTGGTAAGAGATGATGAGGGCCGCGCCACGCGCGCGGAGTTTTTCCAGCTCAGCACTCTTGATCGCCTCGGCGGTCTGCAGTTCGACATCAACCATGTGGAAGCCCGAAGTAGCCGCTTTCTGCAGGACCTCAAGCTCATCGGCAATTTTTCCTTTGAATTTTCCCCCGCCTGGAACGCGTCGGCAGGTGGCAACGGCGGTCACTTCGCTGCGCTCGCTTAGGAAGGTCTTGAGTTTGGGTAGGGCTGTGAGCGGTTTTTCCAAGTAATCGAGGCGAAATTCGACAAAAGGGTTCTCGCGGACTGCTACTTCAGCCTTTTCAATCATTTCCGAGGGCGTGGAGCCAATAATGGCCACGCAGACTTTCCCGATGCGGGAGCGGAGGTACTGAGGCGAGAATGCGGGGGCGACGTGACTCATGAGGGCAATTGCGGCATATTACCGACTGTCCAATAAGTATGCAATAGCCGGCAGATGAAATTGTGAAGCGACGGTTTACAGACTATCAGTTTGATGAAAATCGGCTACTCTGAATTTGGAGTTAGAGGTGAATTTCGTGGCGAATTCAGTATCAACTGTCGAAGCGCAGATCAGCTATCCCTGGAATCCGGATGGGCAAGGCAAAGTGGATGAGTACGGTTTAGAGAAATGGGTTGCCGTGGCCCTGGAGCGCCACCAGAAGGCGATTGAGGCCCTTCTGTCAGTCCATGGTCCACGGACCGTAGAGAACACATTGCGGGCCTACGACGATGCAGTCGCTATGCTGGGGGCGGCCGGATCGCAAACTGCGTTGCTGGATAGCGTATATCCGGACAAGAAAATCCGGGACAAGGCCCAGGCACTGACGCAGAAAGTCGCCGAGGCGGGGGTTGCGCTCTCGCTCAATCAGGGGGTCTACAGCGCCCTAAACGCGATGGACCTCGCTGACATCGATGAGGCGACCCGGCACTATGTGGAGCGGACACTGCTGCAATACCGGCTGGCGGGAGTCGATAAAGACGACGCGACGCGGGCGAAGATCAGGGAATTGCAGGACAAGGCGACGCTGCTCTCGCTCACGTTCGGGCGGAACGTTCAGGAGAATGTAAATCGGGTTACCGTGAGCGACAGGGCTGAGCTGGAAGGCTTGCCGGAAGACTTTATTGCCGCCCATCCTGCGAACGAGCATGGTCAGATCACGCTGACCACTGACTACCCCGATTACATGCCGGTGATGACTTTCGCGAAAAGCGCGCATCTGCGTTTGCGGATGTTTCTTGCGTACAACACGCGGGCCTATCCGGTAAACGAGGGCATTTTGCTCGATCTGCTGAAGACGAGGCGCGAGATCGCAACGACGCTCGGTTTTGCAACATGGGCCGACCTCGCAATGGCCGACCAGATGATGGGTTCTGCCACAAACCTGAAGACATTTTTAGACGATCTCGATAAGGCCACGAAGCCCGGTGCAGAACGGGAATACGGCATCATTCTGGAGTTTGCGCGGACTGAAACGCCCAAAATGGTCTCCATTGACGCTGATAGCCGCGCCTACTGGTATGAACAGTACCGTCGCACGGCTTACGATTTCGACTCCCAATCGGTGCGGCCGTATTTTCCGTATAAGCCAATCGAAAACGGCGTTTTGGGGACAGCGGAGAGGCTTTTTCAGGTAACGTTTCGTCCCGCAGAAAACGCTGACGTATGGCATGAGTCCGTGAGCGCATGGGATGTCTATGACGGCCTGCATTCTCCTTCGGGTACACGGATTGGGCGGTTTTATCTGGACATGCATCCGCGCGAAGGCAAGGACAAGTGGTTCAGCGCGCATCCTCTGATTCCCGGCATCGCAGGAAAGCAGATTCCTGAGGCGGCCCTAATTTGCAATTTTCCCGAGCCCAAGGAAAATAACCCGGGCCTGATGCAGTATTCCGATGTGGTGACCTTCTTCCACGAATTTGGACACCTGATGCACGCCATTCTCGGTGGCCAGCAGAAGTGGGCAGGCATCAGTGGTATTGCCACGGAAGGGGATTTCGTCGAAGTTCCATCGCAGATGCTGGAGGAGTTTTTCCGAGATGCGCGGTTGCTAGCTAATTTCGCGAAGCACTATCAGACAGATGAGCCGATTCCCGCAGAATTAGTCGAGAAGATGAATCGCTCCGGGGCCTTTGGACGCGCGGATTGGGTGCGCACGCAGCTTTTCTATACGAGCTACTCGCTGGATACGCATTATGAGGATCCAGCCACACTTGATCTCGGCATTCTCATGCAGGCCGACTACACGAAATTCCTGCCCTACACTTGGATCGACGGCAACCGTATGTTTGCCAGCTTTACGCACCTCACTGGATACTCATCGAACTACTACACCTATCTTTATGACAAGGTGATTGCGCTCGATTTCTTCAACCAGTTCAACCCGGCAAACCTGCTCGAAGACCCGATTGCGACGAAATATCGCAAGACCGTACTTGAGCCGGGCGGCTCTGTGCCAGGAAAAGAGATTGTGCAGCAGTTTCTTGGGCGTAGCCAGAGCATCGAAGCCTTCACGCGCTGGATTGGCGAGGAATTCGAACAGGCAGCCGCTGTATCCGCGTAAGGAGGCTGGATGCCGGAAATCAGGATTCATAGCTCGAAGATTCTTCATCAGGCAGTTCAGGGCAAGTGGGCGCTCGTCACCGGAGCAAGCGCCGGCATCGGCGTAGCACTCGCCGAACAATTGGCAGCTGCGGGCGCAAATGTCGTGCTCACAGCGCGCCGCCTGGATAGGCTGGGTGCGCTGGCGAATCGCCTGAAGTCAGAATATGGAATCCAGGCGCGAGCGATTGCAGCGGACCTCGCCGACCCATCGGCGCCGCAAAAGCTGGTGTATGCGACGGAGGGATCCGGTCTGCCGATTGACATTCTTGTGAACAATGCCGGGTTTGGATACTACGGGGAGTTTGTCAAGGGTGATGCGGAGTCACAGCGCAGGATGGTGGATCTGAACTGCGCTTCCGTTGTGCACCTGACCCGGTTGTTTCTGCCCAGGATGATCGAGCGACGGCATGGCTACGTCATGATTGTTGCTTCGACAGCCGCATATCAGCCCGTTGCGTATATGGCCACCTATGCCGCGACTAAGGTTTTCGACAGGTTTTTTGCCGAGGCACTGGCACATGAGGTCGCAGAGTATGGTGTTCGCGTGAGCGCATTGTGTCCGGGGCCAACGGAGTCGGAATTCCATACCGTGGCTGGTACGAGCGAGCGGTTCGATCGCGGAAAGCAATCGGCTGAAGAGGTGGCGCGTATCGGGTTGGAAGGTTTGGTACGTGGTAAACACTGGGTCATCCCCTATACGGCGGGGAAAGTGATGGTATTTATGCAGCGGCTGGTGCCGCGAAAGGTGGTTTCCGGAGCAGCCGCAAAGATGTTCCGGCCGAAGTTGACATAGTGCACACACGCGCATAGCGCTTTAAAATCAGCGATTTATGTGAGTTCTGGGCAAGCGTTTTCAGCATCGCTGAACCCTTACCTATACGGATTCCTCAAACCACTTTTAAGGCTCGGGCTGGGGGTAATCTGTGTTTCCCTCTCACGGTAACTGCTTTTATATGACTATATTGGGAGTGGTACGCGGCCTTTACTTTGTTACATTCATGATGCACTGATCCTGTTGTTTGTGAGGGCAGACTTCATGGCCGCCTCCGTTTCTGTCTTGGATTCTCAATCGACTATATTTTGCGATCCCGCGTTATTTTCTGAGAACTTTAACAAACTACCGTTCGAGGTTGAGCACGCGCTCACCAGCGATCCTCGTTTCGAGCCTCGTGGAACTGGCCCGCGATGTCGCTAACCGCCAAGATCCGCATCGTCCTTCCGGCGATGTCGCCTGCTTGCTGGGAAAACAGGATCCAGCGAAGCCCATGCTGGAAGGGGCACGAATCACTCTGGACGTGGCTGATGCGATCCACCAGATCCAGACGGCTGATGCCTGGATTGTGCTGAAGCATGTGGAGCGCGATCCGGAATATCGCGAAATCCTCGAGTCCTGCATCTGCGATTTGCTCCGTCTGACGGGCAAACAGATGCGCAAAGAGATCAAGTGGTTTGAGGCCATCCTGTTTGTCAGCTCCCCGGGACGCGCCACGCCCTACCATATCGATCGCGAGTGTTCATGGCTGCTGCAAATCGCGGGGAATAAGGAGATACACCTCTTCAATCGCCAGGACCGCGAAATCACTCCCAGTGAAGAACTTGAACGCTTCTGGGCGGTGGACAATGGGGCCGGGACCTACAAGCCGCAATTCGAATCACGGGCCATGGTCTATCAGCTCCGGCCGGGAACGGGTGTGCATATACCGGTGAATACGCCCCATTGGCTGAGAAATGGCGGGAATATCTCTATTTCGCTCAACGTGAACTTTGTTTTCCATGATTCGACGCTGGGTAATATTTATCGCGCGAACTACTACCTGCGTAAACGCGGTTTACGCCCGGCACAGCCTGGCGCTAGCCCAATCGCAGACCGGGTCAAGAGCGCGATGATTACTTCCGCCCAGCAGTTGAATTGCAGGCTGAAGCGCAAGCCCTATGTGCCTGAAGTTTCACTGGAGCAAAACCAGCGGATCTTCAATTTGCTGGACCAAAGGACATAGAAACCCGCTTGCAGGAAATTACGCTTCTACCGGTTCGACGTAAAACATCTCATTCGTCTCGCGGAAGCCGTTGCTCTCATAGAGCGGCCGTCCTTCATCTGTGGAATGCAGGGCGACCACGCGAATTTTGCGGCGGCGTGCTTCGGCCAAAACACATTCGATCAGATGGCTGGCGAGCTTCCGGCGGCGATACTCGGGCTCGACATAGACATTCAGCAGGTAGCCGCGTTGCGTCGAATGTGGATCGAGCGGATGCGGAGGCCAGTCGAGCAGCATCAACCCGGCGCCGGCGACAATTTTCCCGTCATCTTCCGTAAGCCAGCCCAGGTATTTGCCTTCGCTGATCATTCGCACTACCCAGGGCTGGAAATGCTGCGACATGACATGGAGCACTGGAGTGTCGCGGCGACCGGCATCTACAAACATGCGGTGGCGATGATGGGTGATCGTAGCTGCATCGGCTGCGGTGGCTGTACGGGTCTCTAGCATACCTGAGCCAGTATAAGACGATAGGATGAAAACCGTAGCATGCCGCAGCCAAAACAAAATCCGTTCCCGCTGTTGACGGAAAGCTTCCACCCCGGAATGCGCCTGGGAATTGCCGTGTCCGGAGGAGCGGACTCTGTGGCGTTGTTGCGAGCGCTGGCAGAGCGCTGGCGGGAGTTAGGTCTCGTGCTGACGGTCCTCCATGTGCATCATGGAATCCGCGGCGCGGAGGCCGATGCGGACGCGGAGTTTGTCGAGGCGCTGACCACTCAGATGGGGCTTCGCTTTTTGCGGCATGACGTGAATACTTCAGAACGGGCGAAAGCGGAACGTGAAACCATCGAGGAAGCTGCTCGGAAACTGCGTTACAGCTGGTTTGAAGGTCTGCTGGCGCGGAAGGAGCTGGATGCTGTAGCGACAGCGCACACTCTGGACGATCAGGCGGAGACGGTGCTCTATAAGCTGCTGCGGGGTGCCTGGACGGAAGGGTTGGCGGGCATTTTCCCAATCGTTGCATGTGCAGGCGGGCGAATTTTGAGGCCGCTTCTTCGTGCGCGGCGATCGGAGATCGAAGCCTGGCTACATGAAATCGGTCAGCCCTGGCGTGAAGACCTGACAAACCGGGACGAGGCCCATACCCGCAATCGGATTCGGCATCGTCTTCTTCCGGTACTGAGCGAATACAATCCTCAAGTTGCGGCACAGCTTAGTCAGGTCGCCGTAATTGCACGGGATGAGGATGCTTACTGGCAAGCCGAGCTTTCGCGGATTTTGCCCTCATTATTGCTACCAGGAAGGGCGGTACGCGGCGGCGGACGCGCCAGTTCGACCTCCCCGGATGAAGCTTCGGTAGGCATCGAAGTGGAGCGCTTGAGGTCACTGCATCCAGCAGTGCAGCGGCGCGTGGTGCGCGCTGCGGCAGAACACATCCAATGCCCTCTGAATTTCGATCAGACAGAGCTTCTGCTGGCCATGTGCGAGGGCAAGGCCGGGAGGCGGGAGACGTTGACAGCGCAGGTCCGCGCAGAGCGTACTCCGCGGGAGCTGCGGTTCATTCGTGCGGGGAATATGACAGATACGGAGACGCTTCCTGAATACGAATGGATGATTCCCGGAGAGGTGACGGCCGAGGCCTTTGGGTTGCGTCTTGTCGCCAGCGTTGCCGGAAATGCCCATCCGGCTTCCGTCCCGGCAAAGTTAAGAGCTCACAAGCCGGGTGACCGTGCCCAGTTGCGCTACAGTCTTGCCCCTAAGCGCATGAAAGAGATACTGGAGAGGCTGAAGATTCGGTCCGATCAAAGAAAAAACTGGCCGGTGCTGGAGTGGCAAGGGGAAATTGTGTGGATGCGGGGAGTCGAACTTGAAAGCAGGATCGGTATTGCGGCTGGATTGAAAATCGAGGTCGAGGAGCTGCCTTAGGTGGTCTATTTTGGTGCCTAGAAAAGCAGCCGAGGCGAATTTCTTTCCAACGGGTTACTAGGAGTAGAATAAAGAATGCGTAACTAGACGCAAAACCGAAGCTATTTTCTTCGGCACTTTTGGTACAGAGAATGCGTCTAATGCAGCAAAGAGGATGAAAACAGCGCACATGTGCGTGAGCGCCACTTCCCTCATTGATTTTGCTGGCGCTTGAGAGAAACGAGGTTTTATTCGTGAATTCAACGGTCAAGACGATCATCTTCTGGGTATTTGTATTTGCATGCCTGGTGCTGCTATGGCAGGTGTTTGAAAAGAGCACTGGTGGCGGCAAGGACCAGGAGATCGCCTTCTCACAATTTCTGCAGGACGCCCAGCAAGGGCAGATCAGTGATGTGACCATCCTGGGCAGCGAAGTGCACGGGCACTTTAAGAGCGACAAGAGCCAGTTCCACGTCACCCTTCCTGCCAATTACCCACACATTTACGATGTGCTTGCCGACAATAAAGTGTCGGTGACGGTGAAAGACCAGCAGGGAAGTGCGTGGCTGAGCATCCTGATCCAGTTCTCTCCGGTCATCATTATCGGTGCACTGTGGTTCTTTATGTTGCGCCAGATGCAAAGCGGTGGCAACAAGGCGCTCTCGTTCGGCAAGAGCCGCGCGCGACTGCTATCCATGCAGCAGAAGAAGATTACTTTCAAAGACGTAGCCGGTGTCGATGAAGCCAAGGAAGAGCTGAAGGAGATTATTGAATTCCTGCGCGAGGCGCAGAAGTTCCAGAAACTGGGCGGACGCATTCCGAAAGGCGTGCTTCTGGTCGGGCCTCCAGGAACCGGTAAGACTTTGCTGGCGCGTGCCGTTGCAGGCGAGGCGAACGTTCCTTTCTTCTCGATCTCCGGTTCGGATTTCGTAGAGATGTTTGTCGGCGTGGGTGCGAGCCGTGTACGCGACCTCTTCGAGCAGGGCAAAAAGAATGCCCCATGCATCATCTTTATCGATGAAATCGATGCCGTTGGCCGTCATCGCGGCGCCGGTCTCGGAGGCGGACACGATGAGCGCGAGCAGACGCTGAACCAGTTGCTGGTGGAAATGGACGGTTTCGAGTCGAATGACGGCGTGATCCTTGTCGCCGCGACCAACCGGCCCGATGTGCTCGATCCTGCGTTACTGCGTCCTGGACGTTTTGATCGCCGGGTCGTCGTGGGTCGTCCTGACGTGCGTGGACGCGAAGAAGTGCTCCGTGTGCATGCCAAAAAGGTCCCGCTTTCGGACGATGTCGATCTGCGCGTTCTGGCGCGTGGCACTCCAGGGTTCAGTGGCGCTGACTTGGCCAATATGGTCAACGAGGCGGCTCTAAACGCAGCACGCGCAAACCGCAAGTCAGTGGTGATGTTCGACTTCGAGCAGGCCAAGGACAAAGTATTGATGGGCGCGGAACGCAAGTCGATGCTGCTGACGGATGAAGAAAAGCGCGTTACGGCCTACCATGAAGCTGGTCATGCTCTGGTGGCTGCCTTGCGCGATCATGCCGATCCGTTGCACAAGGTCACGATCATTCCGCGCGGCATGGCTCTAGGTGTGACGATGCAGTTGCCGGAAGACGACAAGCACACTGTCACGAAGGATTATCTTGAAACACAGCTGGCTATCCTGATGGGTGGCCGTATTGCTGAAGAGATTTTCCTGAAGCAGATGACTACGGGCGCGGGCAATGATATTGAGCGCGCCTCCGACCTGGCCCGCAAAATGGTTTGCGAATATGGCATGAGCCGGCTTGGTCCTCTGACTTTCGGCAAAAAGGAAGAACAGATCTTCCTGGGCCGTGAGATCGCACAGCATCGCGACTTCTCAGAGGAAACGGCGCGGCAAATTGATGCGGAAGTCCGTAATTTTGTGGATGAAGCATACAAAGTGGCCTATAGCGTTCTCGACAATAACCAAGAAATCATGCATCGCATGGCGATTGCCTTGCTGGAACGCGAGACGATCGATGCGAATGAGATTCGCATGATTATTGAGGGCAAGGAACTGCCTCCGTTGAAGCCGAGTGGTGGCGGTACTCCTGCAACCGGCGATGTGCAGCAGGTGCTGAAGCCGGAACCGAACCGTGGTGGTGGATTGCCGGAAGGCAGCCCCTCCCCAGCATAAGTCGCAATCAAAGCAAAATAAGAAAGGCAGCCGATGCGGCTGCCTTTCTTATTTCGTTTCTGTTTACTTCCGTTTCCAGCGAACGCCGTCTTTTGAGTCTTCCAGAATGATGCCTTTTTCCAGTAATTCTTTACGGATGCCATCTGCGCGGGCAAAGTTCCGTGTACGACGGGCCTGATTGCGTTCCTCGATGAGCGCCTCAATCTGCTCATCGCTCAGCGAGAGTTGAGCACGTACTTCCGGCGATGCTTCATCAAGGCGCCCTTCACGCTCAGCCCATTCCAGCGCAAAACGTGTCCATTGCGAGTCATTGTCTTCGAGTACGGCAAAAATTTTATCGAAGTCGGCGAGGACATCAAGAACGGCTGCAACAGCTTCTTTTGATAGAGTTCCGGCATCGGCAGCAGCGTTTACCGTGCGAACGAGATCGAAGATTGCAGCCCGGGCCTCAGCCGTATTGAGATCATTTCCGAGGGCCGAGCGGAATTTCTCACTCGCCACGCCAGCCGCTTCGATTATGGCTCGATCGGCGGCGCTCTCCGGCCACTGTGTAGTTTTCAGGCGCTGGTAAAACGTGCGCAGCCGCTCCACAGCGCCGGTTTCCGCAGCCAGTCCTTCGAAGGTGAAATTAAGCGGCTGGCTATAGGGAACTGAGGTTAGAAGGAAGCGGATCGCGGAGGCTTTGTATCCTTTGAGCAACAGGTCGCGGAGCGTATAGAAATTGCCCTCCGATTTCGACATCTTGCGGCCTTCGACTAGCAAAAAACGGATATGAAACCAATGCCGTGCAAAGTTATTGTGGGTCGCCGACTCTGACTGTGCGATCTCGTTCTCATGATGCGGGAACATGAGGTCTTCTCCGCCTGCATGCAGGTCGAACGACTCGCCAAGATACTCCATTGCCATCGCTGAACACTCGATATGCCAGCCCGGGCGCCCTGGGCCTAGATCGGTTTGCCAGTGATATTCACCGGGTTTGGGCGCTTTCCAGAGCGCGAAGTCGCGTGCCGAATCCTTGTCGTATTCGTCCACGTCGACGCGCGCACCGTCAGCGATGCCGGTGAAGTCTTTCTTCGATAACTTGCCGTATTCAGGGAATCCGGCGATGCGAAAATACCAGGAGCCGTCGTTTGTTTTATATGCCAGGCCCTGTTCGGCGAGCCGCTGAATGAGTGCAACCATCTCAGGAATGTGTTCGGTCGCACGGGCGACAATTTCCGGATGTTCCACGGAAAGCGCGTCCAAATCCTCAAAAAAAGCTTTTTCATAGCGCGGTGTGTATTCGCCGATGGGAACGCCTGCCGCTGCAGCATTGCGGATAATCTTGTCATCCACGTCAGTGATGTTCATGACGTGACGCACATTCGTGCCCTGCAATTCGAGCACGCGGCGGAGTATGTCTACATGCAGAAAGGTGCGGAAGTTGCCAATGTGGCCGTAGTCATACACGGTGGGACCGCAGGCATAAATGCGAAGGGCTTCCCCGTCGGCAGGTAGGAGTTCTTCGATGGCGTTCGTGAGGGTATTGAAAAGGCGAATGGTCATTCGTGCGGTTTGCGGCTGCTTCGAGTTCACCAGCGATTTTACCAGTTGCAAGTTTCAGCGTCCGAGTGTGAGGGATGGTTCGGCGGAGAGTCCCGCAGGCGCGAACTCGCCTTCAAGGAGCTTTGGCCATGCAGCAGCAGCCACCATAGCCGCATTGTCGGTCGAGAGCGCAAGCGACGGAAAAGCGATAGGCAGGCCCCGCTCAGCCGCTTTCGCTGTAAAGCGCACTCGCAGTTCGCGGTTAGCGGCCACACCTCCTGAGATGAGGACACTGGCCGCATCAAATGCCTCCGCCGCCTGGAAAGTCTTGCGGCGCAGGTCGTCCACGACCGCACGCTGAAAAGAGGCGATCAGGCCCAAAGTCTCTCCGTCGCAAAGCAAAAGCGCGTCAGCAGGGCTGGCCTCCGGGATTTGTGCCAGAGCGCGGCGCCGCGCTTCAATCGATGCAGCCATGTCATGCGTCTGCACGTAACGCAGCACGGCTGTCTTGATGCCGCTGAATGAAAAAAGGAATTTGCGTGCCGGATCATCGTGCCAAACATCTTTGCGGTGAGCCTTTGGCTTGATCTGCGAGAAGGAAAACGGAACAGCCTTCGGATCGCCGTGGGCGGCGAGTGCGTCAATCCAGGGGCCGCCCGGATAGCCAAGACCCAGCAGCTTGGCTACCTTATCAAAGGCTTCTCCCGCTGCATCGTCGAGGGTTCGTCCGACATTTTTGTAATGCCACGATTCTCCATGGCGGCGACACAGATAGAGATGGGTATGCCCGCCTGAGACGACAAGCGCGAGTGCGGGCAATGGAAGCGATGGCTGGCCGGAACCGGCAGAGAACTCGGCTTGCTCCAGAAGCACAGCATGGATGTGGCCTTCAAGGTGATTGACCGCGATGAGCGGCTTGTTGAGCGCGAAGGCGAGCGACTTTGCGTAGGTGATGCCGACGAGCAGCGCTCCGGCCAGCCCCGGACCCTCGGTTACGGCAATTGCGTCCAGATCGTGGAAAGAGATGTCTGCCTCGGCGAGTGCGGTGCGGACGACAGGGACGATGTTGCGCAGGTGCTCTCGGGATGCCAGCTCGGGGACGACTCCGCCGTACGGGGCATGTGTGGCAATCTGCGAGGCGACCACGTTCGACAGCGTTTCAGAGCCGCGCCGGACGACGGCTGCTGCGGTTTCGTCGCAGGAGCTCTCTATGCCGAGGATCAATCCGGTGCCCATCTTTCTATGATAGAGGACAGGGATAAAGTAGAGAGTAGTGCAGAAGAGTACAGCACAAATCGCGGCCGAAGCCATTGTCGGGAAATTGCGCGGAGAGGGATATGACGCATACTTTGCCGGTGGTTGCGTGCGCGATCTGCTTCTGGGTCGCGTACCGAAGGATTTCGATGTCGCGACGAGCGCGCGTCCTAATGTCGTGCTCGATCTATTTCCGCGGACATTTGCCGTAGGCGCGCATTTTGGCGTGGTTCTCGTTGCCGACGAGATCGATGGAGAGGAAATTGTCACCGAGGTGGCGACGTTCCGTAGCGATGGAGCGTACTCCGACGGACGGCGACCGGATGAGGTGCGATTCTCGGACAGTGCAGAGGAAGATGTCGTTCGCCGAGACTTCACGATCAACGGCATGCTGCTTGATCCGCAAACGCTAGATGAGACGGGTGATTTTGCACATGCAACCCTCGACTTTGTGGGCGGACGCGCCGATCTTGCCGCGGGCATCGTCCGCGCGATCGGCGATGCGGGGACGCGCTTTGCCGAAGACAAGTTGCGGATGCTGCGCGCGGTGCGGTTTGCGGCCCGTTTTGAATTTGTCATCGAAGCGGTTACAGAAGCAGCCATTCGCAAGCATGCCGAAGGCATCGCCCAGGTTAGTTGCGAACGCATCCGAGACGAGCTGACGCGCATGCTGACAGAAGGCCATGCGCGGCGGGCTTTTGAGCTGCTCGACCAGACTGGACTGCTCAAGCAGGTGCTTCCTGAGATTGACCGCCTTCATGGGGTAGAGCAGCCGCCTCAGTATCATCCCGAAGGCGACGTATGGATACATACACTGTTGCTGCTGGAGAAGCTGCCTGAGGGCGTATCGCCGACGCTTGCCTGGGGCGCTCTGCTGCACGATGTGGGCAAACCCGCTACGTTTGAGCGCGCTCCGGACAGGATCCGGTTCAACGGGCACGTGGAAGTAGGCGTGCGCATTGCGGCAGGAATCTGTCGCAGGCTGCGATTCTCAAATGAAGAAACGGCTCAGATTCTATCCCTCGTAGAAAATCACATGCGGTTTGGAGATGTGGAGCGCATGAAGGAGTCGACACTCAAGAGGTTCTTTCGGCTGCCGCGCTTTCCGGAGCATCTTGAGCTGCATCGTATCGACTGCCTTTCGAGTCACGAAGATTTGACGCTCTATGACTATGCGAAACGGCGATATGAGGCAGTTCCGGAAGAGGAGGTCCGGCCGAAGCTGCTGGTTACGGGCGAGGACCTGATCGCTGCCGGGTACCGTCCGGGGCCGCGCTTCAAAGAGATACTCGCCGCAGCAGAAGACGCGCAGCTTGAGGGCCACATCATGTCCAAGGACGAGGGACTCGCGTTCGTGCGGGCGGCCTTTCCTGTGGACATCCCCTCCCCCCTGGGTGGGTAGCCTCTTTCCTTTATTTTCAATGAGATAGCAGGGGATCATCCCCCGCTATCTCATTGATTCTTAAACTGGTTAGATCGATTCTAGTGTTTTCAATGACTTACAGGGTAATCGGTTTCGGCTATTACCTTCTCCGCGGAACATTCCCTGGACTCTCTATTTCAGGATAGCAATTTTGGGCATAATAGTACGCCAAGTTTCTTGCCCATTTAATTTGTTTGGAATGTGCGGGTTGCAGGATTTTTGGGTGGCTTGGGGGCTTGACAAGGTTTTTGGGGACGCGGAATAAGGAGCGCTTCGCGGTCGAGAGTGATCCGCTGCGGTCTTTGACCTTCGCGGATGGGCCTGCGGCAGCAAGGTGCGCCGTCTTTCGACGGCGGTTTGTTCCGGGGGCTAAAGCCCCCGGCTTCTATCTGGAGGTGCGAAGCACCTCCTTACTGTTTCTAATGATCTCGATGCAATGATTTTGTGGTTTCCCACCCTTTCGCAAACTGCGCGAAAGGATGGGGCACCCGGCTGCATAGCATAATCTCGATCTGACACAGGAATATGTGCGGCCGTTTTCTTGACAAGAATCTCAGGCAAGAAACGGGACCACCGCTTGATGGCGGGAATGCATCTTCTCCAGAGGCAACCGAGCAAATCTACGGCCACTGTTGCAGGGGTAACAATTGAGAGGCTCGCCCACCGCACTTGGCACTGGCAATGCTCACAGTGGTGCTTTACGGATGCCATTCAGGGAATGGCTGGGGTTTGGCTAAGATCTCGCATCCAGTGGATACATGTTCTAGCGAGTCCTGCTCTTTTGGTGGCAATATGTCTCCAATAACCAGAATTACGTCTGGCCCGAAACTTGGGTCGTATACATCCACTGCGTGTATACCAGCGGCACACAAGGCATTATGCAGAGTCGCGCTACTTGATGAGCATTGCTTTCCGCCGCACCAAACTGACACACCAATAGGTGGTTGGCCGAGGCTACCGGGTAGCGCCAGTCCCCCAATCTGCAGTCTAACGACGTTCCATTTTGCCCCAGAAAAGGGTGACAACATGGACATGGCATATTGTCTTTTTTCTGGTTCGTCAGGAGATGTTATGCCAATGATGACACCAGAGCCTGGAGAAGACTCAAGGACATGCATCATCGCGTCCGACTGCTCCGGAGTAAGCTCCCTCCAGCTAAGTTCCGCTTCTAATTTCTCTCTTTTTAGCCGTTCCTCTTCAGCTTCTTCGTCCGCGCTTTCTGCATCTGCTTTCGCCTTGTTCGCAGAGCCTTGCGCGCTACTTGCTGCCGTTTCCGCTTTTCCCGCTGATACCTGGGCATTATTCGCGGCAGATTGTGTTTTCTCCAAGATGGAATCGTTAACTGCTTCTATATTTGAGTCGGCTGAATTGATATCCGCCTCTGCGAAATACTCTCCTACTAGCCCAAATACAATAAGCAGCCATCCGATAGTTCCCAGTAATTTAAGGGCCGAATGCAACTTTCTCTCAGGAATTTCTTCGCTTCCTTTTAGGCGGCGCAAATTATTCCTAGTATCTATTCCGATCTCAAATATCTCAAAGATTACACCGATGGTTACGATTATGGTCGTTATCAGAAGGCAGTGCGAATACCCAATTCTTACAGGGAGCAGAGCATCTCTCAGGCGATCCAGTTCCTCGACCGATTTAGAAGAAAAATCGAGAGGTATAGAAGAAGAAGCGGTAAGCGAAAGCCAGAAAGAAATGACCTCTTTCACTAGGTATATGACCATCTGGAGTATCGGAGTGGGAATCATTGTCTTGTGGCAGGTAGTGTTCCCAATTATCTGTTTCGTGGAATCCTTAGTCTATGAAAAGTTCCGAAGCGAAAAAGCTTGAATTCCAAAAATTCGACGATGCGGTAAAACGTATCCTTTCCGTGCCAAGAATTGAAAAAGCGTGAGGAAGAATGGAAGCGCGAAAAAGCAAAAAAGAAGCGGGTGATTTCTTAGCCCGCTTTCCTCGACCTTGCCGTCGAGTGGCCCGTGTACATAGCGGTCAAGGTGAAACGGTTCGACAGCGACATAAGTTCAACGAAGAGTTCTCTTCCGTAATGCCCAAAAGTTCTCGATTCCTTGCGTGTGGACTTCACCGCGCACGTATTCTTCAACGTGGTTCACGGTTTCGTGAATGTACTCTTGGGCAGCTAGATTGTCATATCCCGTGTAGCAGTCGGTGTAGACCTTGGAGCCTTTTTCTATCTGCTCAAAAATCTCATTCTGCAAAGTCTCGCGCTTCACATTCGGAACTGCCTTAGCGCGACTTTGTCGGGATTCGCGATCAAGCATTCCGAACAACAGGTTTTTGATATCCCTCTTTTGCCAGCTTGGTACGCTTATTGGCATGCATCTTGCGAGTGCTATTGGATATAAATTCCGTGCCATGCATTCCTGAGACCTTGAGGCCGATCTGAAAGGGATTGTCGTGTGCAGGGTCAATCGATAGACTTGCCGGAATGAAAAGACCCGGGCTGTATTTCGCATCTCTTTTGTTACTTCTGCCTGTGAATGGTGCCAATGGCAGTGTTCCCGACACCTACAAAGGCCAACCGTTTCAGGATGCGGCGCATACGTCGGGTCCGCAGGTGATTCCGGGACGGGTGCAGGCGGCGTTGTATGACCTGGGTGGCGAGGGTGTTGCCTATCACGATGTGGACACGATTAACCATGGCAGCGGGGAGTTGAATTATCAGCCGGGACACTGCGAGGAGGGCGTTGCCGCCTCCATCTGCCACTTTCGCGAGAAGGAAGGGGTCGATATCTCCTATGTAAAGAAAGGCGCGGACCTGCGGCACCAGGCCCCGGTGATGCCGGAATGGCAGCAGCTGTATATCGGCTGGTCGGAGGACGGCGAGTGGACGAACTACACGGTGGATGTGAAGAAGGCCGGGACGTACCGGATTGTCACCATGTACTCGAACACTCCGCAGACGGTCCGGTTTTCGCTGAACGACAAGCCTGCGGCAGAGTGCAAATTGCCTGCGTATCCGCTATGGCACGATCCGGATTGGATGATCTGGCATACCTGGAACAAGGCCGATTGTGGAGAGATCACTTTTCCGGAGGCGGGTCTGCAACTGCTGACGCTGCATTACAAGAGCGGGAATAATTTTGCTTATTTTGATTTTGTGCCTGCGGGGAAGTAAGGTTGGGTCGCGCTGTGAAGGAAGTCTGACTTTGGGATTCCCTGCACGCGAAATCCGCGTGCAGGGGCCGGTTTCGGTCGCGAGAGGGCATTCTGCGTACGTCCGGAAAATGTGCTTGACTCAGTCCGGCAGCGCCAATAGATTGGCTCCTAAATTTACTGGACCCTAATTTACCGGACTCTGGTTCCGAGGTGATCATGAAAGTATCCCGAGCCGCCCTCCTGCTTGTTTTCACTTTCTTTCCATTGATTTCCACAGTCGTTCCTGCGCAACGCCAGTCCTTTGCTCCTGACCATTCGCGCATGGTGGGTTATTTGCCCGAATGGATGATTTACAGCGGTTACTACCCGAAAAATCTCGCAACCAATGGGTCGGCGAAACAGCTTACGCATATTCTTTATGCGTTCGCTAATCTTCCCGCTCCGGGCTCTCCCGGAGCGGGCACCTGCCAGCTTGGCGATCCATGGGCGGATTATGAGACGCCGGTAAGCGCAGCGGACAGTGTCGACGGCGTAGGTGATACCAATACGAACGGGCTGCAAGGCAATTTCAACCAGCTTCTGAAGCTGAAGAAAAAATACCCCAATCTGCGAGTGCTGATTTCGATCGGTGGATGGTCGTGGTCGAGCGGCTTCTCCGCTGCGGCAAGCACGGATGCCTCACGGAAAGCATTTGTGTCTTCCTGCATTCAAACTTTTATCGCCGGACAGTTCACCGACCCGCTGGATTACAACGTGACGCAGCCCGGCATCTTTGACGGAATTGACATTGACTGGGAATACCCGGGTGCTTGCGGCAACACCTGCTCCTACAGCCCGAACGACACGGAAAATTTTACTTTGCTGATGCAGGAGTTTCGCCGTCAGCTCGATGCAATGACTGCCGTAACTCACAAGCAGTATGACCTGAGCATTGCCGCGCCCGCCGGCGCAGAAGACTACTCGCTGATCCAGTTGGGCGAGGTGCAGAAGTCTCTCACATTTATCAACCTGATGACGTACGACCTGAATGGCGCGTGGAATAATTACGCCGATCACGCGGCGCCCCTGTTCACCGCGCCGAACGATCCGATCGCGGCAGACAAAGGAAACAGTTTGGCCGGTGCAGTTACCGCCTATCTAAAGGCGGGTGTGCCGGCACAAAAGATCAATGCCGGTATTCCGTTCTATGGGCATGGATGGGTCGGTGTTCCGGCGAAAAACCACGGGCTGTATCAATCGGCAACGGGTGGTGCACCCGACGATCAGGCCAACTATAACGTGCTCAAAACGCTTACCGGTTTCAACAGTTACTATGACCCGCTGAGCGGCATGGCGCACTGGATCTACAGCCCGTCTACGCAGACGTTCTATTCCTATGACGACGAAATCACCGTGTTTACCAAGGCTCTGTATATCCGCACGGAGCACCTGGGCGGCGCGATGTTCTGGGACGTTACCGGCGATGACACGCAGGGAACGCTTCTGCACTCGGTCTATGCAGGGTTGCAGGCATGGTAGCGCGGCGGGGTGGAGAAGAAATTTGATGCATGTATTTTCCCCCACTCCTGGCGCAGGGTGGGGGAACACTCTATCGGTGTCAGATTTTCAGAATGAAGAATGAGTAGATTGCTCAGTATTTAACGATCAGATCGTTGATTTCAGACAACGAAAATGTCTCTGCGGCGAAGGTGAAGGCTCCTTTTTCTTTGATCTCACGTGATGCGCTAATGAAAGCTGTCAGGGCGGCTCGGCTGAGGGCTGAGCCGACGCTGATGCGGCGCACTCCCAGGGCTGCCAGTTCGGCAACGGAGAATTGGGCCGCTCCTTTTAATCCTGCCAATACATTTACCGGTTTTTTTACAGACGCGCAGAGGGTACGAATATCTTCGGCGCGGGTGATGCCGGGGGCGTAGAGGACTTCGGCCCCGGCTTTTTCGAAGGCTTGCAGGCGCCGGATGGTGTCGTCGAGGTCAGGGTTGCCGTGGAGATAGTTCTCGGCGCGAGCGACGAACATAAAGGGGAAGGGCAGGGCGCGGGCTGCTTCCGCGGCTGCCGCGACGCGCGCGACAGCGTGTTCGAAAGAGTAAATGGGACCAGCCGGGTCGCCGGTGGCGTCTTCGATGGAGCCGCCGACCAAACCCGCTTCTGCGGCGAGGCGGATGGTTTCGGCGACGGCTTCGGGGGAGTGGCCGTATCCATTTTCGAGATCGGCTGCTACCGGAAGATGGGTCGCGTCGACAATGGACTTGGCGTTGGCCAGGGCTTCGTCGCGGGTGATACTGGCGGTTCCGTCGCGGCGGCCAAGGGTGATCGCCAGGCCACCGCTCGTGGTCGAGAGAGCTTGAAAGCCGAGAGCGGTGAGAATGCTTGCGGTACCCGCGTCCCACGGATTGGCGACGATTAGGGGGTCAGGACCATTGTGGAGGGACTGAAAGACGGAGGCTTTTTCGGCTTGGTTGGGCATGGGTCGAGTTTACCGAAGGACTTCGTCGGGTGGAGGAACATGAGATGAGCAGTGGAGGAAATCAGGGTGGAGAGGATCATGCCGTCCCACACTTCGCTGCGCGAAGTGTGGACACCTTTTTTGGGGCTGACGCCTAAGCATGCTGCGCTGAGGATGGCAGTTTTTATCCCGGATCGTTACTGCGTGGCTGCTGTAGGCGGCCCTTGTTGCTGACTCTCTGGGGGCGGGGCCTCGCCATGCGGTGGTGCCGGCGCTTTGGGGCGGTTGGTGAGTTTGAAGCCGTCGCGGATGACGTAGAAATTCTGCTCCGGCAGATCCGCTTCGAGCAGTTTGCCATCGGTTGAGTAGAAGAGCTCGATGGTGATGGCGTTCTGCGAGCTGATGGCGGCGCTGGTATATCGAACGTGCACGGGCTGGCCATTCAGGCGGCCTTGCATATCTGGTTTTGGGGAAAACTTTACCGGCACCAGGAAGCCATTCTCTTTGGGGATGAGCGCCCAGGAGTTAGAAGGAGAACGCATGGCGACCTGCGCGAGCAGCATGTAGCCCGCCGGATCGAGGTCGGTGAGCATGACGGTATTGAGGTCGCGATCAATGGCATTCTGTTCCTGCTGGCCATTGGCGGAGATGTCGAGTTTGAACTGGCGGCCGGTGGGATCAGATTTGAGGCCAAAGCTGACGGCTTTACCGTTGACGACTCCGCTGAGCTGGGCAGCGATGAGATTGAGAGAGGTGTCGACCTTCTGCGTATTGGAGAAGGCGTAGCTGAATTTACTCTCGGTCATCTTGCCGTTCGAGGTGAGGATGTATTTGTTGGGCGCGTTCTGGATGGTGTAGCTGGCTGCGCCCAGATCTTTACCGTCCTGCTGGATGGTGTAGCTGACGGTGCCCGGGTTAAGTGCTGCGGTCTGCGCAAAGGATGCGGAAGTGAGGGCAGCGGCGCAGAGAAAAAGGTTCAATCGCTTCATTGCTGGAGTGTTTTCCTCCCTAAAAGATTAAACACAAGTTGCGGGAGAAAGTAGCGGGTAAGGTGCGCGCTTTGCGTGGACTAAGACACAGCTTCGTTGCGGGTCCTTCGGCTTCACTCAGGATACATTTTTTTTACTCTAACGGAATACCCCACCTCAGCTTCGCGAAGGTGGGGTACGCGGTTTATCGCTAGCCCTGAGCCCTATTTTTGGGCATGGTCGAAGCGCTTGTTGATTTCCTCCCAGTTGACGGTGTTCCACCAGGCGGCGAGGTAGTCGGGACGCTTGTTCTGATACTTCAGATAATAGGCGTGCTCCCAAACGTCGTTCCCGAGAATGGGATGGTGGCCCTGCGAGAGAGGCGAGTCCTGGTTGGCGGTGGTAGTGATTTTGAGTTTGCCGCCGTCCCACAGGAGCCAGCCCCAGCCGGAGCCGAATTGCTTGGCTGTGGTCTCGTTGAACTGCTTCTTGAAGGCTTCGAAGTCGCCGAAGTCTTTGCGGATCTGCTCGGCGATACGGCCTGTTGGCTCGCCGCCGCCGCCGGGCTTCATGATCGTCCAGAACATGGTGTGATTGACGTGGCCGCCACCATTGTTGCGCACGGCGCTACGAACGTCTTCCGGAACATTATTCAGATTGCGAAGCAGGTCTTCAGCCGTGTGCTTGGCGAGGTCAGGATGCTTCTCGATAGCCGCGTTGAGATTGGTGATATATGCCTGATGATGCTTGTCGTGGTGAAGCTTCATCGTGGCTTCGTCGATGTAGGGTTCGAGAGCGGAATAGTCATACGGTAGAGGTGGGAGTTCGTGTGCCAAAGCTTTCCTCCTGGTACTGTTTGTGTTCTATGGTCACGATGGACCGTGAATGTCTCGGGTTAGGTGAACCCTGTGTGCGTCCTCAATCATAAGGGATGCGGGAAGCTGGTGTTTGGGTACAGGGAACCGGAGGAAGAAATTTTATTCGTGTTGAAACAGCCATTGCCTTAGCTTCGCGAAGGTGGGATGCCCGGGGAAAAGGCGAGATTGTGCTTTCCCACCCTTTCACAACTGGCGGTACATGACGTAGGCGTCGATGTAGCCTTGCGTCGGGTGGTGGAAGGCGCCGGGCAGACGGCCCATGATTTCGAAGCCGAATTTCTGCCAGAGGCGGATTGCTCCTTCATTGCTGCTGATCACGATATTGAATTGCATGGCGCGGAAGCCGCGGTTGCGGGCGTGGTCCAGGGAATGGGCACACATGGCACTAGCGACGCCGCGGCCGGTGGCTGTGGGTGCGGTCATGTATCCGCAATTGGCGACATGGCTGCCCCCGCCTTGTTGATTCGCACGAAGATAATAGGTGCCGAGAATTTCTCTTTTGCCTTCTCCATCTTCTTCCGCAACAAATACGTCGTGATGGGGTGCATACCAATAGCGGAGGGCTTGCTCGCGGGTGAAGTCACGCGGGAGGGTATAGGTTTCCCCTGCGCGGATGGTGGGTTCTAGAATTTTCCATACTGCGTCCGCATCCAGACTTGAAGAAGGACGAATTGAAATCATGACGTTAGAATAGCCATTCGACGCGATACGGGACGCATTTCTATTGTTTCGATACACTCATAAGAAGTGCTTTGTGGATGCTGTTCCATGGGGCAAGGGGGAACGGTTGGAGTCATTTTCCTTAAGGGCAAAGCGCTTCGGTTCCTGCTGTGTTTAAGGCACGGTTAAGCCGTGCCTCCTCGAAGAAGCAAAACCCTGGTGAGCGGCGTCAAGCTTCTTGCCATCAGAGACTGCTAGAGACTTTCTGAGTTTGGGGCGTTCACGTATAACCCGTCGGCAACTTTTGCGCACCGCTGGGGCCTCTGGCATGCTGGTGCTTGGTGCGCCCGCCGTCAGCGTAGCTGAGGGTTTCCAGAATCAACAACAGGCTCCACCGGTGAAACCGGGACAGGAGCCGACGACCGAGGCGCAGGCGGCGCAGCAGTTTCAGCGCGGTACGGGCGTCTTCATCAACCGGCCACTGACCCAGGTATCAAAGCAGGCCGATGCGCTGCTCGATGATCTGGAAGGGCGCGCGTGCGATTTCTTTTACAACGAAGCAAGTCCTAAGACGGGACTGGTGCGCGACCGGACTCCTGCGGCTGGCCGGTCCTTGAGCCGGGTGGCCAGTATTGCGGCTACGGGCTTCGGACTGAGTGCGATGTGTATTGCGGCGAAGCGGAATTATCTGCCGAAGCTGCAATGCGAGCAGCGCGTCGAGAAGACACTGGCGTTTCTGCTGGAAGATTGCCCGCATGAACACGGATTTCTATACCACTTCATCGACATTGAAAGTGGACAGCGCATGTTCGGCAGCGAGCTGTCGTCCATCGATACGGCTCTGTTGCTGTGCGGGGTGCTGCTGTGCCGCCAGTATTTTGCGGGCAATACGCGCATCGAGGCGCTGGCGACGACCTTTTACCGGCGTATTGACTGGGATTGGATGCTGAATGGAGGCACCACGCTTTCGATGGGGTGGCTTCCGGATCAGGGTTTCCTGAAACATCGCTGGGACATCTATGCCGAGCTGATGACGATGTATCTGCTGGCGATTGGATCGCCGACGCATCCGATCACAGCGGATACCTGGAACGTACTGCAGCGGCCATTGGTGCAGTTCGGCGGCATCGATTACATCAGTGGATTGGCACCGCTCTTCATTCACCAGTATGCGCATGCATGGTGCGACTATCGCGACCAGCGCGACCTGCATACGAACTACTTCACCAACTCCATTGCCGCGACGCGCGTGCATCAGTTATGGTGCCTCACGCTGGGAGCAAAATTTTCGTGGATCGATCAGGATCTGTGGGGGATTACAGCATCGGATTCGCGGGATGGGTACCGCGTGTGGGGCGGCCCTCCGGCGATGGGCCCTTTGGATGGCACGGTGGTGCCGTCGGCATGTGCGGGATCGCTGCCATTTCTACCGGCGGAGTGCTCCCATGTGCTGCTCAATATACGCCAGAAATATGGGGATAAAGTCTGGACACGATATGGATTTGTGGACGCATTCAACCCTAAGGCAAACTGGTTCGCGCCGGATATCCTCGGAATCAATCAGGGGATCAGCGTGTTGATGGCGGAAAATTTGCGGTCGGGGTTTGTGTGGGAATACTTTATGAAGAACCGCGAACTGGCGCACGCGATGCGCGAAGTGCAGTTTCATCCAGACCCGGATGCGAATACGCAGGTGCTTTGAGCGAGTTGGGGTGCAGATCACTAATTGAAATTGAGAGTGTGCCGCTTATTTCGTTTATGCTTTTCCCATTTTTGCTTCTACCGCAACACGCGAAAATCGCGCGTACCGGAGACTCCGGCTGCGCAAAGGATGAAGCATCATTTTGAGTGAACTGTCACCTTTTTCCATATTTTTTATCTAACTGGAGTAAATTGCTAATTCCGGGGGTATTAGAGAGGATGTTGACGCGATGACGGTACTAGCGCCGCATTATAAGTGGATCGATGGGCAAGGAATGGCATTTGGCGCACCCGGGCTTGAGCCCCGTTGGACTTCAAGTGCGAAGGATACGGTGGGAACGGCTTATTCGGCATCGAGCAGGGCTTGGTATACCGTATCGCACGGCATTTTGAACGAGGTC
>Ga0206959_10028_pt1 | contig 42756 bp, 30 predicted proteins | sample Alteio_BWOrgHeat_31_FD_152971 | JGI IMG/M metagenome (GOLD analysis project Ga0206959, IMG submission 152971) | Enriched cells from forest soil in Barre Woods Harvard Forest LTER site, Petersham, Massachusetts, United States -... | ecosystem: Environmental > Terrestrial > Soil > Temperate forest >...
GTTGGCGAAGAAGCCGAAGTGGCGGATGCGGACCCGACCTTTAGGCAGGACGTGAAGAAGAAATCGGCGCAGGAACTCATCTGCTGAGACGGTCATGACCTTCTTCTTGCCGCCATGGGCATAGTCTCGCCAGCGGAATGACACGCGGCCGTTCTGGAAAGCCACGAGCCTGTGGTTAGAGATGGCGACGCGATGGGTATAGCGGGCCAGGTAGTTGAGAACCTGTTCAGCGCCGCCGAAGGGTGGCTTGGCGTATACGACCCAGTCCTTTTGGTCGAGTTGCCAGAGGAGGTGGTTGAATGCGCCAGGCGAGGCAAGTGGCTCGAGTGAGTTGTGGAACTGGAGTCTGTCCTGTTCGAACAGTCCACGGAGTTGCTGGCAGAACTTGTCGCGGAAGACATGGCTAAGTGCCTTGACGGGCAAGAAGAATCGACTCGACGAGTGTATCCACTTGGAACCATCGAGAGCGAGGCCGCCGGCGGGGACGATGTAGTGTACGTGGGGATGAACCTGGAGGTTCTGTCCCCAGGTATGGAGCACGCCGAGGAATCCGATGTCGGCTCCCAGGTGCTTGGGATCGCGGGCCAGTTCGAGCAGTGAAGCGGCGCTGGTGCGGAAGAGCAGATCGTAGAGCAACCGCTTGTTCTGGAGGATAAGAGCGGAGAGTTCGTGCGGCAAAGTGAAGACGATGTGGAAGTAGGGAACAGGCAACAGCTCAGCCGAACGAGCGGCCAGCCATTTTGCGCACGTTGCCCTGACACTTCGGGCAGTGCCGATTGCGGCATGAGTTATAAGAGGCGGTCAGATGGCCGCAGCGGGTGCACTGATCTCGATGACCGCCCAGTGCCGCGGTACGGCACCGTATGATGGCATCGAGCACCTTGCGATGCACCCATGCCAAGTGTGACTTGTGCTTTTCCCAGAATCTGTTGCCCACTGCGCGGACGATGTCGGCCACCTCGAGGGTGGGTCGGCTCATCGCTTCATCAGCCTCCTGGAACGCTTCACTTCATCGGGACGCGAAACCTCGATGGCCTCCAGCGGACTGGCAACCGCCTGCAGATGGCGGCGGGACAGATGCAGGTAGAATGCCGTATCCCCGATCTTGGCATGGCCAAGCAAAACCTGGATGGTGCGCAGGTCAGCACCGGCTTCCAGCATGTGGGTCGCGAAGCTGTGTCGAAGCAAATGAGGCGCAACGCACTTACCGATGCCGGCGCGCTTACCAGCCTGGTTCACAGCCTTCCACACGACCTTCGGAGTAATGGGCACATCTGCCCGCCAGTTGTCCACCGTACCTGGGAACAAATAGGTCCTGGGCTTCATCCAGCGCCAGTACTCGCGCAGAGTCTCCAACAGCTTCGGGCTCAACAAAACATCGCGGTCGCGACCACCCTTGCCCTTGTGGACATGAATGACCATGCGTTCGCTATCGATATCGGAGACCTTGAGGTGGCACAGTTCCGAGCAGCGTATGCCGGTTGCGTACAGAGTCATCACCATGGTGCGGCGCATCAGGTTCTCTGCTGAATCGATCAGCCGCTGAACCTCTTCTGGACTGAGCACAACGGGCAATTGCCTGGGACGCTTGGGAAATGGGATGTGCTCGGGCAGATACGGCCGTCGCAGTGTCTTGACGTAGAGAAAGCGCAGGGCCGCAACATACGATGTGATCGTTCCCGCTTGAAGCTTGCGATCACGAAACAGATGAGCTTGATACTGCCGAATATGATCAGGTCCCAACCGGTCTGGCGAGCGGTGAAAATACCTGGAAAAGTCTTCTACCGCGTGCAGGTAGGTGTAGACCGTGTTCTGTGAGTAGTTGCGACGCTGGAGCTCATCCAGCATCTTCTGCCGAAGATGGGTCACGGAAGCCTCCTTGTGACCCAAACCTTAACGCCCTAAAAGGCTCGGGGACCACCACTGCCGCAGCGTCCGCCGCGCCGGAGGCTTAGTTCAAACGCAGTTCGATCATTCGATCTTCCACAGGGTGTCAATGAGTGCATTATCGCCAAATCACTCGTCGAAGGCAGATTAGTACCGGGATAGTCGGCTAGGCTTCCATAATTCGGAAGTGCCGTATCGCGGAAGGCTGGGGTTTTTCCAGTACTTAATTTGCACTCATGCCGGACAGTCGAGTCGAATTGGATGTTTGCCTCTTCAGAAATCCTCGAGTGAACGGGAGGTTTGTTGCGCGGTAAGTACAAATGCTAAAACCGTTGCGAGGGCGTCGATCATTCAACGCGCAAGGCTCGTACGGGGTCGATGGAGGCCGCGCGCCGCGCCGGAATGATGCCGGCAATGGCAGCCGCAATCACCAGCACTCCAATCGCGATCGCCATGACCGGCACACTCACGCTGGTCATCTCATAAAGCTGCGACTTGACGTACCGCACACAGAAGATTGTCACCGGAATGCCGATAGCGAGACCGGCGACGGCCTGCAGCATGGCTCCGCGCATGACCGTTCCAATAACGCGGCCGCGCGCCGCTCCCAGAGCCATCCGGATTCCGATCTCTGGCGTGCGGCGGACTACGGTATAGGCCGTGACGCCATAAAGACCGATGGCGGCGAGCAGGAGAGCGAGCAGTCCGAACAGCGATGTGAGGCGCGCGATCAGCCGCTCCTCGATAAACCTGTCGTCAATCTGCTGCTGAAATGTCTGGAACTTCACGATGGTGAGGTTGGGGTTGATGCTCGCCAGTGTGTCGCCGACGATCTTTTCGAAGCCGCCGATGGGACGGGCGGTCTGGATGACCAGCGCGCCAGCATACATGGATTGGTCTTTGTCGATAGGGTTGTCGGGGTCTGGGTCGTTGGCGACTCCAGCGCGCTGCGTTAGGGGCAGAAAGTACATGGCGTGGTTCTTCCAGTAGACGCTGGTATAGGTGGTATTTTCCACCACGCCGACGATCTCATGCGCCCCATCCTGAGGTGTCTTGGACGGACCGGAAAAGCCAAAGCGATGACCGATGGGATTGCGGTTGCCGAAGAACTGCTTGACGAACTCCTGGTTGACGACGGCGACGGGAGCCGCATTCAGCGTGTCCTGCAAGTTGAAGCCGCGGCCCATGACGACGCGTGTGCCCACGGAGTCGAAGTACTCTGGTGTGCCCTTGACCCAGGATGCGCCTTTATTGATGTCCGGCTCGCCCTGAACCTTTACGCCAGATCCCCAATTGTTCTGCTCCATCGGCGTGTAGGTAGCAAGGCCCACTTTGAGGACGCCGGGAATGTCGTGGAAGCCGTCTACGATGGTCTGATAGAGGGGCTCCACCTCTGTGTTCTTGTAGCCGGCCGCTTGCGGATTGATGTGGGCAATATACCGGTTCGTTGCATCCAGTTTCATGTCCACGTTCTCGGCCTTGTTGAGGCTCTGCGCAAAGAGGCCCGCGGCGACGAGCAGCACGAGGGAGAGCGCAGCCTGCATGACAACAAGCGCGCGCTGCAGGAAGGATGCTCCGTGGGCGGTTGTACGCGCGTTGGAGCGTAGCGCTTCAGCGGGCTGCGTGCGCGCTGCAATCATCGCTGGCGCAAGGCCAAAGAGGATGCCCGTGACGAGCGAGAGCGTAAAGGCAAAGCCGATGACCAGCGGCGAAGGTGAGGCATTGACCGGCATGTTGGCCTGGTTTGGGAAGGCGAGCGTCAGCAGCGCGTGTGCTCCGAGGTAGGAGACCGCAAGTCCGAGCAGGCCGCCCATGCCGGAGAGAAGAATGCTTTCTGTGAGCAACTGGCGGACGATGCGGCTGCGTTGCGCGCCAAGTGCCGAGCGAATCGACAGTTCAGCCTTGCGGCTCATGCCGCGAACGAGCAGAAGGTTGGCGATATTGGCACAGGCGACAAGAAGCACGAGCGCGGCGATCCATTGCAGTAGCTTCAGGTGGTCCTTGTAGCCGTCCTGCATGTTCTGGATGCCTCCCCCTCCGGGAGTAAACACCACGTGGGTGCGGGAAAGAACTTTCTGGGCGCGCTGATCGGTAAATGTTTTGAGCGGCCTAAACTCCTGCTTGAGCAGCGCGCTGGCCTTGGCCTGCAGCGCCGGCAGAGAGGTTCCCGGCTTGATGCGACCGATGATGTAGGCCCACTGGGTGTCGGGATCGTTCAAGTATGGCGCGCCGATGACCGTATCCATGGAATTCATGGGAAGGAAGTACTTAGGCGGATGGGTATCGATGCGGTCACCATAGAATCCTTTTGGAGCTATGCCGATGATGGTAGTCGGCTTAGTGTTGATGTAAAACGCGCTTCCCACCACACTCAGATCGCCTGCATAATCCTGCTGCCATGCGTCGTAGCTCATCACAGCAGTGATGGGTGCGCCTTTCTGGTCGTCGCCGTCTGAAGAGAGGCGGCCCGCTGCCGGCGAGAGCCCGAAGACGCGGAAGTAATTGCCTGAGACGAAGGTCCCCATGACGGACTTCGCAACTGTCTGCGGTCCGGCGCGACGGACGGTAATGGGCCGCCATGCGTAGCCGGACTCCATTGCGGCTAGCTCTTCGAACTCCGGAAGGCTCTTTTTGAACATGTAATAGGTGTCTGTAGAGAAGAGCGAGTAATCGCCACTATCATTCCATCCGCCATTGACGCAGCAGTCATCCTTATCGCCAATGCGCACCAGAGTCTTGGGATCGACTACTGGCAGGTTATGCAGCAATATGGCGTTGACCAACGTAAAGATGGCCGAGTTAGCGCCGATGCCCAGAGCAAGCGTCAGCAATACGGTGATGGTAAAGCCTGGGGTCTTGCGCAGTTGGCGGCATGCATAAACCAAATCCTGTAGCAGAACTGTCATCGCCTAACCTCCACACACGTCGGCTTGCACAGACAGGAAGCAATTCGCGCCCCGAGGAAATTCTGTACGAGCCACCTGAATCAAAACAGTCCCGAAGCAGATATATACGAATATGTTCGTAGTCGTCAACGAAGCGCTTCGTAGATTTATGTCCGCTCAGCAAAAAACGCTCGGCAATACCGTCGTCCGTCAATCTCGACTGGTCATCCAGCTCAACTCACGTTTTCGAGTTACAGCAGGTATAAGGCGTGGATTGGCGATTTGAGGAGATCCACTCGCTCTTAGATGAACTTGTGAGCATGCGAAATCGGCTGAGAGTGCGTCAATGGTCTGACAAGATTATCCTGATTCTGGCCCTTTGCTCTTCTATGCTTTTGACGTGTGGTTGTCTTCAACTCCTTCCACAAGCTCCGCCCTCAGACTCAGTCGATCTATTCGCCAAGTATCCGGTTGAAATCTCGTTTCCGAGGACGATCAGTTCCCCCCATCCTCACTGACCCGGTAGCGCACCAGTTTAGGACTCGTATCCAAGAAGGATTCGCTAGAGGCGTCGTTTTTGCAGACCACTATGAAGTCGCAGTCTAGGGGTGTGGTGGAGGATGTGTTTCTTTCGCACTCATCGATGCCCTCACTGGGCAGGTCTACATCTTTCCTGCGACTGTTTCGCAAGTCCGGGAGCAGGAGAACGTTTGACTTACAAACGGAATAGCAGAGCCATTCACGTCGTTGGCAGTCAGAACGAACAGGATTCAGCCGATCGGTGGTATGTCTGGAAGAACAACAAGTTCAACCTCATCTCCATGAAGCCAGCGGTCCTCCTCGACGACAACTGCCTGCCCGTTACTCCGGGCTGGAACTACTGGGTGCGGCTATATCGTCCCCGAGCCGAGATTCTGGACGGCAGTTGGAAGTTCCTCGAGGCCCAGCCGGCACAATAAGGGCGCGGTCTAGCCGCCAATGATCACCGATTGGTGAATGATTCGGGCGTCGAGCACTCGCTTTGCCGTCGTCGAACGGCTATAGCGGAGGGAAGCCGTTCGATGCTCTTGCCGACATGCACCAATTCTCTTTGCAGGCTCTGTTCACGCTTCTTCGTTGAATCGGAGGAACGAGCTGCTGCTCGTCGACGGTCAAGTTCTTGCTGTATCAGAGTGGGCTCTTCCAGTAGCCGTAATTACCTCGGTCCAGACGATATGATCGAGCAGATCCGGGTGACCAAAACGGGCCGTTATCACAAACAGGACCGCCGAGTTTCGCCAACTGTCCGAGCCAATGCATTTGTAGTAATGGATCTTGCGTGCACTCGTGTAAGTGGATGTGGCGAGAATGCGGATCCGCACTTCTGACAACTGACCATTCCCTGCACGATACTTGGCTCGATGGTGCGTCGGCGCGATCGTATTTTGTTCTCCTGCAAGAGTTCCTGAGCATGGCGAAGCTTTCCTCGCTTACTGCACTTTGAAAGTGGTTACCGGTAATTTCACCACGAATTCAGTATGCGCCGGCTCGTCGGTGAAGCGGATTCCGGATGCCCGTGCTTCATATAAGAAGGCGCGCGCCCTGGCGAGGTGGCTCCAGGAATTGAAATGAAAGAGGAATTGAAATAAAAATAGTTCGCCTTTGCTGTCGATTTTTTCTATGCGCGACGACTATACGATGAATGATCCAGCGCGCAAGGCTGTACTGCTGGCCTCCACTAGGAGGAGAAGAACAAGGATGTGCGGAAACGGACGATACGAACGGCGCAGAGTGATATCGGGTCATTTTTTTCGCTCTAGCATTTCGCATTTGACGCATGTAATGCTGAATACTCCACAGGAATGGGGGTGGTGACAACATGTCATTCCTTCGCGATCTCAGAGTTGCGTTCCATTCGTTAACTCGTACTCCCGGGCTGGCGATCACGGTGATTCTCACGCTGTCGCTTGGCATCGGCGCCAACGCAGCTATCTTCACGCTGGTGCGCGGTGTCCTTCTCAAGCCCCTGGTTAACCGTGACGAGAACCGTCTGATCTATATCCGGCAGAGCGCGCCAGGCATTCACGATGAAAACACCACCTTTTCCGTACCCGAGATCCAGGATTTGCGCGCCAGTGTCAAAACCTTGAGCGCACTCGGCGACTTCTCCACCATGGGTTTCACCATGGTCGGCCTCGGTGAGCCTCGTTCAATTCAAGGGGGCGTTGTCAGCGGCACGTTTTTCGATGTGATGGGCCTTCATCCCGCCCTCGGGCGTCTCATCGGAACTCAGGACGATGGCCCCAACGCTGCCGGAGTCGTCGTTCTCACTTATCGTTTCTGGGCCACCGCTCTTGGCAAGGATCCTTCGGTCATCGGCAAGACGGTTCGCCTCGGCAGCATTGGTGAACGGTCGGCGAAAATCATCGGCGTCCTCGAACCCTGCGTCCCATACCCACAGGACACCGAAATCATCTCCAACATCGTCACCAGCCCGCATCATCTCTCCGCAACCATGGTCACCGGCCGCATTCATCGCATGACAGAGCTTTTCGGCCGTCTCGCGCCCGGAGCCACCCTCGACCAGACGCGTGCTGAGCTGCGTACCGTTTACTCCACAATGAAGAAAGATCACCCCGAGGCCTATTCGAAGCCAGCTGACTTCCAAATAGAAGCCCGGATGTTTCGCGACGAGATTACGTCTGGCGCCAGGGATGTGCTGCTGGTGTTACTCGCAGCCTCGGCGCTAGTGTTCGTCATTGCATGTTGCAACGTCGCCAACCTGATTCTGGCACGGACGGTTCGCCGCGAAGGTGAACTCGCAGTCCGCATGGCGCTTGGCGCTAGCAAGGGCGCGCTGCGCCGCATGTTGTTGTCTGAAAGCCTGGTGCTCTGCGGCGCCGGTGCCCTGATCGGTGTGGTAAGTGCCCGGCCGATGGTCGCTATGCTCGCCCGTTATGCCTCGAAGTTTTCGGTCCGCGCCACAGACTTAACAGTAGATTCCAGCCTGTTGTGGGTAGGAGCAGCACTGGCCATCGTTGCGGCGGTGATCCTGGCGTTTGTCCCGCGTCTGCCGTCGTCCGCCTCGTCAAGTGGGTTGGGCCTTTCAAACGGGACTGCGCGCATCACCAGCGGCACGAACCGCCGCCAGCAGATCTTCGCGGTGACACAAATCGCCGCGTCGTTCGTGTTGCTGGTCGGCGCAAGTATGTTGATCTCGACACTCATCGCACTGCAAAGAGCGCGGACGGGCCTGGACACGCAACGCGTTCTCGCTATCGATGTTCCGGCTATGTTCTATGGAAAGACACCACAGCAGGTCGTTGATTTCTACAAGGAAGCGATGCGCCGCATTGATGCGCTGCCGGGCGTGAACAGGACCGCGTTCGGCGACGTCGTTCCCTGGCGCGACAATGGCCCCGGCACCGGAGGTCTGCAATTTTCTGCTGATGGTCACGTTCATTCCCGCGGCGAAGAGGACCCCCGCGCGTCGTCGCGCACTATCTCTCCCGGGTACTTTGCAGCGCTTCGTGTTCCCATCGTCGCCGGCCGCGATTTCAACGCGCTCGACGGCGAGAATAATGACGACCCGGTCGTTATCGTCAGCCAGACGCTCGCACAACGCATGTTCCCCAATCAGGATCCCATCAATCGACATGTCTTTTGGACGGATCCCGTATTGCAATTCTTCCCTGGGACTGATGCCGACAAGGCACGCCTGGTGGCGCCGCACCGCATCATCGGTGTCGCCGCCGATATTGACGATGGTCACCTCGTTCCTGAGCCCACACTCACTGTCTACGACCCCCTTGAGGGCGGTGTAACTTTTGGCGGTCGCCTGTTCATCCACACAACCAGAGATCCGTACGCGCTGGTCGCGCCAATCACGCGCCTTATTCGCTCGATGTCCGCGGATCAGCCCGTCGAGCACGCGGCCACGCTTGAAGATATCCGTACTCAAGTGCTTACACCAGATCGATTGAACTCGCTGGTGTTCGGCGTCTTTGCAGCAGTTGCGCTGGCCATCGCGGTGGTGGGCGTAGCAGGCGTGCTGGCGTTTTCGGTGAGTGCGCGCACGCGCGAATTCGGGATCCGGCTGGCGCTTGGTTCGGAGCCTCGGCGGATCCTTAAAGGCGTCATAGTAGAGGGCGCCGTGATGGCCGCGCTGGGCGTGCTCGCCGGCGCAGCGTTCGGGTTCGTGGCGGCACGTTTAGCGGGTAGCTACTTTGTTGAAATGAAGATGCCAGGCGCGTTGCCCGTGGTCATTTCCGCGTTCCTGCTGATGACGGTTGCGGTTGTCGCGTCACTTCTGCCCGCAGCTCGCGCTGCGCAGGTCGACGTTATGGAGGCACTGCGCTCCGAATAACAGTTCGCCCTCTCACAGGACTGCGGATTGAGCGCGCAGTAAATAGCTGTCTTTACTTGTTCGAGTGGAATTTAACTGATGATTCAGGGAATTGTTGACTTATGAGGACCGAGCAAAGCATGCCACCTCGGATAATCCGCGGGAGGGGGAATCGAACCCCCATGGAGTCGCCTTCGACCACACGCTTTTAAGTGCCGGGTTGGACGTAAGGAGCTCGTGCGATGAGCCTGCGTTCTTCGCCGCGAGGGTCGTTCTCGATGCGGGAAGGTATGTCCCAGATCATAGTAGGACGGGTTTCGAGAGTATATCGAGGCCAGTTTGGGATGGCGGTATTGTTGGGGTTGCCACTTCGCGCAAAGGCAATTAGGGTGCCACTCATCTCGGCAGCCAACTGCCTGGCCTCGGGTCCCCCTCCGGTCATAGGCGCTGCGATCTCGACGTTATCAAACATGAAGGGGATGTCCATAGTGTGCGGCGACCCCCACTTCCCCCCATCAACAGGTGACTTCCACGCGAAATTGTAGACCCAGGTCGGGGCATTCTGGGCAGCGCGGCGCTCACTCTCGATAACCATGCCATGCCAGCTGCGGAAAGCCGTGGTCACGGCGAAAAAAACGTCGCTGGCTGAGTAAGCCGGATACCATTTGCGATAGTCAGCGATGATGTCTTCCGTCCTCAGAGTGTCTAGGAACTGACGATATTGCTCAAGCCTCGCAGGGAGTTCTTCCCACGTTAGGGAGAACAGTGCAGGATTGGAGCTGCCGATCAGAAGCCGGGTCTCATCGTGGGTATTGCCGAGGATCATAGGCAGGCTGGCGGAGATCGCGGGAGCAGCAGGTGAGAAGGGATCGCTCGGAAGGGAGCGCCCATCGTGGACCGGGCCGAAGTATCGACCAGCACGAATAGCCGCGACCAACTTCTCCATGGGAACTTTCTGGGGATCGCGGATATCGTCAATGTTTGCCTGCGTAAGCACGAGCGCCGCGAGGACAGCCTGAGCCGTTTCGGTGGCGTGCTCGGGGACAGTAGCGGTTAGCTGCTGGCCGCTCATGGTCACAACGCGCTGGAAGAGACCGTACGCCGCGGGCATGGACATGAGGGTGGCGCACTTGGCTCCGCCGCCGGACTGGCCGAAGATGAGGACGCGAGTGGGGTCGCCACCAAATTCGGTGATGTTATCGCGGACCCATTGGAGGGCGAGGACAAGATCGAGTTGGCCGGCGTTGCCGCTGTCGGCGAAGTCGTTTCCGCCGATATCGGCGAGGTAGAGGTAGCCGAACAAATTGAGGCGATGGTTGAGGGTGACGACTACGACGTCTCCGCGCTTGACGAGGTTGACGCCGTCGTAGACCGGAGCGTTGCTGCTGCTGGAGGAGTAGGCTCCGCCGTGGATGTAGACGAGGACGGGACGCTTTCTACCGTCGCGGAGGGCTGAGGTCCAAACGTTGAGGTGCAGGCAGTCTTCGCTGTTGAGGGGATTTTCTTCGTCGAGAGGTGAGAAGGCGAAGCGACCGTTGCGGGAGTGGATGGGTTGTGGAGCTTGTGGCCCGAAGGTGATGGTGTCGTGGACTCCTTGCCATGGCTGGGGCCTGGCGGGAGGTTGGAAGCGGTTTCTGGCGGTGTTTTCGCCGTACGGGATGCCTTTGAAGATGTTGACACCGCTGTCGATAAAGCCTCGGACTTTGCCGGAGGTGGTGGTGGCAATGGGCGCGGTGGGTTGGGCCCAGGTGGTGTGGTTTGCGGCTGCTGTGAGGGTGGAGAGTTGCAGCATCTTGCGGCGGGTTAACTTCATGCAGTAAGGATGCATTCAGAGCCGCCTGCGTCGCTAGAACTGGTAGAAGTGGCACACAATTGACACAAATCGAAACTAATTCTCCTAAAACTCATTAGGAACTTAAGCCAATTGGCCGTGCGGCTATTGCATGAAGTGATGCGGCGTTCCTGAGTGCACGCAAGATCCATTACTAGAAATGTATTGGCTCGGACAGTTGGCGAAAACTCGGCCGTCTTGTTTGTGATAACGACCGTTTTGTCCGCCAGGATCTGCTCGATCATATCGTCTGGACCGAGGTAATACGGCTACTGGAAGAACCCACTCTGATACAGCAAGAACTTGACCGTCGCCTGGCAGCAGCTCGTTCCTCCGATTCAGCGAAGAAGCGTGAACAGAGCCTGCAAAGAGAATTAGTGCATGTCGGCAAGAGCATCGAACGGCTTCTCCGTACCTACGAGGAGGCGCTCATGTCCATCGAGGAGATGCGCGAGCGTATGCCGGCGTTACGCCTAGTTTAGCTAGAGGAGGTAATCGAGGGTGGGAGGGCTCCGCGCCGTTTTCGCGAAGACCCTTGAGGCGCTGTTTACGGTGGTTCTGGCTATACATGACGACCTGAGTCCTTAATCCCTGTTTCGTGTTTGCAGCGCTTGCCTTTTGGCCTCAGCAGCCAGGGCCTCGAACCGAGGATTACCGTGAAGAGATTTCAAGTCTTCGTCTTCGGAGATCTTCAAGCCTATGCGGACGAGAAGACCGTATTGGATGGATTGCTCAAGAGAAGACAATGCTTCTTCCCGCCGTCCCTGAAGGGCGTACATGCACGCAAGATTGTAGGCAGCATTGGAGGTATTGGGATGGTGGACACCGTAGAGGCGTCGCAAGCGCTCCAGGTTGTCAATTTGCAGATCTTCCGCTTCGGCGAATTGGCCGAGTTCTGCCAGCGCATTTGCCAGGTTGCCGGTCGTGAGCAACGTATCAGGATCATCCGGCCCGAACATCTGGCGTTGCTTCCCCAGGATGTCTCGAAAGAGTTTCGCAGCTTCCGCATAGCGGCCTTGGTCGGAAATAAAGTTGGCCAGATTGCTGGCTGCGCTGAGTGTTTCAGGGTGGTCGGGACCAAGAACCTGGCGTTCAGCGTCGAAAACCTGGCCCATCACCTCTTCCGCGTCTGCCGGCTTGCCAGATTCCGAAAGTGTGGTGGCCAGGTGGTCCATCGCGTAGATTGTCCGAGGGTTATTAGCTCCAAGAACTCGCGTGTCGACTTCGATCGCACTGCGAAGAAGGCTTTCTGCCTCGGGATAGCGACCCAGGGCGGCCTCTGACCTGGCCAGGGCGATGCTGTAGATGGCCGTATCCGAATTCTCGAGGCCCAGAGACGATCGCGCCATGTCCAAGCTCTCGCGGCTGAGCGCCTCCGCCTCAGAGAAGCGCCCTTCGCGGTAAAGCGCAATCCAAAGAGCGTGCCTTGCCTTTAGAGTCCTGGCACTGCGCGGACCAAAGAGACGCGACGCCTGATCCACCGACTCACGCGCCATTTTTTCTGCTTCGACGTGCTCACCTTGCGAAGCAAGAACTGAGGCAAGGGCAGACGTCGTCGCAATCGTATGTTCATTGGCGGATCCGAACGTCAGGCGATCTATTTCCAGCGTCTGCCTTAGAAGGGACTGGGCTTTGGCATACAGCCCAAGGCTTTGATAAACAGTTCCCATCAGGAACATCATGGACGCGCGTAGCTCTGGATCGCGCCCCAGCGATTTATCCATTTCGGCGGACGACCTGTCGAGAATCTCACGGGCCGTCACTCTATTACCGCGCGCTTCGCTGGGATCGGAAACTTCGAACATCTGCGTCATGAACTCGGCAACCCGATCGGCACGGTCGCGTTCCTGCGTCGTCCGTCGCAACTGTATGGCCTGCACGATCGCGAAGGATAAGAACAGCAATGTAGCCACCGCAGAAAGCACGACCGCCAGGCGATGACGGTGCAGATACTTCTGCAGACGATATCCGGTACTCGCAGATCGAGCCAATACAGGCCTGTTCTCGAGATAGCGTTCGATGTCGGCGGCTAACTCGGAGGGACCACCGTAACGTCGATTTCGGTCCTTTTCCAGCGCTTTTAACGTAATCAGGTCCAAGTCCCCGCGTAGAGATAAGGCCAGCTGTCGCAGATCGGTGCTTCGGACCTCGGCACGATTCGTGGATGTCTTCTTGCTCGTGCTCACTTTCGCGCTGGGGCGCTCTGGATCATGCTCGTGTAACTGGCGCACGATTTCATCGAATCGCTGCTTCTTCCACTGTCGTGTATCAAAGGGCAATTCGCCGGTCAGGAGTTCGTAAAGGATGACCCCAAGTGAATACACATCGGCGCGAGTATCGATGTCCTGGATATCCGGGTCTGCTTGCTCAGGGCTCATGTATCCCGGCGTGCCCAGCAATGCACCGTATTGCGTGAACATGGTCTCGCCGGAGATAGCGGGTGCGGTAAATTTAGCTAGGCCGAAGTCGATAATACGCGGAGTAGGCTTGCCATCCATCTCCGTCACCAGAATGTTCGAAGGTTTGAGGTCGCGATGAATGATAGCCTTTCGATGAGCGTGCTGCACGCCCTCACACACCTGCAGAAAGAGTTTCAGGCGGCCCTTAACGCTTATCTTCTTTTGGTCGCAGTAGTCGGTGAGTGGCAGCCCATCTACGTACTCCATGGCAAGGTAGGGTTGTCCGGCCGAAGTGGCGCCCGCATCGAAGACTTTGGCAATCGCTGGGTGTTCCATCATGGCCAGCGATTGACGTTCGGAGAGAAAACGCTGTGCGACCGCATCATCGTAAAGGCCTGCTTTGATGAGCTTAAGCGCAACACGGCGCCTGACAGGTTCGGTCTGCTCTGCGAGCCATACCTGCCCCATGCCGCCAACTCCCAGCTTCCTGATTAAGCGAAAAGGGCCGATCCTCTGCTCCGGTAATTCTTCCGCGGCAGCGAGGATCCCTACCGTAGTCGCAAATGAAAAAGGCGCATGCTTATCCGCGGCGAGCAGGAGCTCTACTTCAGAACGGAGGTCCGGATGCGACTCGCATGCAGAGTCGAGATAGGCGGCCATGGTGGAAGCGTCTTGCTTTAACGCCGCCGCCGCGATCTCTGTGGCCTTCTGCGATGGCTTTGGTGTTTGCACGGGTCTCTCGGTCATCGCCTTTTCAGCTTTGCTTGTTCAAACGAGATTGGTACTCCAATAAGCGTCAGGATGGTCCGCTTTTTGAAATTCCAGTGTAGTCCTCGAGAGATCTTGACACCCTGCGGACCCTTCGCAGTGGCCCATGATACAGGCGGCCTGGCATAGGCAAGACCTCGGACAAAAACCAGACTTTGCGGGCGCCTCAAGCCGGAAATGATTGGCTGCTGCAGGCTTACGCACTACAATCTCCCTCGGTGAGAAACAGTCTCAGAGGCTTTCAAGGTTCAAAGTTCAGGCTAGACCTAGCCCTTATGAGCCCAGGAGAAGTTATCCGGTGTGGGAAGATCGTCGTTTCTTCTTCAATTCTATAGTCGGTTGTACAGGTGTCATCACCTGTCTCCTGTTGATTGCCTGCGCATTCACTGGTGAATCAAGTGTGGGCGAGCCATGGGCATGCCGGACCGGTCCACTGCTCGGGGTCTTCGGCATCATGTTCTATGGGGTTCTTGCCAATGTCTTTTACACCGGCGGGGGATTTCCGACCTGGTTATGAGGGCCGTCACGACTACCGAATAAGCCTCAGGCTTTGGACTGAAGGCATTCCGCACAGGAGTCTTCTTCTCGATTTTGCTCACGCTCTGCCCTGCCGCTGTCTGCTGGATCGTCTTTGCGGTTGCTCTCTGGAAGGGACAGAAGCACGGGCCACCAGGTGGGTAAGCCGCTGGGAAGCTACCGAAATCGAGACTTCATGGGCACTGTCTTGACCGCGAGCTGTTCGTTTCAATTGAGAGGCTGTATGCTCGAAGCCCTTAGCGCAGCGTCAAATTCGCCCGTAGCAGCGAAGTCGTCCCAACGCTATACTCGCTTGCGCAGGAATAACCCAAGCTTTGAGGTTCCACATCTATGCGAGATGTTCGACTCGTACTGCCCTCACTCGGTTGCATCATTGCCTTCGCCCTTATAACGGCCACTGGCTGCAACCAGAAGTCTGCGCCTGCGCGCGTCACTGAGGCACCGGTCGTGGCGAAGATGAAGATGACCACGGACATTCCGCCGGAAATCACCACGCCGGATTCCGTCGAGACCCGAATTGGAACGCTCAAGTTCTTCGACGGCTTCCCGGACGACCAGACTACACAGTTGGTTTACGACAACCTCGATTTCCAGCGCGGCGTGCAGTCATTTCTGCGCGGCATACCAGGCGCTTCCATCCAAGCCTTTCTTCCGGCGGCGAAGAAGTTCGGCGGCGTGGACGGCAACGTGATGATCTTCGAGGACTTGATGGACTCGAAGGCGCTCTGGCTGACGCCGAATAACTCGAGTGTTTACTTCTTCACTTGGCTAGACACCACCAACGGGCCGATCGTGATGGAAACTCCTCCGAATGTCTTGGGCGTACTCGACGATCATTGGTTCCGCTGGATCGGCGACTATGGCAATGCCGGTCCGGACAAGGGCAAGGGTGGCAAGTTCTTATTTCTTCCTCCTGGCTACAAAGATGAAGTGCCGAAAGGCTACTTCGTCATGCGTCCGGCAACTTACGGCGTGTGGGCACCGGGGCGTGGAATGTTGGTGAATGGCGACCCCAAGCCAGCCGTAGAGAGTATCAAGAAGCTACTGAAAATTTACCCGCTGGCACAGGCCGCTAATCCGCCGGTCACGAAGTTCACCAACATGAGCGGCATTCCGCACAATACGATTCATGCCAATGATTACCACTTCTACGAGGAAGTTCACGAAGTCCTGGAGATGGAACCGAACGAGGCGCTGGACCCTGAGACGCTTGGCCTGTTCGCCTCCATCGGCCTCCAGAAGGGCAAACCCTTCGCACCGGACGAGCGCATGAAGAAGATCCTCACCGAGTCCGCTGCGGTGGGCAATGCAACGGCGCGCGCCCTTACCTTCCGGAGTCGCAACGAGGCAAGCTACATCTACCCGGGCAGTTCCTGGTGGATTCCGTCTAGCTCCGGTTACCAGTTTCTGCTCGCGCCCGGCGTGTTTGATCTGGACAGCCGCACCGGCTTTCACTACTGGGCCACGGGCGTCACGCCAGCCATGTTCGCCAAGATGGTTGGCCTCGGCTCGCAATACGCCGCCACGTTTACTGACAGTTCACACCACGGGCTCGACGGCAGCAAAACTTACAAGGTGCATCTCCCGCCCAACATCCCGGCAAAAGACAACTGGTCCTTCACCCTGTATGACAATCAGACTCGTTCGTGTCTACAGACTGACCAGCGTTTCCCGAGCGTCAACAGTTTCGACAAGGGCCTCGTGACTAACCCGGACGGTTCGATCGATGTCTGGTTCTCCCCGAAGCTGCAACAGGGAGTTCCCGAGGCGAACTGGGCGCAGACGGTCCCTGGCAAAGGCTGGAACATGCTCTTCCGCCTCTACGGTCCACTGGAACCTTGGTTCGACAAGACCTGGCGCGTGGGGGAGGTTGAATTGGTGAAGTAAATACCAGCTAAGAATCGTGTGCGCTGGGATCGCTAATGTGTCGGACCGCCGAGTGTTGACCGAACTGACCAGCTCTCGAATGATCGGTAATTCGGAAGTGATCTCGATACTTTGTCTTGCTTCTCAGCCTCGAATTTCCTGGGAAGCAGTGACTTCGGTACTTGACCACCATCGAAACTCCTAGCGATCTTTCCAGAGACCGTAGTCCGTGTCGGGTCGCGAATCATACCTGTAAAGCCAATTGGGGTAACCGGTGACATCGAAGTGTTTGCTCCCTGGATGGTGGCGCTCCCGGACTTCGTGAAGGGGGTTGATGAGATTCAATCTCCGCACCGCTTCGTCAATCACCCGACCAGCCAGCCCGATGGCATGCTGCAAAGCCATCAGTGAATCCACTCCCGAGGGAGGAAAAACCCGGCTGTCCAGACCCAAGCCGGTGATGGAGAGCGGACAGCGAAAGTGATCGCCTTCGCCGGCCTCTGGCAAGCGAGCACCCTGTAAGCTAACGGGAATGGGCTTTCCGATCTCAACGATCACCTGCCGTGCGCGGCCCGATTTTTCATAGAGCGTGAAGCGGCGCTTCGCGACAATTTCGCCCAACGGGAATGCCGGCTTTTCCTTGACATATTCCGCCATGGAGTCCTTAATCCTTTAATTCAATTATGACCTTGGACTCATCCCAGACGAACGTCGCGTTCCTTTCGATTGCACCGGTCACATATCCTCTCCCGGTTCCCAAGGGTCGGCCCGATGGTGCCTCACTTGTGAATGACTCTTTCATCTTTCCCGCGCCCTCTCTCTTTTCCCGGTCCTGATCTGGGTAAGAATGTTCTTGCCGCCTTTGGCTCCGCCTCTGCGATCTCGGCCAGCATCTGGACCTCCTGCCGTCCGAGCTTCACTTCGCCCCGCAGGATCGCTCGTTTCGCTTCATCGCCACGCTGGCAGGGATGGTATCCACGGCGCGTGCAAACAACACATTCCGGTAAATAACGGCGTGAGAGACGTGATGCTCGCGCGGCCGAGAGCTTCAGCGCCGTGGAGCAGCGCCACCTCGGCCGGCCGTCCTACCATGGAGGCAGGATGAACGGGCGAAAGATCGTACATATCGACATGGACGCCTTTTATGCGTCAGTCGAGCAGCGGGACAACCCGGAACTGCGCGGCAGGCCTGTCGTCGTGGCCTGGAAGGGAAAGCGTTCTGTCGTCTGCGCGGCCTCGTATGAGGCCAGGCGCCTCGGCGTGCGCTCAGCGATGGCCGCGACCTCCGCCGAACGCCTCTGCCCGGAGGCCACCTTTGTTCCGCCGGACTTCACGCGCTATCGCGCTGTCTCGCGTGCCGTCCGTGAGATCTTTCTCCGGCATACGGACCTGATCGAGCCTTTGTCGCTCGACGAAGCCTATCTTGACGTGACCGAGAACAAGATCGGGCTCGCAACGGCTACGAAGGTGGCGAGCACGATTCGGCGGCAGATCCGCGAAGAACTGAACCTCACTGCATCCGCCGGCGTGGCCCCGAACAAGTTTCTGGCGAAGATCGCCTCCGATTGGAAGAAGCCGAACGGGCTATTCGTCATTCAGCCGGCAGAGGTCGAAGACTTCCTGACGCCTTTGCCAGTGGGCCGCATTCCGGGAGTTGGAAAGGTCACAGAAGAACGCCTCGGAAAGTTAGGGCTTCGCACTGTAGGCGACGTCCGCGCGCGATCACTCGAAGATGTGCAGAAACTCTTTGGCCGCTACGGTCAACGTCTCTACGAGCTCGCCCGCGGGATCGACGACAATCCTGTTGTGCCAAACCGGCCAACGCAGTCGATCTCGGCGGAGGACACGTTCGAGACGGATGTTCTGTTAGCTGATACGGAGCCGATGATCCGGTGGCTCGCGGAGAAGACCTGGGCCGCATCACGCAAGGAATCGCGGATCGCGCGCACCGTCGTCCTGAAGCTAAAGACTGCCGAGTTTCAGATTCTGACGAGAAGCCTCACTCCTATGAGACCGCCGACTTCCTGCGAAGAGTTGATGGAAATTGCTCTAACTCTACGGGAGCGAGTCAAGCTCGCTCCCCGGCAGCGATTCCGTTTGGTTGGGGTTGGTCTCAGCAACTTCAAAGACGCGGAAGAGCAAGCTGAGCCGTCGCTCTTCACATGACCCGGTTACTTCAGCGATCTCACAGTGCGTTCGGGTTGAAATGGCGCCACTTCATCGACTGGCGCCATTTCAATGACGGGGCCGTTATTCTCGGTGGCAACGCTGGGTGCACCGGAATTCGGAAGGCAAGGTATTGAGTGTCCTTCTGCTTCTTTGGAAGCGGCAATTATCTGAGCCTTTGGAATAACATCAGATTTCACACTCTCCGGCCCTCCGGAGGGTTCGGCCAGAAGCCCTAGATTGGCTACACTGGCGGAGCATAAATCGCAGTAACGCCGAACGACTGCAGCCGGTGAAAAGCCTCCCATGCTTCCCAAATGGATCCGAACCAAGTCGATGCTGGTATGTGCCGTCGCCTGTTCAGCTCATGCAATGTTTGGCGCAGGTCGATGCGGCGAGGCTCTGGCTCAACATTCGGTGTGCGAACCTGGAAATGCCTTTGCCAATGATCTGATCAAAAGTCGCCATCTGGAAGCCGTTTCTGTAGCGCAGGATGTCAGCACAGGAGCTCTTGTTCTCTTCGCCGCCTCCAAACGAGCCAAACTGGATGTTTCCACTCCCCTGCTGCCCCTATCCTTGGCCAAAGTTTTTCTCGCGGCATCCTGGTGGGACCACAACGAGCCTGACCTGAAGTTTGAGAGTCTTCATGGCTCGGAGAATGCGGAGAACCCCGCATACCGCAAAAGCGTGAATGTCCATGAAATTCTCGTAGGAGGAAGCGATTCGGCGGGAAAACAAATGGCAATTGCCTTGCGCAAAGCCGTCGGGACAGAAGTTGTGCTTGCCGATTTGCGTCGATATGGCTTCAACAGGGATGACCCATTTTGGGTCGATGTTGATCCTCAGTGGAGGAAAGAGTTGGCGCCGCGGCCCGCAGATGCATCCCTGAATGGTTTGAACGATGAGGAATGGAGCTCCGCGTTGTCGATCGGTGAGAGCCATTTGGCAATCTCAGCCCTACAGGTTTCCCGATTCTTCCAGGCGGTCGGCAATGATGGTCTCTCGTGTTCGCCTGTAGCTTTGCGGATGGAAGAGGGTCGCAGCCGCATACCGAAAAAGCCTTGCAGCGCCCCCACACGCATGATGGCCGCAACTGCAGCGAAGCAGCTTATGAGCGCGTTGCTGGATACAGTGAAGCGGGGTACCGCAACCGGAATTTTCGGCACACTGAAAGGCACCGGCTGGAGCATCGGAGGAAAAACCGGGACCGGGGGCGTGGCCGGGGCTCCTTTCGAAGACCAGGATGGATGGTTCGCTGGACTTATCTTCGATGAGAGCCTGAAAGCTCGATATACGGTCGCCACCTTTGTGCGGCATGGAGGCGCGGGTGGTGGCAAAGCCGCTGAGATTTCCGCAGAAGAAGCTCGATTCCTAGCTGGCGAGAGCGGCGCTAAACAAAGTACTCCGAGTTTGCGGTAGAAAACTCGTTCGAGGCAATCAGGAACGTGGACTAAATTGGCGAAAACAGGCGATTGCCATGATTAAACTGGAATCTGCGGGATCTCTGTGTTCCTGGGAGGTTTGTCGACGACCCAGAAGTTACGCCTCTTGCTGCAATCTTCCGCCCGAGGACATGCGGCGATTCGTATCCATCTCACTGGTTATGTGCCAAAGGAGTCCAAAATACCTCTTCGGACTTTACGAATGATTCCATCTCGCCTTGGTGCTCCGGCATCCCGACTACAGGTATGTTATGCGCCTGGATTGACTTTAATTTTCGTTGGGCCTGCACCAGCGTAAGCGGGACGCGTTTTGGCGGCGGCCATGGGAGATCGCGCGGAGCTACTTCGCCGTTAACCTTCCGCGACTCAAACGGCTGATTCGGCGTCACTCCAGGTGGAAATGGCCATGCTGGTAGTCCGTGGACGAGATAAGTGTGGAAAGCACCTTGAAATCCCACCTGCTTTGCTGCGTCCCGCACAAACCAGAATGCCGCGCGATGATCAATGTGGCCATCGGTTTCGTCAGTGACGTAGATTTCAGTAGGCTGGAGCATTTTCAACACTTCAGCCAGATCGACCAGCACAGAACTGCGGTTGTACGGAGCCGGTTTGCCATGCATGGACGTATGGTAATCCTTCTGAATGAGCGCGTAGGTCTCGTTTTGTCTCGTGAATTGCTGCCGGACCATCTTGTCATCAGGACTCTCGTACAAGTTGCCCAAATCGCCATCCGGGTAGCCAAGGAAGATGAGGTCCTCGGCTTTCCCGCCCAGAATTTCAAGTGCATTGCGGCTCTCGGTCTGGCGCAAGCGCGAAAGCGCGAAGAAGTCGTCGGGATCGACTTGATCCACCGGCTTATGGGTCACGCCGGCTGCTGCGGCGGGAAAACCATCCCCGCTGGTGATCGCAACCACCTTTACTCGCGCCCCACGCGCTAGAGCTTGCTGGATGATGCCGGCACAGCCAATGACCTCGTCATCGGGATGCGGAGCAAAAACCACTACCGACTCTGGGCGAGTTGTGCTCGATTGCGCAAACGCGGATGAGAAAGCAATGATTATCGCGAACAGGAGCGTGGATTTTCGGCACAATTGCAGGCGATTCTGGCTCATATTGTCATTATCCCCATGATTCTTTGCTGAATCCCGGCACAATCCCACGCCGGCAAATCTGATCTGCCTTCGCGAGCAGTAGCCGTTTGAATCCGTCGCAGCAGTTGGTGACATACTGCCGGTTCTCCTCGGGGGTCATTGCGCAACTGGCTTCTTCCTCCGGGTTGTCGGTCACACGCCCACTTTCCGTAGAAGTTCAATGTATCGCGCTTGGGGCGTTCGTGGGATATACCCGTTTCGCAACTTGTGTGGCATCGAAAGCACCTCGACTCGGGGAATGATCTCTCTGTTTGCGTGCCCTGTAAATCCTGTTGCCGGAGTGCACTGCCGGAACTGCGCTGACGGAAACCTTCCGCGACGCTCGACCATCTCGAGATAGGTCCCCTTGGCATCCCTTCACGTTGCAGTACGTCGCAGGGCACGATAACATTAAAACAACGATGCGTTACGTGCATCCTCGGGCCAATGCGGTCCAGAAGCTTTTCCTACGCCTAGGCGACCTCAACCGATCTGTAGGGATTGCGGAAGACAAGGAAGCACGGAGTGGTGACAGAAATGGATACACAGGAAATGAGCTTCCAGACGTGTAACGTGTAAGTCACTAAAAGTAAGTATCTTACAACGTTGCGGAAGTGGTGAAATGGCAGACACACCATCTTGAGGGGGTGGCGCCGAGAGGCATGGGGGTTCAAGTCCCCCCTTCCGCACCAAGAATGTCCGAAAATTTACCGAGGATTCTGCTCAGAAAAGCGACCGCATGATTTATCTGTTTATGACAGTTCACGTTTTTGTTTGCCTGTTCCTGATCGCTGTCATTCTCCTGCAGCAGGGCAAGAGCGCCGATCTGGCGGGAGCCTTCGGCGGTCAGGGCTCGCAGACAGCCTTCGGACCTCGTTCGGCGGCCAACCTGCTCACGCGCACAACCAGCTGGTGCGCCATTCTGTTCATGGTCACATCCATCGGACTCACCATCCTGATGCAGAAGCACGCGGCGCATCAGCACTCGGTACTTTCCGGGACGACAACGCAGAGCAGGCCGGCAAACAAGAAGTAGTCTCAATAGCTTTGAACCACCCCAAGGGCAGGCCCTCAGCGCCTGCCCTTTCGTTGCTTTTGCATCAGGCGCGGCTTTCGGCCGTGTCGTAAGCGCTACAAAAACGACGGCGGTTTTAGTTCCTGAGGAATAGAACGAATTCACTCGAGTTGTCGAGTTGTTATGCGCACGCGTTATGATGGCTTCGCCTTCGATCGCATCAGGAGAACCCATCGATGACTCCCTCTGCAAACCCATCCGGCACCGCTCTCTCACGCCGCACATTCATCGGTACCGCCCTCGCCGGAACCGCCGCAACCCTCATCGGCGCGGCGGCGACGGGCTTTCTCACTCCCAAATCCGCTCTCGCCCAGAGCAACCTCACGCCAGACGAGGCTCTCAAGGCCCTCCTCGACGGCAACGAGCGGTACATCGCTGGACGCTTCAAGAGCTTCGACGAAGATAAGCAGATCCTGCGCGATCACACTGTCGACAAGCAGGAACCCTTTGCAGCCGTGCTCTCCTGTGCCGACTCGCGGGTACCCATCGAGATCATCTTCGACCAGAGCATCGGACACATCTTCGTCAGCCGCGTGGCCGGCAACGTCGTCACACCAGAGATCATCGGCAGCCTCGAATATGGAGCCGCCGTCCTCGGAACGAAAGTCATTCTCGTTCTCGGCCACGCCAATTGTGGAGCCGTCAAAGCGGCCATTCAGGGCAAGGCGGTTCCCGGACAGATTAGCTCCTTATTCCCTCACCTGCAGCCCGCCGTCGATCAGGCAGGCTCTGACCTGGCCGCTACGACAAAAGCAAACGCCACCATCCAGGCGACGCTCTTGAGCAAAGCCTCTCCCGTCCTCGCTCCGATGGTGAAAGAAGGCAAGCTGAAAATCGCCGCCGGATACTACGACCTCGACACCGGAAAGGTCACAATCCTTTAGCACGAAGACTGGGTACTTCAGTCGTCGTCATCATCCTTGTGAACACTATGAGGATGCAGGATCATCCACGGCACTGGCTTATTTCCCATCGCGTCCTTCCACAGGATCACGTTGAGCTTGCGTGGGTCTGCGCGGTCTTCGTGCATGAAGTCCATGCGGCTGGACTCCTTCGCTCCGGGCGCGTGCTCGCTGTTAGCCGTATAGATAAGGTTGTTGGCCTGATTGGAGTAGTCGGCGGTGAAGGCCGGCTGATCCCCTGCTCCGGTAAATAGCGGTGCGATGAGCGGAGCGAAAGCGTCGTTGTTGTTCATGGGAGGAATGCCGAGAAGGTCCTCGATCGTGCGCAGCACGCTCACCGTCGTGTAGAAGGTGTGATCCACCAGCGGCTTGGCGGTTCGAGGCGAATACTTGCTGATCACCAGCGCGACCGAGCGGTGAGCGTCGACGTGGTCGGCCCCGTCCTGCGCGTCGTCTTCGAGGATGAAGAACGCTGTGTCATCCCAGTATGGGCTGTTTGAGATAGCGTCCACCGCGCGGCCGACGGCTAGATCGTTGTCGGCGACAGAGGCCTTCGGTGTCGGCGATCCCGGACGCGTACCCGCGGTATGGTCATTCGGCAGCCGCAGCATCACGAAGGCAGGCATGGAGTCACGGCCCTGCATCCGATCGCTCACCCAGACATTGAAGTGGGTCAGAAATTCGTTCACGCGCAGCTGATCGGGAAAGCTGAGATTGAAGTCGGGATAGTCGGGGTCAAAGTGCGCCTCTAGCTCAGGCTTGGTTGCTACGTTGCGATAGATGAGAGGAATCTTCCATGGATATGGACTGTTTCCTCCACCATAATTCGCCGGAATCTGTTCACCCGGCCCGATGAAGGAGTGCTCACAAATTTGCGTGGGCTCGGGTGTGCCTTCGAGCGGGGATTTCTGCTTGGGAGCCTCGCCGGAATCGTCGCAGAACTTGGTCGAAACAAACTCTCCGAAGTGGTAAAGAGTTTTCCCCTGATGCCTCAGGTCGGTCCACAGATATCCGCTCGCCGGTTCGTTAATATCGGGGATCTTCTCCTGTATGGGATACCCGTTTTGCACGACGCCTTCAAAGTCGTAGGTGCGCTCGCTGCCCCGATAAGCCTGCTGCCAGTCGCGCTCGGTGTAATCGCTGGTGATTGCGGCAGTCGACCAGATGTGTCCGTCACCGGAGACTTCTCCTGAGTCGTAGAAGTTGTCCAGCACCCCGAATTGCAGCGCGAGCTTGTGCAGGTTGGGCGTGATGGCCAGTCCATACATCGTGAGGGAGGGGTCGCCGTCACCCACGCCCAGATCGCCTAATATCTGATCGTAGGTCCGATTCTCTCGAATGATGTAGATGACGTGGTGAATGGGGTTGTCGCCAGTGGCAAATGCCAGGTGTTTCTGTTCGACCTGCATCAGGTTGCTGACCATCACCTGCTGGGTAAGCTCGCGCAGATTCTTTTCGGCATCGGCGCGGTCGATGGACGCAAGCGAGCCGTGGAGCAGCGTTGCGATATAGGTGTGGGGCCGATGAATGCTCTGCGTCAAGTTCGGTGGCGGATTCACCGGCGCGGGTTGCGGTGCGACGTTCGGCCCAGTACCGCGACCTTTGGCGGTGGCAACATAAAGCTGCTTGTCATTAACCGCCAGCGCAGACGGATACCATTCAGTCGGGATGAAACCAATGGGTATTTCGGGCGCGCCAACCTGGCTGGCTGGTTTCGTATGAAAGACAGCGATCGAGTTAGAGCCTGAATTGGCCGCGTAGAGCATCGCTCCGTCCGGAGACACAGCGACGGAATCGGGCATGGCGCCGAAATAGGTCTGCCCCGGCAGGTGCGAGTCATAAAGTCGGACAAGCTGCAGGCCTTTCGCCGACACTTTCACGCCCGCGATCAGGTCGCGATTCGCGAGCGCGACGTAAAGCGTCTTCTCATCCGGGCTGAGGGTCAGAGCAATGGGATGCGAACTGGGACGGATACTGACGGAGGGCGGAAACAGAGCCAGCTTATTGGCAATTTTCCCAGCGTGAAGGTCGAGTTCCGCAACGGCTGAGCCGTTCCAGAGAGCCACAAATGCGCGGCTTCCGTCGCGTGTAGCCACGACCGCTATGGGGTATGTGGACGGAACGATGGGATTGTCAGCGAGATCGAAGCGGGTCTGGATCTTTCCGGATGCGGTATCGATCAAAAGAACGTCGTCGGAAAACTCGTCGGCGACCAGGATCTGTTCCTTGCCATCGGCAGTTTTCACCACGGCGAGCCCGGTGGGAGCAGGGATCGCAACTCCTGTGGGCAAGAGCTTTCCGATCTGGTTCTGTGTGCGGCCAGGGGCAAGATGTTGCAGCGGAATCGGAATAAGCCGCTCGGGTTTTGGAGCGCCGTCTGCGAAGCTGTAGACAGCGATAGCGTTGCCGGTGTGGTTAGGGTCTCCGCCTTCTGGCGCCGAGAGCGAGTCAAGGCTGACGTAAAGGTTCTTGCCGTCGAGCGAGAAGGCGATGCCGGAATACATGGTTTGCGCGGCGCCGATCACGGTGCGCGCATCGGGAAAGTCGCTGAGCCTTGGCGCGCCCGTTTCTTTGGTGGCAGTGCCGGCGTTTTTCGTATCGCTGTTGGTCGTATCGAGAATAGCGATCGATTGCGAGTAGTTCGACTCGGCCGTTCCGTATCCGGCATTGACCAACGCCAGGTAACGATGATCGGGTGACCAGGCGAGTCCCATCGGCAGGCTGTTTAATCGAGTGGGCGAGCCGGCAACAGGCTCCGAAAGCTGCGCACCCGTGGGAAGGTTGACCGATTGCGCCGCCGCGATGCATTGCGCCGCAAAAATGCCGAGAATCACGAACCAGTTGGTACCCGAGGACATAAGGTTTATTGTCTGCGCTTGAGATTAACAAAGTATCAGCTTGCGATACGGTCCTCACCGAGCCCCACACGAAAGGAGCGTCCTTTTTTCATTCCATGACCATTACAAAAGTCTTACACAGTGACACGACTCCCTACTGATACGGTCAAGAGTAGAGATTTGAACCTTGAGATTTAAACCAGGGGAGACCGAACACTCCATGTCAGTTGAGTTGCTCAACCAACCCGCCATTGCCGGCGAACATAATCCGCCAAAGCCCATCGCAAATTTGCAGGCCGAAAACAAAGGTCCCGTCCTGGGCCGTGCCGCGCAAGGGGGGACCCTGAGCACCATCACCATCATCTTCATGGTCATCTTCCATATTGGCGCTGTCGCCGCGCTTTTCATGTTCAGCTGGAAAGCTCTGATCTGTTCAATTGTGCTATGGGTGTGGGCCTCGAACATCGGTATCGGCATGTGCTACCACCGCCTGCTGACACATCGCGGGTATAAGACGCCCAAGTGGGTCGAGTATTTCATGGCCATCGGCGCGACGCTGTCGCTCGAGGGTGGGCCGATTTTCTGGGTGGCCACGCACCGGGTTCATCACCAGTACTCCGATCACGAAGGCGACCCGCATACGCCGACAGAGGGCGGATGGTGGGCACACATGGGCTGGATCATGTGCGGCGTCTCCCTGCACGATGAAACGGCCATGCTTTCGCGGTACGCTCCCGATCTGGCCCGCGACAAGTTCCACGTCTGGCTCAGCAAGTACCACTGGGTCCCGATGGTGGTGATTGGTCTTGCGCTGTTGGCCATCGGCGGCTTGCCCTGCCTCATGTGGGGAATCTTCCTGCGCGTGACCCTCGGCCTTCATTCCACCTGGTTGGTGAACTCTGCAACGCACATGTGGGGATCGCGCCGCTTCGAAACTCGCGACCACTCGCGCAACAGCTGGTGGGTTGCCCTGCTGACCGGCGGCGAGGGATGGCACAACAATCATCATGCGCATCCGGTTTCAGCGCGTCACGGCCTCACTTGGTACGAGCTCGATCCGAACTGGTACGGCATCTGGCTCCTCAAGAAGCTCGGCCTGGCCTGGGACATCAAGCTCACACAGTTCGATCCGAAGAATCCGAAGCCGGCAGGAGTAGCTTAAGAGCTTCTTCCGTCAAACAATTCAAGCGCCCGCCCGGTACACTTTCCGAGCGGGCTTTTTTATTGCCGGGGCGTTTCGATTGCACTCATGAGAATCACCGGACGAAGAAGGAATGTGGTGCTGTTCATCGTGCTGGGCGCATGCCTGGTAGGTGTAGCGGTCACGCTCAACGTCGGCTGGATCATCCTCAACTGGCGTCGGCTTGCTCCGATGATCATTGGCATTCCCTTCTTTGCTCTGCTCATCGCAGGCGTGGTCCTCAACACAATTTTCCTGGTACGCGAGGTACGCCGCAACGAACGGCACGACAGCTTTCTGAACGCGGTAACGCACGAACTCAAGACGCCGATCACCTCCATCCGGCTCTATCTCGAAACGCTGCAGCGGCGCGATATGCCGGAAGAAAAGCGGCGCGAGTTTTACGCAATTATGCTCGAAGACAGTGAATGGCTGCTGGCCACCGTGGAGCAGGTTCTGAAGGCCGGCGAACTTGGACAGCGGACGCAAAACCAGGTGAGACTGCCCGTCGATATGCGAGCGCTGGTGGCCGAGTGCATCACCCGAACGCGATCACGTAGCCACCTGGAAGGGGAGGCAATCACTTTCGAGCAAGCCGAAGTGTCGGCGCCAATGATGGTGCGCGGCAATCGCGAAGAGTTGCAAAGCATGGTGCTGAATCTGCTCGAGAACGCGGTGAAATACTCTGCGAAAACGGTAGAAATAAAGGTGGACCTGTCGATTAGAAACGAAGCCTGGGTCGTGCTCAGCGTAACCGACCGGGGAATCGGTATTGCTGCCGGACAGCTGAGACGCATCTTCAAGCGGTTTTACCGGGTACCCGCGCGTAGCGTGCTCAAGACCAAAGGTACCGGGCTGGGATTGTTTATTGTGCGGAGCATCGCGCGGCAACATGGAGGCGACGCCTTCGCCGAAAGCCCAGGAGAAGGCATGGGTGCGACGGTCACGGTGCAGCTGCCGCGCTTGCTGAGGCCAGCGGCAAAGGAACTCGAGCAGGCGGTTAAATGAGCACCCCGGCGCGCATTCTGATTGTCGAAGATGAGGAGCACCTCGCGCAGGGCCTGCTGTTCAACTTGCGGGCCGAGGGTTACGACGCGGCCATTGAGGGTGATGGCGAGGCAGCCCTGGCCCGGCTTGCGAACGAGAGCTTTGACGTTGTGCTACTCGACGTGATGTTGCCTGGAAAAAACGGCTTTGAGGTGGTCACGGAACTACGAGCCGCGCAGAATTATGTGCCGGTGTTGATGCTGACCGCGCGAGGTCGAGCGGAAGATGTGCTGCTTGGTTTTGCTTCCGGCGCGGACGATTATCTGCCCAAGCCTTTCGACCTCTCCATCCTGGTGGCCCGCCTGAACGGCCTTTTGCGCCGGTTGAAGTGGCATCAGCCGGAGGACGAAACTCCGGCTGCCAAAGAAGAGCTCTTCGATTTTGAATTTGCCGGTCGCAGGATCGACTTCGCGGCACTGGAACTCACGGCCATGGGGAGGACCATCCGGCTTACATTGATGGAGGTCGATCTTCTGCGGTATCTGGTGCGCAATCAGGGCCGCATCATCTCCCGCAAAGAGCTGCTGGAGCAGGTATGGCGCGTGCATGAAGACACCGACACCCGAGCGATCGACAACTTCATTGTCCGGTTGCGGCGATACATCGAGGATGAGCCCTCGGAGCCGCGCTATCTGAAGACGGTGCGCGGCGTGGGCTACCGCTTTCTCGCATCAGGCGATTGAGGGTGCAGCCTGCATCCATTCTTACGCTGGAGCATCGTTAAACTAGGGATATCTATGAAAGAAATCACGTTGAGTATCGATGGCATGCATTGCGAGGTCTGTGTCCGTCGCGTAGGCCGGGCTTTGCAGGGGATCCTGGGAACTGTCGTCGAAGAAGTTCGCCTCGGCACGGCTCGCGTGCAATCCGAAGAAATCGCGCCATTGCTGGCCGCCCTCGCCAGGGCTGGATACACCGCCCGCACGGAGCAACGATGACCGAGAGCGCACCACGGGCCATAACCCTTGGCGTCGCAGGCATGACCTGTACCGCATGCCAGGTTCACGTGGAGAAAGCGCTGCGCGAAACCGAAGGCGTAACGGAAGCAAGCGTAAATCTTATGACACATTCCGCGCGCGTCGTCTACCATCCGGCTGTTACGGAGCTTAAGGCTCTGGTCGAGGCGGTTCGTGAGGCAGGATATGATGCTTCCCTGGCGACCGCACAGTCCTCCGGACAATCGCACAAGCACGACCACGGTGGTCCCGAACAAGAGCGCCCTCTGCGGATTCGCGCCATCGCCGCCATCACGGGCGGGGTTGTGACCATGCTTCTGTCTGTACCCCTGATGCAGGGGCCATCAAGGCATGCGCCGACAAACGCAATGGATCGCCTGCTGAGGCAGACACTGCCGCTGCTCTACCAGATTCCCGCACCCGTTCTCCAATACACCATGTTGGCGATAACGTTCTTCGGCATGTTCTGGGCGGGCGGGACGATCTATCAGCGCGCCTGGCAGGCGATGCTGCACCGCACCACCAACATGAACACGCTGGTGGCTCTGGGCACTGGCGCCGCCTTTGTGTATTCGGCCGCGGCGACCTTCTTCCCCAATTTCTTCATGCAACACGGCTTGCGCCCAGACGTTTACTTCGACTCTGTACTGCTGATTCTTGGCTTCCTTCTGCTGGGCAACTGGCTCGATCTTCGCACAAAACGGAGGACGCTCGACGCGCTACGCGCGTTTGCCAAATTGCAACCGCAGGCGGCCCGTGTGTTGCGCGATGGCGTAGAGGTCGAGGCGCCAATTGCCTCACTCGTGGTTGGCGAGATTGTTGTGGTTCGCCCCGGAGAGCGTATTCCCGTGGATGGAGTCGTCGTCTCGGGCGCGAGCAGCGTGGACGAGTCGCTGATCACCGGCGAATCCGTTCCTGTATCGCGGGGCGAGGGGGATCGTCTCATCGGTGGCTCGCTGAACTATGAGGGTGTGCTCGAATACCGGGCCACCTCGATCGGCGCTGATAGCGTCCTCGGGCAGATGCTGCGACTGATGCAGGAGGCGCAATCGTCCAAAGCCCCTATGCAGCAGTTGGCGGATCGCGTGAGCGGAGTCTTCGTGCCTGTGGTTTTGGCGCTTGCGGTATTCACGTTCGCAATCTGGGCGCTGGCCGATCACTCGGGTGGAATGAGCCGCGCCTTTGCCATTGCCGTTACTGTGCTGGTGATTGCATGTCCATGCGCGATGGGACTTGCTGTGCCTGCGGCTCTCACCGTCTCCATTGGACGCGCCGCTCAACTTGGCATTCTCTTCAAGGGAGGCGAGAGTGTCGAGCGGCTGGCGCGTGTGCAGACGGTGGTTCTGGACAAGACCGGCACGTTAACCGAAGGCAAGCCACGAATAACAGCGATTCACGCAAGCGGCATAGGTGAAGCTGATCTGATTACTCTCGCTGCATCTCTCGAGCAGCGATCGGAACATCCTCTGGCGCGTGCCGTAATCGACTTTGCAGCTTCCCAAGGCATCATGGCAGCTCCAGCCAGCAATATCCAGGCCATCCCCGGCAAGGGTGTTACAGGAACCGTCAACGGCCACTCGATCGCCGTCGGAAATCGTGCTTTCCTGGAGGATCTCGGCATCTCGCCTCCTAATGAGGCAACATCATCGCCCGGCGCGACCCTCCTCTACATCTCGGTTGACGGACATCTCACAGGCTGGCTCTCGGCCGAGGACACACTCCGTCCCGGCGCAGCGGACTCCGTGTATGCCCTTCGTGGAATGGGCTTGAATGTGGCCATGCTCACCGGCGACAGTCGCGCTTCTGCTAGCCAGATCGCCCTCGCCGCCGGAATTGACGACGTCCACGCTGGGTTACTGCCCGAAGGCAAGCTTGCCGCGATCCGCGAATTGCAGGCGGCCGGGCATTTGGTGGCCATGGTGGGAGACGGCATCAACGATGCAGCTGCGCTGGCTCAAGCCGACGCGGGGCTGGCCATCGGCACTGGCACTGATCTCGCCCGCGAAGCTGGCGACGCAATCCTGTTGCGCGGCGACCCTGCTCAAATCGTAACCGCGCTCACGCTCGCCCGCCGGACCTTGCGTGTCATGCGCCAGAACCTGAGATGGGCCTTGGGCTACAACGTGCTCGGCATTCCGATTGCCGCTGGTGTGCTCTATCCGTTCACAGGATTGCTGCTCAGCCCGGCGGTTGCCGCAGCCGCGATGGCGCTCAGTTCCGTGAGCGTGCTGGCCAACAGTCTCCGATTAAAGAGATTCGAGCCGCGATAAACTAAAAAGTGGACTCGAATCTGTGCGCATTCTGACGCGATACATCCTGAGAGAAGTGCTCTCGCATGCCTTCATTGGCGGTGCGCTTTTCACCTTTGTGTTGTTCATGCGCGATCTTCCCCATCTGCTGGAGCTGGTGGTCCGCAACAGCGCATCGCTGGGCATGGTGGCGGAGATCTTCCTCCTCACGCTCCCCAACATGTTTACGGTCACCATCCCCATGGCGGTACTGGTAGGCATTCTGCTGGGCCTGAGCCGGTTGGCAGCCGACAGTGAAATCACCGCCATGCGCGCATCGGGCATTGGCGTGTGGAGCTTTGTCGGAATTGTGGCAATTCTCTCCATCGCGGGATGGGGCATAGGTTTGGCAAACACCCTGTATTTTGCGCCCAGAGCGACGGCTACCATTTTGCGGCTTGAATCTCAACTGTTGAACGCGCAGGCCTCATACGAGGTACAGCCACGCGTCTTCTATGAAGACTTCAAAAACTACGTCCTCTATGTGCAGAATGTGCGCGCCGGCACAGGCGCCGCAAACTGGGGACAGATTTTTCTTGCCGATCTGTCCGATCCCGCCGCCCCAAAAATCACGACCGGAGCCATCGCCACAGTTGCGAATAGTAAGGACCAAACGGCCATCATGCGCATGCACGATGGAACTGAGCACCAGACAGTCGCGAATCAAGCCGATCAATACAACGTCTCGACGTTCGCGCAAACGGATCTACCCCTCGCGCTTTCCACGCAGGAAGACACGCACGTTGGCCGCAACGAATCGCCGATATTGGCCATGTCCAACCGTGAGTTGCTGATCCGCTCCCGAGTAAACGGCGGCCAGTGGTACCTGATCGAATTGCATAAGCGATTTGCGTATCCGGCGGCGTGTCTGGTCCTGATGCTGGTGGGCGTTCCTCTCGGCATCTCCTCCAAGCGTGGCGGCAAAAGCGCGGGATTCGTGCTGACCATCGTACTGGTCTTCGTTTATTACTTCCTGTCATCGACGGGCACAGCGCTTGCCCGGCAAAGCAAAGTTTCCGCGGTCGTCGGAGTATGGCTTGCCAATTCCCTTTTCGCAATATGCGGCGTGATCCTGCTGCGCCAGATGTCCACTGGCGGTCCGGCGCTTGCCGCGCTGACCTCAATCGGAAACTGGTTCAAATCGCCGGTTAAAGAAGACACTCCGGAGATGCACGCCACCGAGCGGCCGTCCAAGCCTCGACATGCGCGGGGACGATTCCCCCTCATCCTGGACGAGTACGTGCTCAAGGAATTCCTCACAACCTTCGCGATGGTGCTCGTCACCTTTGTTGGATTGATGCTGGTCTTCACCTCCTTCGAATTGCTGGGCGACATCATTCGCAACCGCACGCCGCTGGTCACCGTCGCCGCATATCTTATGAATCTGACCCCGAGCATGATCTACACCATAACTCCGCTTGCCGTGTTGATCGCAGTGCTTGTGGTCTTCGGCCTGTTGAATCGATCGAGCGAATTGACCGCCATGAAGGCCGCGGGGGTCAGCCTCTATCGCATCGTGCTGCCGGTGCTGATCATTGCCTCAATGCTCGCAGCTTTGCTCTTTATGTTTGACGAGTTGTATCTGCCCAAGGCCAATCGCCGGCAGGAAGCGCTGCGCAACGTGATCAAGGGCAAGCCGCCGCAAACCTTTGAGCATCCGGGACAGAAATGGATCTTCGGATTGCAGGAGCCCGGTAAGCCGGGACGCATCTTTTATTATGAACTTTTCGACGCCGCCCAGAATGCGTTCGGAAACGTCACGGTCTTTGAATTTAATCCCGACACATTCTCCATTTCGCGGCGCATTTTCGCATCGAGCGCGCATTGGGAACCGCAGCTCAATGAGTGGGTCTTTGAACATGGATGGGAGCGAAGTTTCAATGGAGCCGAGATAAGCAGCTATCGTCCCTTCGACGTGAGCACTTTCCCGGAGATTCACGAGCAGCCGCAATATTTCAAGAAGGAAGCCCTGCTGTCGTCGGAGATGAACTTCGACGAGCTGACCGCATACATTCGAGATCTGAGCCAGAGCGGCTTTGACACTATTCGCCTGCGGGTGCAGCTCAATCGCAAACTGGCATACCCGGTCATCACGCTGGTTATGGCGATCCTGGCCGTCCCCTTCGCACTCTCTATGGGCAAGCGGGGTTCGCTGCTGGGGATTGCGGTGGCCATCGGCGTGGCGATTGCTTATTTCGTGGTTGCAGGCACATTTGAAGCGATGGGCAATGTAAATCTGCTGCCCGCATTTCTCGCTGCGTGGTCGCCGGATATTATCTTCGTTCTCGCCGGCGGATATTTGCTGCTTCGATCGTCTACTTAGGAAAAACAGAATTGAGAAATCAATGTTCAAACGTCTGATTCCGCTTCTGCCGTACATGCGCCGCTACTCGCGCGCCTACATCTGGGGCGGAATCGTAGCCGTACTTAGCAGCGCTGTCTGGGTCTTCTTTCCCCACGTCATCGGAATCGCGATCGACGATCTCAATCAAGGCGTCACGAAGAAAAAGATTTTGATCTACGCCAGTTTGTTGGTGGCGATCGCACTGGCCAAGGGTGTCTTTCTTTTTTATACGCGCTGGATCCTCATAGGTATCTCACGCGATATCGAATTAGACCTACGCAACGATCTCTTCCGCCAGCTTGAGAAGCAACCCGCCGAGTATTACCAGCAGCGCCGCACCGGCGACATCATGGCACGCATGACCAACGATCTAAATGCCGTCCGCATGCTTCTCGGTCCCGGCATCATGTACAGCGCGAACACCCTGCTTTTCTCCATCTTCGCGCTCTATTTCCTGCTGCGTATCAGCCCCATGCTGACTCTGGCCGCACTTGCCCCGCTGCCGCTAGCCAGCATCCTCGTGCAGTTCCTGGGACGGAGGATCCATGAGCGCTTCGAGCGCATTCAGGCCATGTTCTCTGATATCTCCGCGCAGGCGCAGGAGAACTTTTCCGCAGCCCGCCTCATACGCGCCTTCGCGCAAGAAGAAGCGCAGGTCAAGGCTTTCGAACACTCGAATCGGGAGTACATTCGCCGCGGTCTGCGGTTGGTGCAGTTGATGGGCATGCTCTGGCCAACGCTCGAATTTATTCTTGGCCTGGCCATGGTTATTGTGCTTTTCGTAGGCGGACGTCAGGTGCTGGCACACCGCATCACCGTCGGCAACTTCACGGCCTTCAGCACCTACCTGGTGATGCTCACCTGGCCCATCATTGCGCTCGGCTGGGTGGTCAATCTCTTTGAACGGGGAACAGCCTCGGTTACGCGCATCCACGAACTGTTGGCTGAGCAGCCGTCGATCGACGATCACGAGGCAGCGGCGGAGCTCGCACGAAACGCTGACCTTCGCGGCGAGATTGAATTTCGCAACCTCACCTTCGGTTATGTGAACGCAGACGGCAGCACGACTGGCGAGGTGCTGCACAACATATCTTTGAATATTCCAGCCGGGTCGAGTCTGGCGCTGGTAGGGCCGACAGGCGCGGGAAAAACAACTCTCGTCAATCTCATCCTCCGTCTCTACGATGCACCGCCTGAAACTGTGCTGGTAGATGGGCACTCAGTGCGGGAGTATCCGCTCGACCGCTTGCGCGAAAGCATTGGCTTCGTTCCGCAGGAGACTTTCCTGTTCAGCGACACCATTCGCGAAAACATTCTCTTCGGCGCTCCCGGTGCGAGTCGGGAAGAAATGCTGCACGCGGCGGAAGGGGCACATATTCGCCACGAGTTTGAGGATTTTCCACACGGCTTCGAAACGCTGGTCGGTGAACGCGGGCTGACCCTCTCCGGTGGGCAAAAGCAACGCGCAGCGCTCGCCCGCGCGCTGGTTCGCAACCCAAGAATTCTGATCCTCGACGATGCGCTGGCAAGTGTAGATACCTATACAGAGGAGCGCATCCTGGAAGAATTGCGCCGCCGCATGCAGGGACGGACGACAATCTTGATTTCCCACCGGGTATCGACGGTACGCAACGCTGATCGCATCGCCGTATTAGTAGCAGGACGAATCGCCGAGTTGGGTACACATGAGGATCTGATCGAAAGAGATGGCTACTATGCCGGTCTGTATGAGAAGCAGCGCCTCGAAGAGGAATTGGCGGGCGCACGCTAGATCGGACTCAATCTACCCTTTTCTTAGCTCTTGTCGCTTCGTGTTAGCGTAAAAGCATCAATAATGATTGGTTACGCACCAAAGTTCTACCGTCTTCGCCACAACCGCAAGTCCCAGCCTGCCGCGTCACATTCTGCAAGACGAGCTCTGGCGCTCCTTGGTGTCTTCCTGACGTCTGGCGCTTTTGCGAGCCTGGCCGCACAGCAGGCTGAACCTGCGTCACCCCCTGTCGTGGTGCAACCCGGAGCACCGGGGCAGCCAAGCAAGACTCTGCCTTCGTCAACCCGACCCAGTCTGCCGCCGCTTTCGCAGGCCGATGTGGAGTTTATGCAGGGCATGATCATGCACCATTCGCAGGCCGTCGAGATGACGGCGCTGATTCCATCTCATACGGAGAACAAGGACATCCGGTCGCTGGGAGCGAAGATCAGTGTCTCGCAATCGGACGAGATAAGGTTCATGCAGCGCTGGCTGGCGGCTCGCGGAAAGTCAATCTCCATGGCGATGCCGGGAATGCCCGATATGAATAGGTCGGACAAACCGATGGCGCCAATGCCAGGGATGCTCACGCCGGAGCAGATGGATGCGTTGCGGAAGGCCACGGGCTCAGAGTTCGACTACCAGTTTTTGACCGGGATGATTCAGCACCATGGTGGCGCGCTGGTGATGGTGAAGGATTTGGTCGACACGGCGGGGGCGGCGCAGGATGCTGAGCTCTTCAACTTTGCGACAGACGTCGACAACACGCAGCGCGCCGAGATCAGAATTATGCAGAACATGTTAAAGGAGAAACATTGAATCAAGTAACCAACGTCGCTTACCGTTTGGCCGTTGTGGCCACGTTTGTTTTATGTTCCGGCGTGAGCCTGATACAAGCCCAGGCACAGGCACCTGTCCAAGCCACCCCAGCACCCGCAGTTCAGGCGCCTGCTGAAGCCGCCAAGGCGCCGGAAGCCGAGGAGAACCCGTTCGCACCGCAGCCGGCTCAGCCGCTGCCCGCCGGGATGACAGGATCGGACACGAACGATCCTCGCTTCGCACTGAAGGCGGGCCTGTATGACGCGGGCGAGGTAGCCTCCGGAATGAAGCATGTCGCGTTTGTGAAGAAGCCTGACGCCTTTCAGATCACGGCCACGTCCCCCGACGATCCCCAGGTTCAAAAGACGCTTGGCCAGCTGGGCATTGGTGACACCTCGAAGATGCCGAAGCCGATACAGCTGGTGATCGCGCAGCTTGCCTTTGCCAACTCGGACTTTGCCTTCCAGGGAAACCACCTCTTTCAGGGCAACTTCTACGGCATCAACATCTATGACATCTCCGATCCCGCGAAGACGGCGTTGCTGACCTCACTGGTCTGTCCGGGCGGGCAGGGCGATGTATCTGTCTACAAAAACCTGCTCTTCATGTCGGTGGAGATGCCAAACGGACGCCTCGATTGCGGCGCGCAGGGCTTTCCGCCGGAGCCGCCTCAGCCTCCTCCGGCGCCCGGGGAAAAAAGACAACGCCGCATACCCACCGCGCAGCAAGACCGCTTTCGCGGCGTAAGGATCTTCGACATTTCCGAGATCAGGAACCCGAAACAAGTAGCAGCAGTCCAGACCTGCCGCGGCTCGCACACCCATACGCTCGTGGTTGATCCGAACGATAAGGACAACGTCTATATCTACGTCTCGGGCACGTCATTTGTGCGTCAGCCGGAAGAACTGGCTGGATGCTCGGGCGAGACTCCGGACAAGGACCCGAACACCGCGCTCTTCCGAATCGAAGTAATCAAGGTCCCTCTGGCTGCTCCGCAGGAGGCGAAAGTAGTGTCGAGCCCGCGTGTGTTTATCGATCCGCGGACCGGCGCGCTGAACGGCCTGAACAACGGCGGCAGCCATGACAAGGGCGCGGAGAAGCCAGCGGACACGAACCAGTGCCACGACATTACCGTGTACTCGGCGATCGGACTGGCGGCGGGCGCCTGCTCGGGCAATGGCATTCTGCTCGACATCAAGGACCCGGTACATCCCAAGCGCGTGGATGCTGTGAATGATCCCAACTACTCATACTGGCACTCGGCGTCCTTCTCCAATGACGGATCGAAGGTGGTCTACACCGATGAGTGGGGCGGCGGACTAGGCGCGCGCTGCCGTCCGACCGACCCGAACAAGTGGGGCGCAGATGCGATCTTCAACCTCAAGGACGACAAGCTCAGCCTGGCCAGCTACTACAAGCTGCCCGCGGCACAAGGCGACACGGAGAACTGCGTGGCCCATAACGGCTCGCTTGTCCCGGTTCCCGGGCGCGACATCGAAGTGCAGGCCTGGTATCAGGGCGGCATTTCGGTCATGGACTTTACCGACGCGGCGCATCCGTATGAAATTGCCTACTTCGATCGCGGACCGATCGATCCGAAGACCTTAGTGCTGGGCGGCGACTGGTCGGCGTACTGGTACAACGGCTCGATCTACGGCTCGGAAATCTCGCGCGGACTCGATGTCTATGAACTGACACCGACGAAATTCCTGACGCAGAACGAAATCGACGCGGCCAAGACAGTTAAGGTATCTGAGCTGAATGTGCAAAACCAACAGAAGATCGAGTGGCCTGCGCAGCTGGTTGTGGCTAAGGCCTACGTGGATCAGTTAGCGCGGTCGCAGGCTTTGCCCGCAAAACGAATCACTGCCCTACAAAAGGCGATCAGCAGTGCGGAGAAATCGCATATGAACGATAAGAAAGTGGCGAAGTTAAAGGGCATGGCACCGTCTCTCGACGCCAGCGCCACAACAGCGAAGACACCCGCTGATTCGAAACGGTTGACCGCTTTGGCGGGCATCCTAAAAAATCCGGCAGCATGACCATACAGCAAACTTAATGAAACCCCGCTCAGAAAGCCGTGAGCGGGGTTTCTCCGTTAAGCCACTTTCGAGGACATTATTCGATTCTGCTGACACTAGACGATTTTCTGGGTCCCATATAAAAAATCTGCCTTGACACATTCCTATATAGGCATATATTAGGAGAATGGCCCGAGCGGCAACAACAGCGGATGTCTTCAACGCAATCGCTGAGCCCCGGCGGCGCGAGGTGATTGGCGTGCTGGCCGATGGCAGGGAGTACGCAGTGGGTGAGGTAGTGCTCCGTTTGCGGATGTCGCAGCCGGCTGTTTCAAAGCACCTGGGGGTCTTGCGCAAGGTTGGAGTGGTATCGGTGATTAAGCGCGGACAACACCGGATGTACCGGTTGAATGCGGCCGAGCTGAAGCCAGTCCATGATTGGGTGAAGACCTTCGAGCGGTACTGGACGCACCAATTGGGTCAGATCAAGGAGCGGGCGGAGCGAAAGGCCCTGGAACGGATGATTTCAAAGCACAGCGGAACGAAGGAGGAGTAATGCCAACGAATATTCAGGAACAGGCAGTTCAGACGTTCGAGATTGTGAAGCATGAGGAGATTGCGGCACCGATCGACATTGTGTTCGAGACGATTCTGGAGCAGATGGGGCCTTTGAATTCGACCACGGAGCGACCGATGCCGATGAAGCTGGAGGCCTGGCCGGGCGGGCGCTGGTTTCGCGATCTGGGAGACAACGCGGGACATTTCTGGGGCGTCGTGCAGGCGATCAAACCGCCGTCGCTGCTCGAGATATCGGGGCCGCTGTTTATGTCGACGCCGGCGATCTCAAACCTCCAGTACCGGCTGACAGAGGAGGACGGATTAACGCGTGTCCGATTCGTGCATCGTGCGATGGGTTGGATTGGCGAAAGCGATCGTGGCGTAGATGCCGGCTGGACCGACCTGATCACCCGGATTCGCACGGCGGCAGAGAAGCGTGGGCGGTAGCCATGTGTCCGGTGTGTATCGCCACCGCGGCCGTGATCGCCGCGAGCGCCACCTCAACCGGCGGTATCTCTGCACTGGTGATGGGTAGGCTTCGCGGCCAGAGCAAAATGAACCAAGAACAACCAAAACAAGGAGTGAGACATGGAACACCTGACAGGGAATCTCGCAATAAAAACACCCCCGATCGTGTCGCGGCAGGAGTGGGAAGCTGCGCGCGAGCAGCTGCTGGTGAAGGAGAAGGAAGTGACCCGCGCCCGTGACGCGCTGGCCGCCGAGCGCCGGCGGATGCCTTGGCTGGCCGTTGAGAAGGAGTATGAGTTCGACGGTCCTGCGGGCAAAGTGAGCCTGCTCGAATTGTTCGAGGGGCGCCGTCAGTTGATCCTCTACCGCGCCTTCTTCGAGCCCGGCGTGTTCGGCTGGCCCGAGCATGCCTGCCGCGGCTGCTCCCTGGGAGCCGACCAGGTCGCACACCTTTCCCATCTGAACGCCCGCGACACGACGCTGGTGTTTGCCTCGCGCGCGCCGCAGGTGGACATCGAACGCCTGAAGGCGCGGATGGGCTGGGAGATGCCGTGGTATACCATCACCGACAGCTTCGACACGGACTTCAGCGTGGATGAGTGGCACGGCCACAACGTCTTCTTTCGCGACAGCGACGACCGTATCTTCCGCACTTACTTCATCAACAATCGCGGCGACGAGGCAATGGGGAGTACCTGGAGCTACCTGGACATGACTCCGCTCGGGCGCCAGGAGGAGTGGGAAGACTCGCCAGAGGGCTATCCCCAGACCCCGCCGTACAAATGGTGGAACTGGCACGACGAATACGATGCCGCCGCGCCCGACCCGAGGTGGACAAAGGTAGTGGATAACGCTCTGGCGACGTAAAACGGCGACGACGAGTACGTGACGTCATGTGATCGCCGTGCCCTCCTATCCTTTCGCGTAGTTTGCGAAAGGATAGAAGCCTACTACGTGCTGGTCTTTTCTGGCATCGGCTCATGGTGCGGGGATTCATTCTTCTTCCCGCACGCCGACGGTTATGCCGAGCGCGATGCAGCGCTGTTGAGGCTTGCGGAAAAGCAAGAGGGCCGCTCCCGCCGCATCACGGTGTGTGCCGACAAGGCTTACGACACCCAGGATTTCGTCAGCACGGTGATGGAGTTCAACGTGACGCCGCATGTTACCAGGAACGACAAAGGCCGCACCAGCAACCTGGACCGCAGAACCACGCGCCAGCCCGGCTATGCCATCAGGCTGAGCCGCCGATGGCTGATCGAAAGGGATTCGGATGGCTGAAGCAAACCGGCCCGCTGCGCCAGGTCAAGCTGCGGGGCCTGGGGAACGTGGACTGGCTGTTCGTCTTCAGGCGCGGCGCACAACCTCATCCGGCTACCGAAACTGATAGCTCAACCACCTGCAAGGCTCAGGGGAACAGTGTGCCTGAACAACGGATGCAAGCCTCGGGGATGATTCCTGAGGCTCGCGAACCCTATAAACACCAGCGAGAACTGCATTTCAAACAGATCTCGAACGGGAAGAAACAAAAATCGCCAGGAAACACGCCGCAATCAGGCGAATTTCAACGAGCTCCTAGACGCTTGGCGTCACAATGGAGGAAACTATGCCTTTCCGGGAGAAGACCTATGAGCATTGCAACCAAACGAGGCGACGGCGGACAAACTGGGTTAGCAGGCGGTATCCGCGTCTCCAAAGCGGATCTTCGTGTCGAGTCCTACGGGGCCGTCGACGAGTTGAACACACATCTCGGTTTTGCCCGCAGCATCTGTCAGAACAAGGAGATTGCGGCGTGGACCGAAGATATCCAGCGGACGCTCTTTCGCGTTGGGTTCGCGCTGTCGACACCACCCGAAAGCAAAAAGAATCCGCCCGTCATTTCGACCGAAGACGTGGATAAATTGACCGATCTTGTCCACAGGATAGAGGCAACCGACGGCATTCTGGCGGACTGGTCACTTCCTGGAGGCCACACGGAGTCGGCAGCCTACGAGATGGCACGTACGGTCTGCAGACGGGCCGAACGCAGCGCCGTACGCTTCGTCGAGAACGGCGGCACAGTCGAGGCGGAGGTCCTTGCCTATCTAAATAGGCTTTCCGATGTAATCTGGCTCTTTGGTCGCCTCATTGAACATAATGCCGGCGTCGACACGCGCCTGCGCGACGAGAGTAAAGCCGGTCCCAAATTCTCTAGGGCGTGGTAGGTCATCCAATGAATCAGGCCCTTCCATTCAGTGAGGTCGACCGGAAGGCCCACGGATCAACCGGCTATTCCGATCAACATCGTCCTAGGTGATGAGCTCTCCGCTTCGCTCTCTGCCGCCGTAAAAAGCAGACTTCGAACGTATGCGCAAAGATCTCGAGGCCAAGCTTTCGAATCAGATCGCCCAACACAGGATCGCTCAGCACATCGGCCGCAACGGCCCGGTCATCTCATTACGCGAGGCTGGCTTTACGATAGCGGCTCGGCCAGCCCGCATCCCGGTTCGATGGGTAGTATCAACTCCATCGCCGCAGTCTTCCGCCCCACTCCTTACGATGTCCGTATAGAGGGCCACACAGACAACGTTCCCGTCCACACCGATCAGTTTGCCTCCAACTGGAAGCTCTCTGCAGGACGTGCCACTCGTATTTATCAGGGGTTTTGCCTTCCAGCCAGGACGACTGGCTGCCGCCGGATTCGCCGAGTATCACGCTGTGGCGGGGAACGACACTCCTGAGAGACGAGGCCAAACCGGCGCGTGGACACTATCGTGTTACCGTACGTCAACGGAGTGGCGCAAACCGACGCATCGGCAGCGCTCACTCACTTGACCTCAGCGATCCAAAGCAACCCGGCAGGACATAGCGGTTCTATAGTAAAACAGTCCAGCCGCCTCCCGAGCGCAAGGCCTCTGGCCGCGATTCATTGAGGATTATGATGGGAGATGAATGTCTCCCGCTTCTCAACCAGACAGAACCAGCCCCGGGCCCTCAACCGCAGAAGCCCATTACTATGATGCCGTCGATAGCCTCGCCACGGGCGATCTTCCCACCGCTATTGCCGGCTTTCGGGCCAGTCTTGCTGCTGACCCCGCGTATGCTGACGCCGCCCATGGCCTGATGCATGCGCTTAAGACCGCCGGCGAGTTCGACGAAGCAGTTGTTATCGCCCAGAAGCTCATTGCCGCAGACCCCGACGACGTTCTCGCGCATACCACCCTCTCTATCCTTTATCAGCACCAGGGAAAGATCTCTGAAGCCGAAGCGGCGGCCACATGCGCGAAGCTGACGGGGTGG
>Ga0206959_10030_pt1 | contig 42603 bp, 36 predicted proteins | sample Alteio_BWOrgHeat_31_FD_152971 | JGI IMG/M metagenome (GOLD analysis project Ga0206959, IMG submission 152971) | Enriched cells from forest soil in Barre Woods Harvard Forest LTER site, Petersham, Massachusetts, United States -... | ecosystem: Environmental > Terrestrial > Soil > Temperate forest >...
GTGGCTATCGCTTCATCGCGGAGGTAACGGTTGTCGATACAGACGTCCCGACAAAAAGCCCGGAATCTACGGATGGAGATCGGCGGGGAACAGAGCCTGAGCATCAACTTCAAGACGCGGAGTTGACCGTCACGTCCAAACTCCGGCTCTGGCCGACCCGTCGGGTCTTCGTCGTCCTGGCGCTGGTTCTAAGCTTGCTTATCCTCGCAGTCTGGCTGTTTCATTCGCGCGGCCGTCCGCCCACCGGGATCCGATCTTTGGCGGTGCTTCCGCTGGACAACCTCTCTGGCGATCCAACTCAGGATTATTTTGCTGATGGCATGACCGACGAACTGATTACGGATCTGGCGCAGATCCGTGCTTTACGGGTGATTTCCCGCACCTCCGTGATGGGGTACAAAGGAGTGCGCAAGCCCCTTCCTGAGATCGCACGGGAGTTGAATGTAGATGCGGTGGTTGAAGGTTCCGTGATGCGGTCCGGCGACCAGGTTCGAATCACCGCTCAGCTGATCCAGGCACCAGCCGATAAGCACTTGTGGGCGCAGAGCTATGAGGGAAATCTGCGCGACACGTTAGCCCTCCAGAAGGAAGTTGCCAGGAATATCGCTGAACAGATTCGTATCGAGGTGACTCCGCGAGAGCAGGCAGCACTGAAAAGTGTGAAGGCAATTGACCCCGAAGCTTATGAGGCGTACCTCAAGGGGCGATACTTCTGGAACAAACGGACTGCGGACGGACTAAAGAAGGCGGTTGATTACTTCAACCAAGCCATTGCCAAGGACCCAAACTACGCAGCGGCTTACAGTGGACTGGCCGATACCTATGCTCTACTGGGCGATTGGCAATATGCCGTGATGACCCCGAAAGAAGCAATGCCCAGAGCAAAGGCAGCTGCCATGAAAGCCCTGGAACTGGATGACAGCCTCGGTGAGGCGCACGCGTCGCTTGCATTCTGCCTGGATGGTTTCGACTGGAATTTCGAGGCTGCTGACAGGGAATTCCGGCGTTCGATAGAGCTGAGCCCCAGCTATGCAACCGGTCACCATTGGTATTCCTGGCATCTGGCCTTGCTAGGGCGGAACAGCGAGGCCATCGCCGAAATGACAAAGGCAGAAAACCTGGATCCCCTCTCTCTTATCATTAATGCCGACTTGGCAGAGCTTTTTCTTATTGCGCACTTTCCTGACGAATCGACAGAACAGAGCCGCAAAACCATCGAGATGGACCCTAACTTTGCCTTTGGCCATAATCAGCTGGCCCAGGCGTATCTCCAAAAACACATGTTTCCGGAAGCAATCGAGCAACTGGAGAAAGCGATCCAGATTTCTGGAAAAAGCCCGACATTCACCGCCAATCTGGCTCGCGCCTACGCGGCAACCAATAGAAAGGTAGAGGCGGTAGGGCTACTGAGCGATCTGAAAAACCGCTCGGCTCCCGGCAATGCGTATGCCGCGGAAATTGCCATGATTTATGCAGCCCTGAGCGATAAGGATCAAGCTATGGTCTGGCTTGAAAAGGGCTATGAAGAACGATTTAATCCAGGCGTTCTCCTGCGGCCAGGCTTTGATCCGCTACGCTCCGACCCGCGCTTCCAGGAACTTATACGTCGCATTGGGCTTCCGTCGTAAATTTGGCTGACCAGAAATTGTTCCAACCATCATGGCCATTCATAGTCCGGATGTTGGATCGTTCAAGATTGCAGCCAGGCGGTTGTAGCCATGAGTTCCTTTTCTTCCTTAGGGATCACGGTCTGATTCACACTCGGGTCATTACAGCGCTGCTTCATCGAAGAGTTCTGCAGTTTCGTGTACCTTGCCAAATGACAACGCAGCTTTCGCGTAGCTCGCATCAAGCTGGTCTTAACTGAGCTTTCCGAGGTATTGAGGATTTCGCTTACGGTTCGCAGCTTCATTCCCTGAAAGTGCTTCAAGTCAAACACCATGCGCTCGCGTGGCGTCAGCGTGGCCAGAGCACATAAAATGTGTGCGCTGAGTTCGCAACGCAAGAGTTGTTGCTCTGGGTTGTGGGCGGTTCTGTCGTCCAGGATTTGGTTCAGTAAATCGAATTCCTCGCCATCGACTTTCACTTTCACCGCGCTACTCTCTTTGCGATTTCGATTCTTCCGCAGGTGATCCAGGCAGACGTTGGTGACGATGCGGTAAATCCAGGTGGAGACGGAGCACTCGAACCGGAAGCAGTCCAGCTTCTTGTAGACCTTCAGAAATGCCTCCTGATAGATGTCCTGGGCATCGCTCTGCGAGCCGGTGATTCGAAGCGCAAGTCTTAGAACGGCTTTGTCATGGGCATGCACCAATTGTGCAAACGCGTCGTGGTCTCCGCCTTGCGCCTCGCGAACCAGTAAACAATCGTGGATGGAGCCTATGCTCTCCATTGCTTTTCTCCGGCGTGTCTGCGATCGTCGCCGTGCTGAGAGTTCGATGGACCGGCGACGAGGTGCAGGCTGGTCTCTGGATCGAGTTCAGGTGCCCGTCAGACTTGATACGTCAGACTTGATAACTGACGAGTGTGCCCTTTATTCCCCCTTGTTTCGAAATTCCAGTTCGCCCGACCGATTTACGGGAATAATCTTCGCCCGCGGCAGTTATCAACGTGTGCGGGGCTCCCTTCAAAAGGTCTGTTGATTTGCCATGGCGCAGAGCGCTCGAAGGCAATAGTCCAACTGGCTTACCCCGCGTGCAGGAGTTCAGCAAGTTTCTTGACTGGAGGAACATTTATGGCTATCCCCCCTCGCAGAAAGGTTCTCGTGAGCGCGTGCCTGTTTGGAGCGCTTATCGCATTGACCCTCGGCTTTGTTGGAATCGCGCAGCAGTCGGCAAAGGAAGCTCCGGCAGGCTTCAGTACTCCCAGCTTCAATAGTGCACAAAGCATTAGCAACGGAATCGTGGAACCACCCGGGGACACGTTTGCTCGCGATCAGAATGTCTATGAGAAAAACGAGGCGGTCAAGGATGGACTTGGACCTGTGTACAACGCCACTTCCTGCGTTACTTGCCATCAGAATCCGAATAGCGGGGCAGCCAGCCAGATCACAGAACTCCGGGTTGGACACAATGATGCAAATGGCAATTTCGTAAACCCGACAATCTTTATTAACGACGGGAAAGATACGATTACCGGCAGGTCCATTGTCAATGATCGCGCAATCGGTCCGCAGGCCCAGGAGCACATACCTGATGCAGAAAACATCCGCACATTGCGAGCTGCCCTCAATACTCTAGGCGATGGATTTGTGGAAGCCATTGACGACAGCACTCTTATTAGGATTGCTGAACGGCAACCGGAACTGAGCGAGGGGAGAGTTCACGGGGAGGTTGTACAGGCCCCCATTTTCGAGGCCCCGGGACAGACCCGCGTTGGACGCTTCGGCTGGAAGGACCAGCACAGCAGCTTGCTCTCCTTTATTGCCGATGCCTATCTCAACGAGATGGGAATCACGAACCGGTTGCGTCCCACGGAGGTCACTCAAGTTCTTAACACCACAACGGGCATTAACGATCAGCCAGATGACCTTGGCCTGGCTGACATCGACCACTTTGCTCAGTTCATTCGCGGCACCATGGTTCCGCCTCGGGACGTAACGCTTGCAGCAACTCCGGCTGCTCTCAAGGGTCAACAGCTTTTCCGCCGGCTGGGTTGCAGCACCTGCCATGTAGAAACCATCATCACGGCGCCCGCTGGAACGGTTATCGATGGTGGTCAGTTTACTGTTCCGGAGGCCCTTGGGAATAAGATCATCCATCCTTTCGGAGACTATCTGTTGCATGACATCGGCACAGGCGATGGAATCGTTCAGGTTGGACCGCAGGACACAGCCAACAAACTGAGAACGGCTCCTCTGTGGGGTTTGCGTGAGAAGGCCCGTTTCATGCATGACCTGAAATCTTTGTCCTTAGAGAATGCCATTGAGCGTCATGAGGGTGAAGCACGTGAAGCTTCCCATCATTTCAGAGAGTTGAGTCCGGAGGAGCGTGCGGCTCTCGTTTCTTTCCTGAATTCCCTGTGAGAACAAGCGACGGCAAGCGAACATCAACGGAACCTGCTCGCCGTCGTGATGATGAATTGGCGTTGATATGGTGATGATGACTAGTCCTTCTCTTGTTACTCAAATCGCACCGGCTCCAAGTAGAGGCGCGGCAAGACACGCCTCTACGTCGACCACGAGAAAGAAAGTTGTACTGTTCTACCCCGCGTACGATGGTCCGGCGCTCGGGCCGCCACTTTGCATTTTGGCTTTGGCTGCGCCGCTGCTGAACCACGGCTTCGAGGTTGTCATCATCGATGCAGCGATCGACGCAGACGCGCCGCAGCGCATCCTGCGGGAGTGCAGCGATGCGCTCTGTCTTGGGATTTCAGTGCTGACCGGTCCGATGATTACAGCCGCACTGAACATCGCTCGGATCGTGAAGGCTGCGCTTCCCGATCTTCCGGTCGTCTTCGGAGGATGGCACCCGACGCTGACCGCAGAGCAGACTCTGGAAAACGATCTGGTCGATGTGGTGGTGCGCGGGCCCGGGGAGTTTACTCTACTTGAGATTGCTCAGCGTTACCAGATGGGAGAGGGTCTGGATGGGGTGGTCGGTCTTTCCTACAAGCGGAGTGGAACGATCATCCACAACCTGGAGCGCTCCGTCGCGCGCCTGATGGATCTTCCGGCTCCGGCCTTCCACCTGGCGGACTTCGACGCATACGAGCGCGTCTCGGGCATCCGGAAGCTGACCTATGCGACTAGCGTGGGGTGTCCGTATGCTTGCAACTACTGCACGGATACGGTCTTCTATCACCGGTGGTTCAATGCTTACTCCGCCGAGTATGTTGTGGAAGACTTGATCGACCTTGTTACGAAGTATCGGATCGAAGAAGTTGCGGTGCTTGATTCAAACTTCCCGGTAGATGTGAAGCGCGCTGTGGCGATCGCGCGAGGCATCTATGAGTCGGGAGTTCGCTTTACCTGGACCTTCCAGGCTTCCACGGATTTCCTGTCCAGGATGTCCGACGATGAGGTCCGGATGATGGGCGCCAGCGGCGTTCGGTTCATGGGGTTCGGAACCGAGTCTACGTCTGAATCGGTGCTGAAGCTTATGAACAAACGTCATCAGCGTCTCGGAGAGATGTATGAAACGGCGCGCAAGGCCGAGCTGGGAGGGATCCGCGTGAGTTTCAACCTGATCTTCGGTTATCCGGGCGAGAAGGAGAAGGACCGTGTCGAGACGCTCCAGACGATGAATGACATTGCGCGGAAGCACAGAAACGTCAGCTTTTCACCCAACATTTTCACGCCCTACCCGGGTATTCCCATCTGGCCGCAATTGAAGGAGATGGGCGTGAGAGAGCCGGCATCGCTAGAGGAGTGGGCGGGACTTCCGCTGGAAAAAAACGTCCTCCCTTGGCTTCGCGGTCCTGAATTGTGGCGCCTCGAACGCATGCTAGAGTACTTCATGGTGAACAACAACATCCGCAATACCATGCAGCGGACAAAAGTCACAGGACGTTGTTTAGACGCGTTGCTCAGCGCATCGATGAAGTGGCGGATGCGGTCGAGGGTTTTCTTCTTTCCTTGGGAGGTGTGGGTGGCCCGTGCGACAGATCGCATTGTCTCCCGGCGGTCGTTAATCACAGGAGTTCCTCTCCCAGCAAATTCGCAGGAGGTTTGCTAAATGGTTTCGGAGATGACTCCGCGATCTCCTGTCGTTGTGCTTCTGACACACTCCTACCACCTACTATGACCGCAAGCAGGCTCAGCGCCAATAGCCGTATCCTCCGCGCTGGGCCCTCTCTATGCGGCGGCTCTTGTGCGGGAGGCTAGCTACTTTCCGTCGCAAAATGGGGAGGTGAGTTTTTCTCCTTTTCTCACGCCCTTGTCATTCCGGCGTGAAGCTAGTCTCTGAGTCATCGATTTCTTGCATAAGTTCAGGAGCAAACGAATTTTTTTAGGGAATCCGGTATGATTTCGCCACCGCCTAGAGGTGCGACTGATGAGCTACTCCTCAATCTCGATTGATGAACTCGTGCGCCGATGGGATCGCGCTCCGCTGCCGGATCTAAACATGCTCGATCGGGACGCACTGGTAGCACTGATCCGCGCCCATCAAGAGGAACTGACAGCTCAGCAGGACGAGCTTCACTCGCTCTAGGCCGAACTCGATTCCCATCGGCAGATCGTTTCCGAACAAGCCGAGGAACTCGACGCACGCAGCCAACGGATCGAGCACATGAAGCTGATGATCGAGAAGCTGCGAGCCGCCGAAAAGATCGTGGCGTTCAAAGCAACGCGTCCCGCGTCCAAGGTGGACACGACGATTGTTGCGGCGTTCATTGCCAATAATAAGGTCTCCATCGACGCGCAGCGCATTGCGGACTCAGATCATCGCGTTTACATCGGATGGAATTACCAAAGGAGATGCATTACTCCTGCAGCAGAAGAATCGAGATGTACGAGACCCGATGCCCGAAACACTCGACGCCATTGGCGCGGATTTGAATTACTGGGAAGTGCACTTAAACGACGGCGACCCTGGTTCCAATTCGTGGGAACAGGTGCAAGCCCGAATCATCAGTCTCAGACATAGAGAGAACCGGTTTCTGACCTCGGTCTCGATCACAAACAATGCATCGGTCCGAACTCGCGAAACAATATAAACAGCTTGGACCAATCCACGAATCGGGTCTCGCAGCATGGCGCGGAGAAGCCAGACATGATGAAGCGCGCGCATGAGTCCAAGACGCGAACGTCTCGTCTCGAATTCGGCCTAGAATGGCGCTATCTGTCCTACCACCTTCCGCGCGGAGCTTGGATAGACGACAACCTTAGTCCGACTCAATTGCAGTCGCTCATTGTTTGTGTCAAGAATCCCATCGCTCCCATTGGAGAGCGCGGATCAGTAACACCGCCGCTCGTCGCTCATCTGACATTGAAGGCGGCTTCACGCAGCGTGGAGATAGACCGTGCGTACTGGCTCGGGCGAGATACTAACGAGATCGCGCTGCATCCTGGCAAAAGTGGAGGCATTGTCGTCGTCGGCTACGATAACGGCGGCTGGGTGGTATATGCCAATCCGTACTCACTATCGCCGTTTCAGGGAATCATCCCGGAAGTTATTGCGCCACTCGGTGAAAAGCACGCTATCCCCAGCGCGAGTCCCATCGCCTTAACGGTCTCGATCTTAAACAATGAGAGTTTAGAGACGCTGGCGCAATGGCAGTTCGTGATTCATTTGGGATCGGGAGGACTGCGTGTCGAGAAGATTGAGCCTGATACATCTGCTTGCGATGGACCAGCCAAAGACTCACCCTAACTGAACGCAGTTCGTCACATCTTCAACACGACCAAAAGAGACCCCCGAAACGTGTCAAGTTTACGGCGTATGGCCATTCGCCTTGCACCAGTTCGCGAAATAGCCACCCTGGAACGCATCGACATGGTTGAACCCGGCAGTTTTGAAGTCGTTTGCGATGCGTTCGGTTTGGTTGCCGGAAACGACCTCAATCCGTGTTTCTTTCCGGGGCGTTTGCAACAACAGGTCTCGGGCACGCTGGTCCACAGGAAGTAGGCTATAACCACAAAGAACGATCTTGTCGCATCGCTTCACGGCCTGAGCAGCTTGTGACCAGAGATGATCCCAAAAATCGGCGTATTCATGGCGCCGGCCGTAGCAGCGATGATGCGCCAGGCGCTGCACCGTCCCCTGGGCCAATGAAGGTGCCAGCCGAGAAGCTTCGGGATGTGCTGGGAATTACCCACGTCAATTTCGTAGCGCAGAAGCATCAACTCGCCATTGTCGACTCGTCATTGTCTGGCGCCCCGATCGAACTGCATGAGACGCCTTCAGTATGAATCCTACAAGGATAGCTTTTGCTGCAGGCGCGGTGTTCGCGGCCAGCAATGGCCAGGTGATCTCCATGTGCGACGACCGCCACCGCCATCAGGAATGGCTGAAGTTCCTGCGCGTCGACCACGTGACCCCAGCGGAGAAGCAGATCCACATGATCGTGGACAACTACTCTACCCACAAGCACGCCAAGGTCAAACAGTGGCTCAACCGCCATCCGCGATTCCACGTCTATTTCACGCCTACCAGCTGTTCCTGGCTGAACATGGTCGAGCGTTTCTTCCGCGACCTTACCCAGAACCGCCTCCGCCGCGGCGTCTTCCGCGATGTCGAAGAACTGATGACGGCCATCGCCGATTATATCGACCTGCACAATGAAAGACCCAAACCCTTCATCTGGACCGCCAAAGCCGCCGACATCCTGGAGAAGGTCAAACGTGCCCGCGCATCCCTGAATAATCGGCAATCTGTATGACGCACTACACTAGCCAGATAGTCGAAGCGATCGAACAGCGTCGTGGCTAGCGCTTTGAGTGTTCCTCCACGGGGGAATGCTGCTGCGGCACACACATATCCGTAAACCGCCGAACATTCGTTTTATTCCCAACGAACCACCGGGCCGAAGATTTGTGCACCTCGGCAATACATTCGAGACTTCGACAGGCTCGTCGAAACGACGACGACGTTTCCGGAGTTTCTGACTTGGAGATTCTGCGACCGCTCAGTTCACAGTGACAGCAACGGTCGTGGACGCGGTCAGGGCGCCGCTGGAACCAGTCACCGTGACCATGTAGCTCCCAACAGTCGTGCCGGGATTGGCTGGCGTCGTGACAGGATTGGCTGCCTTCTGTGCTCCCCCGCACCCCATGACTATTGCAGCGAACGCACCGAGCAGCAACAGACTAGGCAGGGTCTTTGCTCGGGGACGGCGTAAGGGCAATCCGAAGAACAGGAATGCGACAAGGGCGCCGCCTCTACCAAGCGCCAACATCCGGTTGTGCTGGTTGCGGAAAGCCGTCGCTGCGTGGCCGGTCGCATTGGACGAACTACTTGCTGCCGTGGTGTTGACATTGAGCGTCGCCGATACGGCTGTTGTTCCGGTGATGGCCGGTGGCGCAGCGACGGAGCAGGTAAGCAGATCGACCGCAGTTGCTGGACCGGTTACGGTACAGGAGAGCGCTACCGATCCCGTAAAGCCGCCGCTGGGGCTGATCGTGATCGTCGAAGTCCCACTTGCTCCCGGCGAAGCGATGCTGACGGGTGTATTGGTAAGCGCAAAGCTTGGAGCGGGAGCGGGCACCGTCACCGTTACTGCGACTTTGGTGTTGGCAGTGGCAACTCCGCTCGAATCGACTGCATTCACAAACTCCACGTATTGCGCAGGTGTTGTTCCTGGTTGTGTCTGGATAGTGAGCGTCGTAGTCGCCGGCGCATTCCCCGAGATAGTCACCGGCGAGATGGACAAGCAGGTGGGCACGTCGTTTGCGCCGCCCGGAGAGCTGCCGCCGTCGCATTTCAGGGTCACACTTCCGGAAAAGCCGTTCGTGGGGGTAATCGTGAGAGACGAAGTCCCAGTGGCGCCAGCTACGATGCTGACGGGTGTATTGGTAAGCGCAAAGCTTGGAGCGGGAGCGGGCACCGTCACCGTTACTGCGACTTTGGTGTTGGCCATGGCAACTCCGCTCGAATCGACTGCCTTCACAAACTCCATGTATTGCCCGGGGGTTGTGCCTGGTTGTGTCTGGATACTGAGCGTTGTGGTCGCCGGCGCATTCCCCGAGATAGTCACCGGCGGGATGGACGAGCAGGTGGGCACGTCGCTTGCGCCGCTCGGAGAGCTGCCGCCGTCGCATTCCAGGGTCACACCTCCGGAAAAGCCGTTCGTGGGGGTAATCGTGAGAGTCGAAGTCCCGGTGGCGCCGGCCACGACGGAAACTGAGGTACCACTCAGCGTGAGGCCCGGCGGAGCGGGAGCGGTCACTGTTACTGCGACTATCGCAGTATTGGTGTTGGGAATGAGATTTCCGCTCGAATCGACTGCATTGACACCCAACGTGTATTGCTCAGGGGTTGTGCCTGGTTGTGTCTGGATACTGAGCGTTGTGGTCGTCGGCGCATTCCCCGAGATAGTCACCGTGGACGAGCAGGTGGGCACATCGTTTGCGCCGCCCACATAGCTGAAGTTGCATTCCAGGGTCACAGTTCCGGAAAAGCCGTTCGTGGGGGTAATCGTGAGAGTCGAAGTCCCGGTGGCGCCAGCCACGACTGAAACTGGAGTACCACTCAACGTGAGGCCCGGCGGCACGACAGTTAGGGGCGCCTCGGCGGAGGTACTGCCAGCATAGTTGACGTCGCCGGAATAGATCGCTTTGACGAGATGTGTGCCTACGCCTACGGGGGAAATATTTTTCACCGTTGCAATTGTCAGCGCTGTCTCTGCCAAAAGCGCAGTTGCTGAGCTATCTCGGGAATTGGCCACGACAAGATCTTCCTTGCCGTCTCCATTGAAGTCTGCCGCCGTGAGTGACGTTGAGCCGGTGTCCGCCGCGGGGCCGGCGGCAGCCGTAAAAGTTCCATCGCCGTTGCCCAGCAAAATCGTCACGTTGCTACTGCCGGCGTTAGCCACCGCGAGATCAGGAACGCCGTCTCCATTGAAATCCGCAACCGCGATGGAATTGGGAGCCGTACCCGTTGCCGGGCTCGCTGCAGCCGTAAAGGTTCCATCGCCGTTGCCCAGCAGAATCGTCACATTGTTGCTGCCGGAGTTGGCCACGGCTAGATCTAGCTTGCCATCTCCGTTGAAGTCTACTGCAGCGATGGATGTGGGGCTTTCGCCAGTTGCCGGCATTGCTGCCAGGGCAGTAAGACTGCCCTCACTATTCAGGAAGACGTTCACGCCATTCGCGCCGGAGTTGGTCACCGCCAAGTCGGGTTGGCCATCTCCATTGAAGTCGCCCACGGCCATCGATTGGGAGCCGTAGAACGCTAAGTCTATGAGAACGGCGGGCGACTGCATAAAGGTTCCGTCTCCGTTGCCGGACTGAATTAGGAGTAAGTTGCATGGTCGGTCATCGAGGCTGGCGCAGGTCTCGACTAGATCCAGCTTGCCGTCTCCGTTGAAGTCTGCTGCAGCGATGGAAGTGGACGTACTCGTACCGTTGCCGCTCCCAAAACTCCCATTCGCGATGGTGAAGGTTCCATCCCCGTTGCCCAAAAGCACTTCACTATTGCCCTCATCCAAGATAGGCGCCACGGCCAGATCGGGAATGCCATCTCCGTTGAAATCTCCCACCGCAATGGCCCCCGGCAAGTCAGTCGAAGGACTGGGCGCTGCTGTGAATGTGCCGTCCCCGTTTCCCAGGAGCACGGAGATGGTGTCGTCTCCGAGTATGACCAGGTCCGGGATTCCGTCGCCATTAAAGTCAGCGGTCAAGACAGTGTTACTGCTGTTCTGTGAGGTGACAGTCAAAAGTGAGGAACCCGCGAAGCCGGCGCCCGTTTCACTCATCAACGCCGCCGTCCCCAGCACTGCGTTCCCGTTGCTTGCATCCACAAACGACACCATGCCCGTCGGAAAAGTATTTCCGTTGCCCGGCACGGTCGCCGTTAATGAGAAGATGTTTGGGACGCCGCCGGCTTCGAGATACGTCGTTGTCGCCAGTTGCCCCGTGCCCTGCGACGCCGTTACTGTGAGCGACGATGCGGTCGAAGCACTGGGCCCAAGGCCGGCCGGCTCGGCAAGAACCGCCTTGTAGCTGTGACTCCCAACCCCAGGACGGAATTTCAGCGTCGCCGTACCGTTGGCGGTCAACTGCGCCGTGCCCAACAGATGGATGTCGGTGCAGAACTTGGCCGTCGCATCGCAGAAGTTGACCTGGCCCGGCGTGACCGGCGTGCCGCCAGTCATGACAGTTGCCGTCAGAGTGATCACGCTTCCAGATGCAACTGTCGCCACTGCGTTTCCACCGGAGGTGACGGACAGTGTTGTTATCGTGGGGGCGGGCGCTGCCCATGCAGGCAGCAGTCCAACACCCTGGCCGAAAGAGACTACCGCAATGAAACAGCACAAAGGGCGCAAGAGGGCCAGCAGCTGCCCGCCTCCAATCAATGTTCGCTGAAAACGCATGGATGATCTCTCCTGAGGAACTAGACAGATGTCGATGTACTCGTTAACTAAGTTTGCGCAGGTTTATTCCAGGCATTCCTACTGATTTTTCAGGAGTGTGCGCAAGAATTCGTGGAATCCAAGCCTGGAAGTCCGAACGATGCAAATGCACTGATCGGCATAGGGGCGGCAGTCACCTGCCGACGCCTGCTACACCACCGTGCGAACGGGTCCGTACACGGCGGTTCGAGAAGCTAGGCTAGTAGTTTCCGAACAGTGAAGGAAGGCCAAGCGAGCGGAAGTATGCATTCGAAGCTCCCACGGAGAGCGCTTTGGAACGGGCCAGGTACCAGGGGCCGCGACCACTACCGGCCGTATTGGCAGCCAGTCGCGGACGTACCCCTAGTTGCAGCAATGCGGCCCGGCGACGTGGGGTTTTACACAGTCGCGAGAGCGCGCATCGCAGCCTGAGCCGCACCCAAACTTCTCAGGTCTGAACTGTGTCCGGGACCTTGCTCCGGCAGCACGAAACCTCACGTCCGTGTTAACACCGGGATCGCTTCTCTTTCTTTGCATGCTGGGTAGGTTCGCTCCCTGGGAAAAGCTATGGTATCTAGCTCATGCCGATTGGAAGACCGCTTTTCGCACACTGCCGGAGTGGAGCGCATGTCCCATTACCTGGCGATGGAACTGCCGCACTCCGATGACCGCTTCGTGGCAGCGTTTCGTGCGGAAACACCCGAAGACTTCCTGGAAAGCCATGTCCGGACCCTTGCATACTCCGGTGGTGTACCCACGCAGACCCGGCACGTTGGAATAAACATCGCTCAACTCAGTTCACCTAGATAGCAATGCAACGATTTGAGAAGGATTGTTGAAACGGATGCTAGCCGCTCTTGAGAATCAAAGCTCGAGGGCCCGCACGGATCAGCAACGAGCACTCAACGTTAAGAGGACAAGTTATGAAAAAGTATGCAAGGATTATAGTAGCAATCACTCTGCTCTCTGGGCTAGGCGTGGCTGCCAAAGCGGAGATTCGGGACGACATTGTTGTAAACGTGCCCTTCGAGTTTGTCGTCGGTGGAAAAACACTCCCCGAAGGCACATACAAGGTGAGTAGTTTGTCGCTTGATAAATTCAGCACTCTGCTGCTTACCAGCCGTGACAATGGCACCAGTGTGTTTATGCTCCCTCTTGAGGGCGAAAGCGCTTCTGCCGAGAAGCCAAACGTGAGTTTCCAGGGGGTTGGGGATCAGCGCTTCCTCAGCACAATTCAGACAACATCAAACGTTTATTACATCCCCGTATCCCATTCGGCCATCATGGAGGCCGCCGCGAAGTCACGCGACAACGTCTCTGCTCCGGGAAGTTCCGGAGGCAACTAGACCGTTGGCCGCAAGTCTCATCGCAACGCCTTCGCTCTAGACGACCAGTCCTGGATCGGCATAGCATCGAAGCTGGCGAACCGATCCCAGCCAATTACAAAACAGATAAGGGCATGGTGGCCGAAATGAGTTGCGAAGAAATCTGGCGCGAGGTTCCACACTACATTGGGGGTAAACTCAGCGTGGGCTCGCGCGCCGCCATTGAGGAGCATTTCACGGACTGCAAACACTGTACAGCAAGACTGGGCGGGACTGGCAATGTGCTGCGGTTAGTGGGCGATGCTGCGGCCCTTGAATTACGTACACGGCTCAGTTATCGCTTAGATCCGAGAGGTAACCCGAAGCAGCAGACTCCAAGAACAACGAATCAGCGGACGGTACTCTACGTGGATGATAATCCCAAGGCGCAGAGAATGCTGACGTTTGCGCTGGAATGGACCGGATACACGGTGTTAACTGCCTGCAACAGTGAGGCGTTAGAACGGATGAAACAAACCTTTTCAGACCTGGTGCTGCTGGCATATCGAATGCCCAAAATGATTGGCTCCAAACTGCCTGGGGAGATAAAACAGGTAAATCCTGACATTCCGATCATACTTGTGTCTGGCCACACGCTCTTGCCGTCGGAGGAAATGACTTATGTAAGTTCCTACGTCGGCAAGGGTACGACTCTCGACAAGTTGCTGACTCGAATCAGAGTCCTATTGGCTCCGACATAACATAGAGCGATTCTGGGCATAAAGGAGCTTCCCGCCCTGCTATTCTCGGAGCGTCATCTATGAGATTCCGGCTTAGAAGTGAGACACGCTCAGGTCTTTCTTTCTTTGCTGCAGGCGAGTAGATGCCTACCTCAATACGGGTGTTGCAGGTTCCAGGCGCCGCGCCTGGAACCGCTCTACCAGCCGAGGCGGATTGGTGTTTCGAAGAAATGGAAGCTCAGCACACTCAACCCGATACAGAGCCCGACGTAGATTGGATAGAAGATTAAGCTTACCCATTGCAAACGCCGAAACAGTTCGACAATGGAGTGATGAATCAGGTAGAGCGTATAACTGGAATTGCCGAGAGCGACCAGCCATCGGGCGCACAACCAACGCGAAAGAGAGGGGAAGTTGCGCCCAGATGAACCCTGCAAAAAGCGGCGCCAGGGTTCCGCTGTTATAGGGACTAGGTACATGAAAGAGGGGCTGCAGCCTTATGCTGAAAGCAAGAGCGGCGGTTGACACTCCGAGGACGGCGTAGACTCTCCAAGCTGGTACCGCTGCTTTAGTTCCTCGCTCCCGCTGCAGCGACTGCCAGCGCGCGAGGAGGATCCCCAGCGCGAAGGTGGAGAGATGCAGGAGCGGCAAGGTCAGTACTCTACCAGGTCTGAAATGGAGCCCCAGCTCCCACACCAGCGCCTGCCCCGCGACGTACAAAACCAACGCGGTCATCCAAAGACTTGTACGGCGCAGTTTCCACAGCCAGACGCCGAGCAGCGGAAAAAATAGATAAAGAGAATCTCGCAGCAAAGGGACCAGCTAGGTGAATTGATGCGAAGCAGCCGGCTAGGTGCCAGACTTGTACCATCAGCAAGTTTGCCGCCAGGGTTTCAGCGAACTTCGTCAGCTCGGTTTTGACCCCGTAGCGCGCTGAAGTTCGAAACTGATCTCGCCGAAATCATTTTGCAGTTGGGAGGGGACGAGCCGTCCCATATCGTTGTTCCCGCGCTGCACATCAATCGCGGCCAGGTGCGCGAGATTTTCTCCGAGCACATGGGCCTCGCAGACCTCACCGACGACCCAGAGGTTCTCGCCGCGGCCGCCCGCACCTATCTCCGCCAAAAATTCCTGACCATCCCCTCCGCGATCAGTGGCGCCAACTTCCTCATCGCGGAAACCGGCTCTGTCGCCGTCGTAGAGTCCGAAGCCAATGGCCGCATGTGTCTCACCCTCCCCCGTACCATGATCACCGTCGCCGGAATTGAGAAGGTCCTGCCGCGCTTTCAGGACCTTGCGGTCATGCTTCAGGTCCTCGCCCGTTCCTCCACAGGGGAGCGCATGAATCCATACACCTCGCTCTGGACCGGCGTGACTTCCGGCGATGGTCCACAGACCTTCCACGTGGTCCTGCTTGACAATCAGCGCTCCTCTATCCTCGTCGCGACCGGTTGAGCGCCAGACCCTCCAATGCATTCGCTGCGGCGCATGCATGAATACCTGTCCCGTCTATCGGCAAACGGGCGGCCACGCTTACGGGTCTGTCTATCCTGGCCCGATCGGCGCGATCCTCACGCCTCAGCTCATGCAAATGCAACATGCCCAGTCGCTTCCCTACGCGTCCTCTCTCTGCGGCGCCTGCTACGAGGTCTGTCCGGTCAAGATCAACATCCCAGAAGTGCTCATCGAACTTCGAGCCCAAGTCGTCGATCAAGAATGCGATGAGCCTGCCCGCTTTTTCGATCCAACGGCTGGCTTCTGCGGCGTTAGGTCGCCAATGGGGACGCAAGGCATAACGGAATTCAACCTTTCCCTGCTGATATGCAAGGTAGTTCGTGCCCCAGTGATTGTTCATGATCCAGGAATAAAAAGTCTGTGTCGGTTCGATGTGCTTCCGCCACACGCTCGGGTCTCTCTGCGACCCTAACACGGTGGCGGTGATGCCACCGATCTCCACGAGCGGCGCGTCTAAAGTGGCCCATGTGACTCCGTAGTCGTCGTTGGAGATATCAATCCAGCGCCCTACAGGCATCCAGTTCTTGCAGGAGCCGGGAAGCTGATCAAGCTCGGGACGCATGTTCCCTAAGGCCAGGTCTATCGCCATCCTTCCTCCAGGAACGGAAAACGAAAAGGCGAACTGAAGGCTCTCTTTCGACCCTCTTTGCGCGAACTCATCTCCTGGGCCTCCCTTGCCGGGATTGGGGTTCAGTGGCACGCGCTGCTTGTCCACAAGATTAAATAGCTCCACATACAGCATGCCCGCGCCCAACCTTATGCGCCTTGTTAGGCTATTGCAGCTCGGCGCTGACGACTCTATGCGCAGCGAGACGACCAATGGGCCTTTATCTTCAATAACGATTTTCGCGGGTCCACTTCAGCGCGACAGCATAATGAGATTCGATGAACTGCAATCGGTAGCGATCAACCAACTTGAGCACACTGGCTTCAGCCTTGCTACCGAAGTGCTCGATGTCGTTCGTGCCCAAGCTGCTTTCTTCCTCACTGGCACTGGTGGCGACAATTTTCTTGGCTATCGCAGCCTCTTGGCCGAAGCGTAATCAACTATCCGAGGTCGTCCCAGGTCTAGCATCTGGGCAATGCGGACCCCGGAACGCGATCCTTTGTGATTGGACACGGGCTTAATGCGAAACGAGAAAAGCTGCAGGTTTCACTGCTTAAGCTGAATCATGAAATCGCGGTTATGCGGTTATGCCGGATTGGACTGAGGAACGAATCCGCACCCGCGCCATCCGTTTGTCCGACCTCGCGATCAACATTTGTCCCGCATCGTGATTATCTTGCGAACCACTCGTCGACGCAGGTCGCGATAGTAATACGCGTTCTCTCTACGAGCTAAATCGCTAGGGCCAGCCCCCACGTGCCCCCAAGCCGTTTCCCCAATCTTCCGCGCTGCAGCTTCTGCAGACCTCCGGGTCGCTCCGCCCATTCCACTCCTCCCTGCTCCGTTGCAAGGGTGGGGATACACCCCTCATCCTGTGTGACTGTCACGCAAAATTAAGCGACAAGTGGCTCAAAGAGTATCGTCTGGACGAGGCGGCAGCAGTTCCGTCCAATGCACGGAATTCACGGCTAGGTTTCACTTTATGGAGACTGGCAACTACATCGACAGTTGAACTCCTACTTCCGCTTGTTTATTCAAGCTTTGATTCTGTGTCAGACCCAGTTTCGGCTCTTCCTCTTTCGTTATGTTAATCGCAGATGTTTTCAACGAGTCATGGCTGAGGCGCTCACCCAAGCCCGCGGCATTGTTCGTGAAGATGTGCGCTGCATGCGATCCTCTCGAAATTGAAACGTAGGCAAATCGAGCATTGATGAGATTCGAATGCATCTCCGTATCCATATTGACGAGGACACGCTCCGCCGTTAACCCTTGGGAGCTGTGCGATGTCACTGCATAGCCATGGTCAAAGTGACGCATCTCTTGCGGATCGAACGCCACGATTCTGCCGCTGTCCATTCGTACCGTCAACTCGCCATTGGTGACCTGCTCAACTGTTCCCAAGATACGGTTTGGGAGATCCAGGTCGCGATAATGGGCTGTCATCTGTAGCCGATCACCGACGGCGAAGCTCTTGTCCGTCTCACGATAGGCGTCGATTCCTCGCACCCGAGCTGGATCGTAACTGACTACGCCTCCAGTGTCTCTCTCGACCGTGATCAAATTCCTGTTCGCATCGACTGCGATCACGGTAGCATCCTCGGATTCTCGTATGGGTTCCGTCCGGGGCGAAGCCAGCATAACGCGCTGGATGCGCTTTACACGGGACTGCTGACGAAGCATGTGAGCTGGGTGCTCGATTTGGACATCCGCGGCTTTTTCGATGCGATCTCGCACGAATGGCTGGTGAAGTTCATCGAACATCGCATAGCGGACCGGCGCGTGGTGCGGCTCATCCAGAAATGGTTGAACGCGGGCGTGCTCGAAGATGGGACGCGAATAAGGATGGAGGAAGGAACGCCACAGGGCGGCAGTGCATCGCCGCTGCTGGCGAACATCTATCTCCATTACGCCTTTGACCTGTGGGTCCAGGCATGGCGTCGAAAGCAGGCGCACGGCGATGTAATCGTCGTGCGGTACGCCGACGACATCGTGGTCGGATTCCAAAAGAAGGCGGATGCTGAACGGTTCTGGGCGGAACTCACCGAGAGGTTTCGGAAGTTCCATCTCGAACTGCACACCGAAAAGACGCGCCTTCTGGAGTTCGGACCGTATGCGGTCAAGAACCGGAAGCAGCGTGGTGAAAGAAAGCCGGAGACTTTTGACTTCCTCGGCTTCACGCATATCTGCGCGAAGAAGTGGAGCAACGGCTACTTCACGGTGTTGCGGCAGACAGTTCGCAAGCGATTGCAGGCGAAGTTGAACGAGGTGAAAACTGAGTTGCAACAGCGTATGCACGTTCCCATCCCGGAAGTAGGCCAATGGTTGCGCTCGATTGTAGGTGGGCATTTCCGCTACTACGGAGTGCCCATGAACAGCGCAGCGCTGAATCTGTTCCGTCAACGGGTCGGCTGGCTCTGGTACCGGTCGCTGACGCACCGTAGCCAAAGGGCCCGCCTTCGCTGGACACGGATGCGGCGATTGATCGACCGCTGGCTGCCTCCTGCGCATGTCTATCATCCTTTTCCATTGCGCCGCATGGGCGTCATCACCTGAGGTAAGAGCCGGATGCGGGAAATCCGCTCGTCCGGATCCGTGGAGGGGGTTGCGAGCAATCACGATTCCTACTCCGACTTTTGTTGAAATTCCCGCATCTTGCTCGGGTCACACTTGAGCGAAGCCAGCGAGGGGCCCGGCTCCCAAGGCCGAAGCTCTGCATTTACGGAGGCTCCGGAGAAATCTTTTCGCTGCACTTTGCGAACAAGATTTCGAGCGGAAACCGTAACCCACAGGGCGATGCAATCGAAGCAGAAGAGCGAGCTGCCGCCGGGCGCCGGTTCTGCCCCGAAGCCGTGACCGAGCAGAGAGCGGGATGCGAAACGGCAGACGCCCTCCGGACCAAAGTCAACCCCCGGTTCCGGCATAGGAGGCGCGCCAAAACTGTCAGCTGAGACAACTCGCTGACCGGCCTCCCCTGGAACGCACGGCGGCCGTGCACGCACCATTGGCACTTACAGGGCTCGCGCGCCTAGCCGCCCCGCTCCTGACGCCACAACCAATCGTTCAAATCGGAGACGCGAAAGCGCCAGTACTTGCCGACATGCCGCTCTGGGATCTCGCCGAGGCTCGCTTTCTTCTTGAGCGTCTTAGGATGCATGCGCAGGAGGGCCGCCGCCTCGATCGCGTCCAAGAGAGGTTCGAATTCAATAACCGGGAAGCGTTTCTGAATACCAATTTGAGTAGAGCGTGATGAAAGGGGGAGCGCCATCATGCCTCCAATGACGCGATGATGGCTGCGTTTTCCTTATATGTCCAAGGCTTTTTTCGTCAATGTTGATGCGTAAAACGCCACAACAAGGTGCAATTTGGCACTTATCGGAACCTTTGGGAATATGTGGTCCTTCGAGGCGATCTCAAGAAAGCTCAATATCTGGTTTCCGACAGCGACACGGTTCGTATTCGGCGCGAAACGCTTCGCGGGTTCCTTGGCCGGATATGAATCATTGTGCCCAACACGGAGTTCAGTAATCTGACCTGCACCTCCGCTGTTTGGATTCTCATGGCAGCTGACACACGCCGTTGCGTTGTACACCGGGCCTAGTCCGGTCTGGACTGAGTGGTTCTCTTCATAAATTTGTTGGTCCAGAGCGAAAGTATCGCCCGAAGGTTCAGCAATTCCATTGCTGACGCTCTGGGCGCCGTTGAAACTGGGGGTGTTGAAGCCAGCCGGCGCTTCTTTGGCTGACTGTTGACCGATTCCGGTAATGCCTATAGCCACTCGTATGGCCGCTGCCAAAACGCATCCACTAAGAAGAGCCTTCCTGCGAAAGGACATGGGTGTTCCTCCTGATCCCGGGCTCTTTGACTATCGTGGCCAACGCGCCTGCGGGGAGAGTCAGAGGCCCTGTACTCTCGCTAACTGGCGTGCGCAGGATTTCTTCCCGTTGGGCCAGAAATTTTTCTTGAATGCGCAGACAGCGCTCATTGCGAAGCAGAAAGCTTCCAGAAAACTTTATTCCAACGGGGCCTGGAATAAACCTCCCTTGTCTCAGTTTTCCTAGATGGATATCAACACGCACCTGGAGCGGCATTAAGCATGAAAAGAGAGCCGTTGTCAGAAAAGGAGTCCGTGGTCTGTATGAATGAGAAACTAGTCGTGTTGCATGCCGATCTCCGACTGCCGCGACTCCTACGAATGCGACTCATCGCCCGACGTGATTGCGAGTCCAAAGGCTGCGTCACCGCCAGAATCCTTTGCGGCGCCCATCCGAAGGCAGGACAGACAGATGATCTGAAATGGAGAACAGCGTGGAAAATCCGCACAGCATTCGGAATCCTTGTCGGCTTTGCCGGCTTGATGGCAGCATTCCCGAGAGCAAGAGCTCAAATGATTATTCCTATGGATCGGAGATTGCATCCTCCGCAGGGGCTTGATTTCAGCGGCCAATGGAATTGCGGAGCAGGCGCTTCGATCGCATATCTAGAAGTGGGGAATCAAAATCGTGCCACCGGAGGCGCGACACCTCGTCTACCGGGACCCTGGACAGAAATTCGCGAGAGTCAAGACGGCTTCAACGGAAAATATTTTGTCGGGTACGACCGGGACAAAAGTCAGTTCCTCATGATCGATGCCGATGATCCCGCTTTGATAGCCTACTTTACCGAGGGCTGGAGCGGAGAAAAGCTCGTGCTTACGTCGACAAATGGGAAAGATCAATTCGAATTGCCGCATCGCATTCAATACGTTGTCAATGACTCACATCGGTTCACCGTGACCTGGGAAATGCTGGAGGGCACTGACTGGAAGGCAGAGCCAAGTCTCATGTGCATCAAGGTCGAACACGTTCACGGACGATCTATCACGCGGCCTGGGAGGTAGTAGATCGGACTTGCAAAAATCTGTTCCATCTTGGCCGCAGAGTTGTACTGGAGAAACCTTGGGGGATACCACATGAACAATTGCTATGTATTTATAAGTACCTTCTGGCCGCGCTCTGCCGTCAAGCTGAGCCACATGGTTGCCGTTCTATTTATGGCATTAAGTGTTGCTTTGACGGTGCATGCACAAAGCGTTAATCCAGTATCTATTTCCCCGTCGTCGGGTAGCGGTTCGGAGCAGCCCTTTATTGCAACATACGCCGGCCCGAACAGTGAGATGGATGTCCAGTCGCTTTCTCTCTTTATCATGAACGGCGTTGCTCCAGATAGTGAGAGTGGATTGTCAGCGAATGAATGCATTCTGAACTATACAATCAGCTCAGGTGTCATTCAGTTGGTACAGGACGCCGGGGGAGCATTCCTCTCCACCACGGCCATCGCCGGAACTGCTCAAACTGTGAGCAACTCCCAGTGCACGGTGCTCGCTAATCTATCTTCCGTGACGATCTCCGGAAACAGTGTGACGGTTACGTTTTACGTGACGTTCACGGCAGCATTCAGAGGTGCCAAGCAACTTTATTTGTTGGCCGGAAATCAGAAGGACGATATCAATACAGATCTTCTGACGCAAGTCGGGAGCTATAACGTTACCGCCAGTGTGTCTTCACTATCTATTTTCCCTTCGTCTGGAAGTGGTTCAGAGCAGACGTTCACGGCAGTATACTCAGACACAACAAATCACATTGAATCTGCTTTTTTGAATCTCAAGAGTTCAGCCAACAATACTTCAGCAGCAAACGCATGTAAGTTGCGTTATGATCTCGGCACAACTGACATTTTCCTTGTAAACGACGACGGCACTGACTATGGCTCTCCGATCACCTCAGGGTCGGCTACTCCCCTTAGCAATCGTCAATGCACAGTTTATGGTGTAGGCACATCCGCGACAACCTTCGGCAACTACGTCGTGGTTTATTTCAATGTGTCGTTCGCTACTGAGTTTGAAGGTGAGAAGGAGATGACGATGGGAGGCGTGGATGAGACCGGAACTCCCAGCTTCAGCAACCGGTCTGTCGGAACTTATAGAGTTGCCGCACCGCGACCTACTCCCGCGCCGAATTTCACGCTGACCAACACGGCCGTAAGCGTCGCGCAGGTCGGATTATCTGCGACTTCGACCATTACGATAACGCCGGGCGGAGGCTTTATCGGAAGCGTTGCATTGACGTGTACTGTCATCGGTCCGGCGATGCTGGTTGATCCACCTACCTGCGCATTCATAGGACCCACTACACTCTCGGTGACTGCAGAGACGACGGCGACGCTCGTTGTCAACACTACGGCCGCGCCAGCTATGGCGTTTCACAACCCGCTTCAGCAACTCATTGTCGCTGCCGGCAGCATCACCGTCGCGGCTCTCCTCTTCCCTTTGCTGCCTATTCGCCGGAGATGGCAAACGCTGCTTAGCCTGCTGATGCTCGCTATTATTGCGGGAGCGGCTGGCTGCGGAGCCATAAATAGCCGGGTCATTACTCCCATCGGCCCCGGCACAACCAATGCCAGCACGGCCCCCGGAAACTATATCGTCGCGGTGACGGGTACCAGCGGCGCGACTACGACAACGACCGCTGTGAGTGTCACTGTGAAGTAAGCTGAAACCCTCTTTGATTCAGGCAACAACGGACACTCTGAGATGGTCGCGGATCGAGACTTTTTCATTCGCATCTCCCACAGCACTCTCCGTTGCTGGCCAAGCAGCATGTCGTTGTCGGCGAATGCTCAAGCGCATTGGACGAGGATCTTCTTGTTTCTGCCGCCAAGGCAGGGGATCACGGAGCCTTCGTTGAACTTTACGAACGCCACTCGAGAAAGGTCCTGCCGAGAATCTATCGCATTACGAAAAACCGCGAGGATGCCGAGGATGCCTTCCAGGACGCAGTGCTGAAGCGTTCGTGCATATTAAGGGTTTTGAAGGAAGATCGAACTTCACATCCTGGCTCACTCGGATCGCGATCAACTCCACGCTCATTGTCTTGCGCAAGAGGCGGGGAGGAGCGGAAATATCCATCGAACAGATGCGTGATTATTCTGAGAACCCCCGGACCTGGGAGCCGGCGGCGCCTCTCAGGGTGTTCCAGCATACGGCGCGATTCGCCAGATCCTCAGTCAGTATCAGGGGAGTCAAGTTCTTTGTGAATCACTTTGGAGTAGACCAGCTTCGCGCCGACCCCACTCGTGCAATATTCCGTAAGTTGTGACTGCAATTTAACAAACGAAGACTCGACGATATATCCGTAGACTTGGCTATCTTTCGTTACGGGGGCGACTTGGTACCAGTTCGCCGGCCCAAACTCATTGCCCAGCTCCGCGTGAAGATGATCGAGTGTTTGCTCGACATACCATCTGGTTGCTTATCTTAAGACCCTCTAGTCTGCGTTTCGCACTTTAGCCGATTTTTTGCCGCAATCCAGGCAGAGAGTGCCCCCAGGGCCTTGCGCCGAACCCGCACTTCCCTCGGTGAACTGTTTTCTCAACCAGCGCCCTCCTTCTTAGCGTGAGGAAGCTTCCGCACGGCGCCTGATGGCTGCCTGAATGGCATCGGAGCACGATGGCATTGAAATCGGCGTGCCTGCGCCAGGTGATAGGTTCGCTCAGCCCTTCAATAACTGCGCAATACTTAACTTCTCACTGGCACAAAACATCGGGCAATCCAATGTCGAGATGTCTTCATACCGCATCTCGGAGCAGCCGGCAACGTCCAGCGAATTACGTCTTGTTTGTCCGTAGTCCTTCCATTTGAGTCACAACAGATCTCCTCTGTGATTTGTGTTATGTATGTTAGCGAGCGGCGTCGCCTGGTGTGAGCGGGAACGGAGCATGCCAGTTTGCGTTATCGAGATGTGCGTCCCACCAGGTGGCTCCAATTGCCCCATCCGGTGCTTTCCAGAACAAGTCAAGATGATCGTTCACCCTTGTCACGGGGGAGAGAAATGAACCAGACGCGGAGGCTCCGGGTGGTGTAAGCGGAAACGGGGAGTGCCAGCGAGCCTGATCGATGTTCTGATCCCACCATGTGGTGCCGACCGCCCCGTCGGGCCCGAACCAGAATAGGTCCAGGTGTTCGGGAGCGCGGCTGCAGGCTGCGAGTGGTGAATCGGTCCTCGCCGCTTCCGGCGGCGTAAGCGGGAATGGGTTGTGCCATGTGCCTTGATCGATGTTCTGATCCCACCAGGTGGTGCCGATTGCTCCGTCGGGCCCGAACCAGAGTACGTCCAGATGCTCCGGGATGCGGCTCACCGTAGCCAACGCGGACTCCGCGCCGGCCGCACCGGGCGGCGTGAGCGGGAAAGGGTCATGCCATGTGCCTTGATCGATGTTCTGGTCCCACCAAGTAGTGCCGACGGCTCCATCAGGTCCCAACCAAAACAGATCCAAGTGTTCGGGAATCCGGCTGATCGACACCAGAGGCGAGTTTCCCCTTGCGGCTCCGGGTGGTGTGAGCGGAAATGGAAGATGCCAGATTCCGTTATCGATGTAAGCATCCCACCAGGTCGTGGCTATCGCGCCATCCGGCCCGATCCAGAACAAATCCAAATGATCCACCACGCGGCTTACCGTCGTCAGCGGCGACCCCGGTCCAGCTGCTCCTGGCGGCGTGAGCGGAAAGGGAGTATGCCAACTCGCATTATCAATATGAGCGTCCCACCAGGTTGTGCCTATTGCGCCATCGGGACCTATCCAGAAGAGGTCAAGATGATCCACGGACCGGCTGATCGCCACTAGGGGCGAGTCCGCCCTGGCTGCTCCAGGCGGAGTGAGCGGGAACGGAGTGTGCCAGTTCCCATCGTCGATGTGGGCGTCCCACCACGTTGTCGCTATAGCACCATCGGGACCGATCCAGTAACAATCCACGTGGTCGGGATGCCGCGAGATGCACTGAGTACAGTTCTGAATGGGACGGCGGCCACGAACGGCTTGCGCCATTGCGGGACCAATTATCGGGAAGGGGCCCTGCCATGCGCCATTGTTGAGATCACGATCCCACCACTTGTTCCAAATTCCACCGTCCTGTCCGACCCAGAACAAGTCACTATGCGGCTCAACCCTTGATATGACGGCCAGAGAAGAAGTAACCAGCTGGACGGCTGCCGGGTCAGTGAGCCGGAAGGGAGGATGCCATTGGGCGTTATCGATATTTGAATCCCACCAGGTAGCCCAGATTGCCCCGTCGTTACCCACCCAGAAGATGTCTAGATGCTCAAGGTTTCGGCTGCTTGCGACAACGGGAGACCCTGGCTGCAGGGTCGCCGCATCGCTGAGTGGGAAAGAAGGATGCCATTGAGCATTATCCGCATGTGCATCCCACCACGTTGACCACACTGCGCCATCCTGCCCGGTCCAGAACAGGTCCAGATGATCTTGCGTGCGGGAAGCCGAACAGAGTGGCGCACCGAGTTGAATCGCTCCGGGAGATGTCAGCGGAGAGACAGGATGCCAGATGGCGTTATCGATATCCTGGTCCCACCAGGTTGTCTGGATCGATCCATCCATGCCACCCCAGAAGAGATCGAGGTGCCGGTTGTTGCGCGAGATAGCATTGACCGACGCACCCAGGCGCGCCGCCACCGGGCCGGCAATGCGAAACGGTGGATGCCATTGCGCATTGTTGATGAATGCATCCCACCAAGTGGTCCAGATACCCCCGTCCTGCCCCACCCAGAACAGATCTAGATGATCGGTCGTGCGCGCCACCGCCGTGACTGCCGATCCAATTTGAGCCGCCGCCGGACCCGCGAGCCTTCCCGGCGCGTGCCATTGTGCATTGTCGGCATTTTGGTCCCACCAGTTCGTCCATATGCTGCCATCGTAGCCCACCCAGAAGACATCGAGATGCTGGAAGTTCCGGGCGATGGCCGCAACTGGAGTGCCTGGTTCAGCGGCAACGGGCGGGGACACCGTAAAAGGCGGGTTCCAATTGCCGTCGTTTATATGTGTATCCCACCACGTAGTCCAGAGCGCGCCATCGTTGCCGCTCCAGAACACGTCAAGATGATCAGGGGTTCGCGCCACCGTATTCTGCGACGACCGCGGCATCCAGAAATCCGGCGGATTCACAAGCGAATAGTTCGTGCGAAAAAAACAATAAATGGGGGCTTTATTGTCATTGACATTGTGAACCACGTTCATCACATCAGCGGTGGAGCTGATGTTGAAGGAGATCGTGATAGCGTCGTTATCGGGTTTGTTCGGGTCGTAGACCCACAGGTCGACATCTTGTCCGCGCGCCCAATACGCATAGGCCAGCACCTGGTGGTTCTCTCCCAAGTCGCCTGGGTTAGCCGACTTGATCATCACCAGGCCCATCGGCGAGGTATGGCCAGCGAGAATATCCTGGCGCATCAAAGGAAACTCAATTTTGGCCATCACAAAGGCACGGCCGTTGGCCAGTCCAACCGGGTTCAGAATATTGTCGTCCGTGTCCGGATAGAGCGGGTCCATCAACTTCAGATACAGAGTAACGTCGTCGATATCGAAGGTGTCGAATAATCGATTCACGATATAGATGAAGAGCGGATGCTGTTCCCCGGCAGGCGGGACAGTATCCGGCGGGATCGGCTTCTGAGCCTCGAAGAAATCCCTTACTGAGTAGGCCATTCCACCGCAAAGGCCGTTTTTGGCGTTTCCATATTTCTGGTCGAGAACCGACCCACGCAGCGGCGGAAGCGTGTAGGGTGTATCGCCCCAGCTGTTGCTGAAGTGGTAGCCGTGGATGCTGGGAAGAAAGCCGGCGACGGCATGGCGTACCGAAATGCGCAGGAACACGTCGATGACCGCGTTGTTTCCGTCGCCGCCGGTATGAAATACTTCATAGCCCGAGTCTGTGAACTCGTGATACGAATTCACACCGTCGAAGGGGTTGTCCCAATGCACATAAACCGACGAATTCTTCCCGTCCTCAATACGGTAGCGAACGGATGCCTCGGTGCCGGTCGCAACACCTGAGGAGTCGGACCCCATTTCAGCTGTTGTTTGTGCCTGTACCTGGGTAGCGGGCTCCTGACGTCCGTCATCGCCCCATTCTCCGTGAGGAATATCTTCTTCTATCCGAGTCAGGAGAAATCCGGTTTCGTTATGTAAGAAGACTTGCGTACTCCGAGCAGACATGGAAACACCGCCTTTCAGAATGTCGTTTCGACCGTTGTGGTCACAGGTCATCCGGCGCGCCGAGACCCGCACGATACGGTCTCTCGCGAGCCGTGATAACGGACAAGGTTCCTATTCCTCGACTCAGAGTTAGAGAGAGAATCCTCAGTGCGATTATGGGGACGAATGGATGAACGTGCTGCCATTCGACTGGCACATCACACCTGTTCAACCACCACAGAGCGCGCGCGTAGGATTTGGTGGCACCTGCTTCGTGCTTAATCCAGAGGCGAGAGGCCGAAGAACATTGTGTCAGCTGGCAGGATGCCTCTGGGTGACCCAACACAATATCACCTTACAGGTTGGTTGGCCAGGGTGAAGGGCATCAACCGTGTCGGCGTACGACATCACGTCCAAGCCACCTGCAACCATCGAATGAGAATAAACTCGCAGGGCCGGTCTGGTTGCGCATTTGTTTGCGGATTGGCGCTAGAATTCGCGGTGGGAGGGCCTGCCGCGGATGGGCGCTTCAGGGGTATTTATAAGCTACCGGCGCGAGGACAGTGCTGGCCATGCGGGGCGGTTGTTCGATCACCTCGCCAGGAAGCTCGGTCGAGATCACGTCTTTCGCGACGTGGACAACATTCGCCCTGGCGATAACTTTGCCGAAGCTATTAGAGAAAAAATCATCGCCTCGGAACTACTCCTTGTACTAATCGGTCCGGGGTGGCTAAAGGCCGTGGACCGTGAAGCCCGGAGGCGTTTGGAAGACCCGAACGATGTGGTCCGGCTTGAGATAGAGATGGGGCTAAAGCGCAAGATGCGCATAATTCCCGTACTCCTCCCCGGAGCGCTTATGCCCAGCGCGCACGAGCTGCCCGAGACTCTCGCACCGCTCCACCAACTCAATGCATTCGAGATCAGCGAGGCGCATTTCGACCGGGATGTCCTTGAGCTCATTGCCGTGGCTAAGCGGGGGCGCGGCTCAGGAGTCCTTCAAAAACTCAAATCGCGGCCCATTTATCTCATTGCCCTCGGAGTCTTGATCATTACATCCATTGTCTTGAGCGCTCTTTGGTTGCGGCAGCACTTTGGAAAGAAAATAGAAACCGTGAGTTCGGCCACGCCGGGCACACCGAGCCCGGCACCGACGGGGCCGGTTATCACGTCCGAAGAAGCTCGCTTGCAGCTGGCCCTCATGCATCTAAACTACGACGCGGAGAGCTTCGCCAACTCCGCACGCCAAGGCGATGCACTCGCTGTTTCGCTTTTCCTCCGTGCCGGGATGAATCCAGATGAAACACCCGGAAGCTACACTCCATTTGAGCTTGCAGTGGAGGAGGGGCATTTCGAAGTCGCGAGGTCACTTATTCAGGGCGGCGCCAATGTGGATCGCGCTTTGCCACGGGTCGCACAAAAGGGCAATCAGGAACTGTTTCAGTTGCTGCTGAGCAAGAAGCCGAGCCCGGAAGCCATGGCAGGCGCTCTCTACCAGGCAGCTGAAAACGGGCAACTCGATCTTGTGCAGCAGCTTGTCGCTCGCGGTGTGGACGTGAATGCTCGATGGGCTGGCAGTGTTGCCTTGGCAGGGGCGGCCTACTCTGGACGGACTGACGTAGTCAAATACTTGTTAGGGCGTGGTGCTGACGCGAACGCGGTGGATCGCAACACGGGAGGCCAGGGAGAAACTCCGCTGCTTTACGCTGCCCGGGGTAATGCGGGGAATTCCCTCGAAATCGTCACGCTCTTGCTAAATGCGGGGGCCTCTGCACTTGCTCAGGATCAACGCGGAACTACTGCATTGATGAATGCTCTTGATCATCCAGATATCGTGTACCTGCTTCTTGCCCACGGTGCCGATGTGAATGCGAGGACCAAATCGCAAGCGACGGCTTTAATGTATGCAGCGGGGCGGCACCACCCAGAGCTTATCAAAATGTTGGTAGACAAAGGCGCCGATATCAATGCGCAAGACAACGATGGTTCCACGCCGTTGATGTATACCTCCGGGGCCATTGACAACGTCGATGATCCAAAGACGGTGAAGGCTGTGCTTGGAAAGGGAGCCGATCCGAATCTGAATGATCTCGAAGGCATGACCGCCCTCATGTTTGCGGCAAGAGCTGGCCTTGAGGGTGCCATGCGAGTGTTAATCCGAGACGGCGCCAATCCGGGTAAGCGAAACAACGACGGCCAGACGGCTCAGCAGTTGGCGACTCTGCATCATCACAAGGAAGTAGTCCAGTTGTTCGCCAATCATGGTAACCAACGAAGCGAGGACGAATCGAAGTGACATCTCGAGGTGGCTCTGGCCGCCCGGATCGCTGGCCGTGCGAATCTGTCCCCTGCGGGAGATCGGCAAATTTAGCCCTCACTCATTGAAATCCAAGAGAACCTTGCCTCCACGCTGGTAGTGCTCAATCGCTTCTTTGATCTGAGACGGCTTATAAGTCGCAGCGATCGGGAGGTTCAATCTCCCGGACGCGACGACTTGGGTCGCCTCAATTAGCGCCGCACGAATCCTGGGCAGAAATTCTTCGTAGTACATCCAGAAGCCCTGGATGTTTAACCTCTTGCCGATGAGATCGCCTTGTGGCAGGTGGATGGGCGAACCACTGAGCCACGCATAGCTGACGAAATGAGCGCCAGGTGAGAGCGCGCTTGCGATTGCCGCAGCCGCTGGACCGCCCACGGCATCCAGACCGAGCGATATTGGCATCCCGGACGGCGCCTTCTGAATCTGCTTGGGAAGCTCTGGAGAATCGACGCTCACGAAATCGACACCCAGCTTTTCGAGTTCAGGGACAAGCTCAGGCCGTCGGACGATACCTATGACTTTAAGGCCGCGCGATTTGGCAACCGCGATCAGGCACCGACCTACTTGGGAGTTCGCTGCGTTCAATACAATCCAGTCGCCCGGCTTCAGCTTTACGAATCCGTCTAAGAGTAGAACGGCTGTGGTTGGATTGATGTTTAACATCGACGCCGTCTTCGCATCGATTGATGGGGGAACAACAAAAAGACCGTCGGCCGGAGCAAGGACCTTTTGGGCCCAGGTAAAGGTGCGAAATGGGATCGTAACCCGGTCCCCCACCTTGACGTCGGTGACTCCCGGTCCAATCGCTTCGACGATTCCCGCGCCTTCACCTCCAATGACAGACGGGAGTTTTGGATTTAGAAAGTACACTCCATTCGCTAGCAAGAGGTCGCTGTAGTCAACAGGCGCATACTCCATGCGCACAAGAGCTTCGTCTGCAGAGGGCGCGTTTGGCTCCGGGATCTCGACCATCTTCAGGTTCTGAGCCGGATTCCCGTAGGCGGTGAGATGGATGGCTTTCATTTATGACGTTCTCCTTCCTCAAACAAATTTCGTCTGGCGAGAGGACCTCCCGCTTTCGAAGTCGAGAGGCTTTGGTCGGGTTCGTCGAGCAGGGGGCCACCTGTAATCAGTCAACACTTTATGTATCTCGAGAGCTTCTTAGGGATTGGCGCAGGTTCTTTCACTCGTCCCTGCACATGACTCCAAAGTTTCCACGGAGTTGCACAGCTTTGCGGCACCAGACGATCACTTGTTGTTTGTCCTTGTCAACGCCAGCACCCAGTTCGTAGAGAATTGCCAGTCGATATGCGCTTTCGCTACTGCCTGCCTCTGCACCTTTGCGATACTAGTCAGCCGCGCTTCTGGGGTCATTGGACAAAGCGCACAAAAATCCCAGGCCCGTCATTCCCTCGCCGTCACCGAGTGCGGCAGATTGCCGATAAAGGGCTTAAGCCTGATTGAGGTCTCTGGTTACCCCATACCCGTTTCGGTGGAGGAAGGCCAAGTCCGCCATCGCTTTACTGTTTCCGGCTGCGACAGCTTTGCCAAGCCAGTAAGGTGCTTGCGGGAGATTCGCAGTGGGCGATGTCCGCGCCGGAAGCGTCAAGCGGGTTGCTTCAGCGGTTGGTGAGGGAGCCATTTCCGTGAATATGGTGCATCGAGCTCTCGCGGAGCTTTAGTGAACCAAAGGCGTCCAGAGAAAGGCTTGCCCAACCCGCCTTGTCGCGGGGGCGGTGGCGATTCTGTTCTATCAATTTTATGAGAAGTGGTGCCTTAGCTTGCTACGGCATACGTGGTTTATTTGACCTGCTGTGGGCGTTTGCGTAGATCATTGCGGGAGGGGCCGCGCTGGTGGTTTAGGGGCCGTTCGTCATGGAGCCCGGATGCTAGTCGTGCTGGACCACTTTCGAGATTGTTCCCGTATCACGAGCTATCCGGAAACCATCCCGGTGTGCCTGAAAGTCGCGCTTTCGGCAACTACGCAGGAAGAATGGTCAGCCCTAGCGGACGATTTTAGAACTTGTGTGCAAATCCAAGGGTCAGAAATGCTAGGGTCAGAAATGCTGCTTTTGAGTATTTGATCCCTGGCGAAATCGCGATGCTACTCCAACAATATTCAGCATAGAATCCGTCGGGTACAGACTCAATTTCCTGTAAATGAGGTGAGACATTGAAACGCGGCTTAATTTTCATCATGTTAGTACTTGCAGTGCCTTCTCTCACTCTCGGTCAAATTAAGAGGAATACGATGCAAGAAGAAGTATTAAGAGTCGAAAAAGAATTCTCGCAAGCGATTGTGCAAAATGATGCAAAAGCAGTCGCACGATTCCTCGCCGACGGCTGGATCATCATTGACCCGGATGGAGGCATAATCGACCGGGCGCGCTTCCTTGGCGTGATTGAGTCAGGTGCTCTGACCCACGAAATGATGGAGTCCGATGACACTAGAGTTCTGGTCTACGGGAACACTGCTATTGTCACGGCGCTGACTACAACCAAGGGTAAATACAGCGGGCAAGCTTTCACCACGCAGGAGAGGGCGACAGATGTTTTTGTGAAGCAAAATGGGCGATGGCTGTGCGTGCTTTCGCAGCTCACTAGATTCACTAAGAAGTAAACCCGGTTTCAGACCTGGCATCAATATGAGTAGTATCTGATGGCTTCGCTGTTCATTTGTCCGGCGTGCCGCGACGCTCTCTCTTAACTACTGGCATGGTCCGCGTGCGCCGTGAAAGGCGTTTAGTCCACAGTGGGTGCAAGTCCCACCCGGGAACTGGTTCGTTCCGCCCGGTAGCAATCGGAGCAGCGGTGGAGGTAACAAAGCTGCTGAAGCCTCCGGTGGAAGAGGGTCGTAAAGGCGACTCTGCAAGCGTGCAGGCCGTAACGTGAGTGAACGCTGAGCAAGCCTCGAAAACCATGATGCAGGAGCCGACCCGCCGCGGACTTGGGGAAGGCCGATGAGGGGGGAGAGTATGAGCGAACAGCTTCCTCCAACCTGCCGGGGTAGTGGCGACGGCATGTAAGCAAAGGGGACTGAAGGCAACACGGGAAGCCCCAGCGGTGATTGCGGTTGGATCAACTGGCAGCTCGCGAGAGACAGGTCGGGCCGTTTGGGGTGGCGGAGAGGCTTGTAGTACCGATGAAGCCGGGTAATGCCGGTGGAGGGAAGAGGCCTCAGTTGAAGGCGAACGCAATAAGCGACAAAGGACAACGGGATTGGTGATGAGCCTAACAACCCTAACAAGCGTTCAGAAGTTGCAGATGGCGTTACACGCTAAAGCGAAGGAATCGCGCGACTTTCGTTTCTACACGCTGTACGAAAAGGTGTACCGCAAGGATGTTCTGGTATATGCCTACCAACGTTGCAAAGCCAATGGCGGAGCAGCGGGAGTGGACAATCAGACATTCGAGGACATCGAGCAGTACGGTGTGGAGCGGTGGTTGGACGAACTGGCGCAGGAACTGAAAAGTCGAACCTATAAACCGCAACCTGTGCGGCGGGTATACATACCCAAGCCGGATGGGAAGCAGAGGCCGTTTCAATAGAACAAAACATCGCATGATGTGGGTTTCTACTAGATTATTAGACACCGAGGAAGGCTAAAGTGCCTCCTCACTGGGACAGGTAACAACCAGTTCTCTCTGGTCTGTCGGCAACACAGAAGTGATCCCAATCGCTGAAAAGCCAGCCGCCTGACCGAAGTTCCAGTGACGGGTTTCAAGTAAGTTCGTTCCTGACGCTGCGAACTTACTCAAAACCCGGACTTAACAGGATGAATCGCTCCTTCGATCAGGGAACTAGCCAACCAGCAGCTGCGGTATGAGAAGCACTGAGGAGACATCCGGTAGAGCCACGGACATTGCGAATTGAGTAATACCGGCTAGCGCGAACGTAAAGCAGTCGCGAGGACAGTGACGCCACGTCGCAGCTCTGCCGGGTTGCAGCTTGCGAAGCCGAGCATGAGGGCCGAGGGCTGTTCGTATTTCGTAGTGAACATCGACAGCGGAGTCACTTCGAGACCGAACTTCTGCGCTTGTTGCGCCGCTTCGTGATCGGACTTCCATGTTTTGAGCCAACCGAGTGTACGTATGCCTGCGCCTGCGTGCACGACATCGAGCACGCCATTGAGGTGTTTGTCTGCAGCAGTTTTGAGAACTTCGATGCGTTCCGCATAGGTCTGGCGCATACGGCGGAGATGATGGCCGAAGTGGCCTTCGGTGATGAACTCCGCGAGGATGGCTTGATCGAGCGTAGGGGGATGGAGGTCGACGAGGGTGCGGGCTGATGCGAACGCCTCTACGAGGCGTTCGGGCAGGACCATGAAACCGAGGCGCAACGCGTTGAAGAGCATCTTCGTGAAGGTGCCGACGTAGATAACGCAACCGGAACTATCGAGAGTTTGCAGAGCGGCAACGGGGCGGCCGAAGTAGCGGTACTCCGCATCGTATTCGTCTTCGATGATCCATGCGTTCGCGCTGGTGGCCCAGCGAAGGAGTTCCAGGCGGCGGTCCGCGGACATGGTGACGCCCATCGGAAATTGATTCGCCGGCGTGACGTAGGCGAGCTTTGCTTTGGGCGCAAGCTTGCGGCCTGCCTTCACGATGAGGCCGTCTCCGTCTACAGGTACTGGAACGATACGTGCACCTGTAGCGCGGAGTGTTTGAAGAGCCCGGGAATAGCCAGGGTCTTCCATCCAGACCTGATCGCCGGTGGAGAGAAGAAAACGGCCGATGAGGTCGAGGCCCTGTTGTGTGCCTGAGGTGATGATGATCTGTTCGGCAGAGCAGTGCACTCCGCGTGACGCGCCAGCATACTCCGCGATGGCGCGACGGAGGGGTTGGTAGCCTGCAGCGTTACCGTGACCGTAGAGCGAACGCGGAGCTCGGCGTAAGACGCGCGAAGCAACGCGTGCCCAGAGATCCACGGGGAAAAGATCGATGGCCGGTTCGTAGGAGCGGAAAGCTTTGCCGATGGAGTGAGATGCAGGCATCACTTCTAGATCTTTCAAAAATTGTTGCGCGCGTTTGGAGAGAGCAGCATTCGACATTGCCGGAGCGAGAGCTGAAGGTTTGCGCTTTGTAGAGAGAAACTCATACGGGACGCCCGAGGCGACATAGGTTCCTGACCCGACTTCAGTGCGCGTGTATCCCTCGGCCTGTAGCTGCTCGAAGGCGACGACGACAGTTCCACGCGAAAGCGAGTACTGCATACCGAGGCTGCGTGTGGAGGGCATGCGAGCGCCGGGCTTCAAACGTCCGTCGAGGATTGCCGCGCGCAGCTCTGTGTAGAGCCATCGCCAAAGATTCTGCCTGCCCGAGGGCGAGTTCAGTGAGAGATCTTGAAATGTTTCCTCTTTAGACATCGCTTGTTTAATGACCATCCTTTGGATCGGCGAAGTGGTCCAGTTCTCCGTTACATTATGGACCTTTTCCCTAGTCCACAAAAAGCCTAGTGTTGGTGCAAGGAGATAAACCGATGCAAACAAGACTGAAATCACAAGTTATGACAAGCTCAAAACCAATGTTGGTGCTGGCATTTCTCATAGCCAGCATCCTGATCCCAACCAGCACGCTGATGGCACAGAAGGCGGCCATGTCGCCGATGGCGCAGGAGACGATCACGCCGCTCATAACGAAAGATCTGGCAGTACTTCCCGGCGAGCAAGTTCTGATGTATACCGTAGACTTCCCGCCGGGCTTTTCGAGCCCTATCCACCGCCACGATGCGCAGGTGTCTGTTTATGTGCTTGAAGGCTCCGTCGTGATGCAGGTGAGAGGGCAAAAAGAACTCACGCTGGGTCCAGGCCAAAGCTTTTATGAAGATCCCAACGATATTCACATCGTTAGCCGGAACGCGAGTAGTACGAAGCCAGCAAAATTCCTTGTGTTCCTGATTAACAAGAAGGGCGCTCCGTTGGTGATACCAACCAAGTAACCAACAATTGCGAGCGGTTCTGTTTGCAAAACTCAATTCAGGAGAAACATTATGAACACGACTACAGTGAACGATTCGAAATTCGCAGGCTACGCAGCCCTGTTGCTAAGAGTGGGGCTTGGCGTTGGTTTCTTGTCGGCTGTGGCCGACCGACTCGGTCTATGGGGAGCGTTTGGACAACCGAATGTCGAGTGGGGAAATTTCTCACGGTTCCTGGAATACACCCACACTCTCAATTGGTATCTTCCGGCGGGAATGACCCTGCCGTTGGGGGTCATCGCCACTGGCGCTGAAATTCTCTTTGGTCTTCTTCTCCTCGTCGGCTGGCACACACGAGCTGCCGCGCGATTAAGTGGGCTTCTTCTACTGACATTCGGGGTGTCCATGACACTTGCACTAGGAATCAAGGCGCCCCTGAATTATGCCGTCCTCACGGGGATAGGAGGGGCCTTGCTTCTCGCAAATTGCGAAAGGTTTCCATTCAGCGTGGATGAGTTGCTGTCCCGTCGAACCGTTCCTCCGTTCACCGAACGTTGATCACAAATCATGATCTGCCTCAGCCGGAACCCGCCATCGGGCAATTGTTGGGCCACCTAGTGTTGATTTCAGGGAGATAGAACAATGCAAGCAAGATTAGAAGCTCAGAAGGTATCACCGGCCGCGTATCAGGCCATGCTTGGGCTGGAGATGTTTGTTCGCAAACAATCCAAACTGGAGCCCGCTCTGATTCAACTGGTGAAGATGCGCGCGTCGCAGATCAACGGATGCGCTTATTGCCTCGACATGCACTCGAAGGATGCGCGTGCCGAGGGTGAGACGGAGCAGCGGCTCTATGCGCTCTCAGCATGGAAAGAGACGCCGTTCTTTACCGACCGTGAGCGCGGCGCGCTGGCGTTGACAGAAGCGATCACTTTGGTCAGGGAAGGACATGTTCCGGACGCTGTCTATGAAAAGGCTAGGAATACCTTCTCCGAGGAAGAGTTGGTGAACCTGACGCTGGCGATTATCACTATCAACGGATGGAACCGGCTTGCGATCACATTCCGCATGGTGCCGGGTGAGCACCAGACTGGAAGGAAGTAACGCTTCGACCGGATAGGACGGTTCTACACATGAGTCCGGTAGACGTGCACGCCGCGGGCCGCACTGGGAGCACGACCAAGCCTGCGAATTATTGTGAAGGACAACATAGCGCCGTTTCTTGTTCCGGCGAAATGAAGAGGAGAGAGAGCGATGAAAGTATTTGTTGCAGGAGCGAGTGGAGGCGATCGGTCAGCCGCTGATCACGGAGTTGATTCGCAAAGGCCACACGGTGGCGGGAATGACGCACTCCGAGACTGGGGCGAAGAGACTGCGAGAGTATGGCGTGGAAATTGCGATTGCGAATGCGTTTGATAAAGGTGCTGTGGCAGCGGCACTGCGGGCTTCGAATGCGGAGGCGGTAATCGATGAACTGACATCGATACCGAAGACTCCATCGGAGCTTCCTGCGTATGCGGAACGTGACCAAAAATTGCGCATCGAGGGCGGAGGCATTCTGCACCAGGCTTCTCTTGCCTGCGGCGTGCGCCGTTACATCCAGCAGTCGAGTGGATTCTTTCTTGAGGCGAAGGGTGTACTGGCAGATGAGAGTTCGCCGCTTGCTGTGAATGCTAGCCCGCTCATCGCTGGGTATGCACAAATGTATGCGCAGCTGGAGCAGCGGGTGTTGGAGTCATCGATCGAGAGCGTCGCGCTGCGATACGGATTCTTCTATGGGCCGAACACCTGGTATGCCGCCGGATGGCGGGACAGCGGATCAGGTTCGCCAGCAGCAGTTTCCGGTGATTGAAGGGGGCGAAGGGGAATGGTCGTTCGTTCATATTGAGGACGCGGCGCGTGCAACGGTGGCAGCTCTCGCGGCGGATCCGGGCAAATATGTTGTCGTGGACGACGATCCCTCGCCCGTGAGTGTTTGGCTGCCCAGGTTCGCGAGCTTTATAGGGGCTCCACCTCCGCCGTTCACCACTGCTGAACAAGCACGGCAGACTGCTGGCGAGGATGCGGTGTACTACCAGACGAGGTTGAGCGGAGCTTCGAATGCGAAGGCAAGGCGAGAGCTTGACTTGACTCCCCGGAGACTGGAGTGGCTGAGCAAGTAAGTCAAAGAGGGTGCGGGCACGGCACCCCTTAAAGGATGGGTATCGTTTCGACGACCGTGGTGCGGGTCTGAGTCTAATCGTCGCGAACATTGCGGCCGAGCGGGCATTCAAGTTACATCCCGATTTACGTCGCCCAACATATGCTTTCCTCAACGCCATTGGGTTAGCGTTTCTCATTACACTCGTGCTCGCGTTCTTCATCGGTTCACGTCATGCCAGCTGGTGCTTTCCTCTGCTGTTCCTTCTCACGCTCATCGCACAGTGGGGGAACTCAAGGCCAGATTCTTCAAAGTGAAGCGACACTTGACCTTCGCTTTAACCCTGATCTCTGGTAAATGGTCTATCAAGCTCGTTTGTGTGGTTCCCGAAAATCGGGTTTTGAGCAAGTTCGCTGCTCGACGTTCATTGCGCCGGCAAGTTACCGAGATCCCGGACTTTCAAGGAGCGAACGAGGTTGGGTGGTCTTCAAGGCTAAGGGATGGCTTTGTGGTCCACGATCTACGAATCCATAATCCGATTGCACCTTCCCCAGCGACGATCAAGATCAACAGGACGTAAGTCGGCCAACGATGTCTATACCTGGCATAAATCTTCCAGTAGGACTCATCGCCCAACTGAGCCTTATCGTTGGCGGCGTCCCACGAAAGCGGCCCCTCCAGTGCAGACTGGAACACCTGAGTATGGGTATCGAATGTGAAGCGACGGACGCTGGAGGTCTTGAAATCGAATTGAGTGCCAGTAAATTTATCGTCGGCTAGGTGGAGGTTGATGATTGAGCGCACGTAACCCGGGCCCGCGATCGGTACGTCAGTCTGAGATCCAGGGGCCCGAATGTAACCGTCGTATGTGTTGTGGCTGCCAACTTCGTATCCGTTTGGGAGCGTGACATAGGGGTCGCCGCTCAACCCGCAATCCTGGTGAGCCAGTCTGTTTGAAACCTGAACGTGGATGAGGAGAGCGACTACGAGCCAGGCAAGCCCAAGAAACGGCGCGACTGCAGCTTTGACAATCAAGCCGCGGTCGGTTCGACCTTCATCGCGGAGCTTCCTTCGTGCTAAAGAGAAAAGTATTAGGGATAATACGGCAGCGCTGAATATCCCGATGATTCCATACGTAAAGATCGTCATCACAACGGCAAATCCAGCCATTAAAGGAGTCTATGGCAAGCGACTTCCTGAACGGGGATTTCAGTAAGTTCATGGATCGCCGTTCCCCGCGTTCGGCAAGGTACCGCAGGCCTTTTGGGAAATTCAGTGACCCAGGCAATGTTCCTAACGACCACCCGTTAGCATTGGAGATATTATCCCCGGTATGCATTGGTGGCAGATTCCGTTGTTCATCGCGGTAGTGGCTTGGGCTCTCTATCTTTACTCCACGCCGAGTGCCAAGGTGGCCGAGCATCTGTCAAAGATCCGTGAGTGGTTAAGATCACGAAGGACGTGAGCCATGGCAATCTGGCGTGCCCGCCGGGGTTTTGAGCAAGTTCGCTGCTCGACGTCCTTTTTGCCGGCAAGTCACTGAGATCGTGACTTTCGGGGCGTTTACTCTGGTATTCCGTCCCATCCCTTGCGATCCCATACTGCTTGCATCCGAGTCCATATGGTATCGTTTATGCGGTTGTTCCAAACGCCGCCGAGCACTTTGGCGAAGGCCGGATCCTTTCGCGCTTCGACTTCTACACGCTCAATGAAGCTTTCACCGTGAATAGCGAGCAGGTTTTCTATAGGTCCCGCCGAGAGCACCTGCTGGACAGCTGCAGACTTGTCTTTGCGATGAATCTCAAGAATGAGCAGCCATAGCGTCTCTGGCTCCTGGTATTCCAATCATAAAGATCCGTCGCCCATGAATACTTTCCCTTTGTGGGGGAACCTTCAGGAGCGTGCCAATAGCTGATCCAAGCATCTGCATGGGAGGCGAGTTCATCCTGGGTCACAGTCACAAGAATAATGTGGAAAGCTCGTCCGCCTGAAAGTCAGGTTTGCCGGTAGGTGCATAGCCTTCGCAAGTCTATACTCGGGTGGGTTGGACCTAACCTTCTGAGGTGCAATATCTATGCAGAACATTCGACTCGTGCGGCCCTCATTCGGCTGCATCATTGCCGTCGCCCTTGTAACCGCCACTGCCACCAATCAGGGACAAGTGCGCGCCCAGACAAGCACCAGCCCAGCTGAAGCCCGTGCCATCGCCAAGGAAGCCTACATATACGGTTTCCCGGTCATAGATAACTATCGCGTCGAGTATGACTATTTCGTTAATCGCGAGAATCCCGAATTCAAGGCGCCGTGGAACCAGATCACAAACATCCCGCGCGTCTTTACGCCAGCCGATGTGGCGGTTCAGACGCCTAATTCGGACACGCCCTACTCCTGGCTCGGCCTGGATTTGCGCGCCGAACCCATAGTGCTCACACTGCCGCCGATTGAAAAGAACCGCTACATCAGCGTTCAGTTCACCGACACCTACACCTTCAATTTTGCTTACGTGGGAACCCGGACCACTGGCAACGATGGTGGTAGCTTCCTGGTCGCAGGACCGAATTGGAAGGGCCAGACGCCCAAGGGCGTGAAGAAGGTGATCCGCTCCGAGACGGAGCTAATCATCGTCGTTTATCGCACCCAGTTGTTTAATCCCGACGATATCGACAACGTGAAGAGAATTCAGGCCGGTTACAAAGTTCAGACACTATCGGCGTTCCTGAACACAGCCGCACCCAAACCCGCGCCGGTCATTGATTTCATCAAGCCGCTCACCCCCGAAACACAGAAGACCTCGCTGGAATTCTTCAACATCCTGAACTTCGTGCTGCAGTTCTGCCCGACAGACCCAACTGAAACCGAACTCATGGCTCGTTTCGCAAAGATCGGCGTCGGCGCGGGAAAGAGCTTTGACCCTAATAAGCTCAGCCCTGAAATGAAGGCGGCCATCGAACAGGGCAGGGCCGACGCTTGGGCTGCTTTCGCAGGAGGCGTTAAACGGCTTGACAACGGGACCCTGACGTCTGGTGATCTCTTCGGCACACGCCAATATATGAAGAACAACTACCTGAATCGCTGGCTCGGGACCATCGGTATTTACGGCAACTCGAAGCAGGAGGCGCTGTATCCGATCTATCGCGTCGATTCCGACGGACAGAAGCTGGAGGGTGCCAACCGCTATACCGTGCGCTTTGCGCCGGGCCAATTGCCGCCGGTGAACGCGTTCTGGTCGCTAACGATGTATGGACTGCCGGAGAGCCTGCTCGTTGCCAATCCCCTCAATCGTTACCTCATCAACTCGCCCATGCTACCGCAGCTCAAGCGTGATGCCGACGGTGGGTTGACTCTCTACATTCAGAACGAATCCCCGGGCGAAGATAAGCAAGCCAACTGGTTGCCCGCGCCCAAGGGGCCCTTCGCTATGTATATGCGCCTCTATTGGCCGAAAGAGGAAGCATTGGATGGCAAGTGGACCGCGCCGCCGCTGAAGCGCGAATAGTAAGGCAAGGTCGACCCGAACAACCCAGGAGACGAATAATAATGACACGCAAATACAGCCTAGTCGCCGTCACGCTTGCCGCAACGTTGGCCTTGAACATCGCCAACGCGCAGGCCCCGCCGAAGATGAAAATGACTACGCCCATTCCGCCGTCCATCACTACGCCTGACTCCGTGGACACTCCCATCGGCACCCTGAAGTTTTTCGACGGTTTTCCAGACGACGCCACAGTCCAGAAGGTCTATGACAACCTCGACTTCTCGCGGGGTGTGCAGGCGTTTATGAGCGGCATGCCGGGGACGTCGCTGGTCGCTATGCGCACAGGTTTCCAAAAGCTGGGGGTTATCAACGGCACCATTTTGATCTACGAGGATCGTCTGGACTCGAAATCGCTCTTTCTCACCGGGAACACAGATTCCGTCTATTTCAGCACGTGGCTCAATTTGAAGGACGGTCCCTTGGTGATCGAATCGCCTCCCAAGGTACTCGCGTTCCTCGACGACTCTTGGTTCCAGTACGTCACCGATATCGGCAACGCCGGTCGTGACAAAGGTCAGGGGGGCAAGTATCTCGTGCTTCCACCGGACTACAAAGGCGAAGTGCCGGAGGGTTACTTTGTCGCGCGTTCGCGGACTTATAACCTCTGGCTCATGGGCCGGGGATTCCCGGTAAACGGCGACCTCAAACCGGCTGTTGAGGGCATCAGGAAGAATCTGCGCATCTATCCACTGGCGCAAGTGAAGAACCCACCCGAAACGAAGTTCATCAATGGCTCAGGCGTCGAACTCAACACGGTTCATGCGAATGACCTTACCTACTTTGAGGAACTGAACGAGGTCGTGCAGGAGGAACCCAGCGAGGCGCTCGATCCTGAAAGACTGGGTCTGTTCGCTTCCATCGGCATCGAGAAGGGCAAGCCCTTTGCACCCGATGCACGCATGAAGAAAATTCTGACCGAGGCGGCGGCGGTAGGGAACGCCACCTCGCGAACTATCCTTTTCCGCTCCCGAATGAAGGATGCCTACTTCTATCCTGACAGCGCGTGGGTCACAACCTTCGCTGGTGGCTATGAGTTCTTGTCCCAACCCGGCTTGCGCAATCTCGATGCACGAACTATGTTTCATTACTACGCCACCGGCATCACCCCCGCTATGGCGTTGAAGATGGTCGGAATTGGCTCACAATACGCTGCCGCGTTCGTGGACTCCCAAGGCAAGCCGCTCGACGGCGGCAAGACCTATAAGATTCATCTGCCGCCGAACATTCCGGCGAAGGACTTCTGGTCGTTCGTCGTCTATGACAATCAAACCCGCTCGATGCTGCAAACCGATGAGCAGTTCCCCAGCATCGGCAGCCAGACAAAGGGTATTGTCGTGAACCCGGACACCTCGGTCGATGTCTGGTTCGGCCCCACCGCACCCAAGGGACATGAGGCCAACTGGGTGCAGACCATCCCCGACAAGGGTTGGAACGTCCTCTTTCGCCTCTATGGTCCTTTGCAACCGTGGTTTGACAAGACATGGAAGCCCGGTGAGTTTGAATTCGTGCAGTGATACC
>Ga0206959_10031_pt1 | contig 42013 bp, 24 predicted proteins | sample Alteio_BWOrgHeat_31_FD_152971 | JGI IMG/M metagenome (GOLD analysis project Ga0206959, IMG submission 152971) | Enriched cells from forest soil in Barre Woods Harvard Forest LTER site, Petersham, Massachusetts, United States -... | ecosystem: Environmental > Terrestrial > Soil > Temperate forest >...
CCGACAATCACAGTGTTGTCGCGACCTATCCGGGCGATACGAACTTTATTACCAGCACTTCTGCTGCGGTGACTCTCGTCGCCCTGGGCAATTCGGCCAGCGCGCCGACAATCACGTCGCTTAACCCGATTGCGGTGTACACAGGCAGCAGCGACACAGTGGTGACCATCATTGGTACGGACTTCCTCAACGCGGCCGTCGTAAGTGTCAATGGAACTAATCAGGCCGCGACATTTGTCTCCGCGACCGAACTCACCACGACCCTCACGGCGGGCCAATTGTCGACCGCGGGAACGTTGACGCTGACGGTTGTCAATCCCGATGGCGGCACATCGAACGCCGCCACATTTACGGTTGTCCCGCTGCCGCTGCTGCTCTCACCTGGGAAAGTCGCGTTCAACAATCAGACCGCAGGCTCGACGAGCGCCGCCCAAGTGGTGACGGTAGCGAACACCACCGACGGCGCGCTGACCATCACCCGCATTGTGTTGAATGGGCAATTTGATCCGGAGGACTTCACCCAAACCAACAACTGCCCGGCGACCTTGGACGCAGGTGCGACCTGCCAAATCACGATCACCTTCACTCCCACTGGCGTGGGGGCCAGGTCGTCCTGGATCGAGATCGACGATAACGCTCCTTCGCAATATGTGCCCTTGACGGGCACCGGGACCGGCGGCATCCTGCAGGTACAGCCGGGCAATCTCAAGACCGTTGCCGGCAACGGTACGGCAGGCTATAGCGGCGATGGGGGCCCGGCGCCAGTGGCGGAGTTGAACTCCCCCGATGGAATCTCGTTTGGTCCTGAGGGCAATCTGTATATAGCCGACGAGCTAAACAACGTTATTCGCAAGGTTGATACCGCAGGCAATATTTCCACCGTGGCTGGCAATAGCAACGCCGGCTACAGCGGCGATCGCGGTCCGGCGACGAATGCAGAATTGAACACTCCCTACGGGGTGACCGCCGATTCAGCTGGCAATCTTTACATTCAGGATACTGGCAATGCGCGCATCCGCAAGGTTGACACAACCGGCACGATCACAACCATCGCGGGGAACGGCACCTTCGGCTACAGCGGCGATGGCGGTCCGGCGACGAATGCAGAATTGAACCAGAATCAGGGAGCGCGCTTCGACTCTGTCGGCAATCTCTATATCGCCGACTGCGGAAACGCCGCGATCCGCAAGATCGATACCAGCGGAACCATCACCACCGTCGCCGGCAATGGAACCAACGGCTTCACCGGCGACGGCGGCCCGGCGAGAGCGGCAGAGCTGAGCTGCCCGTCAGGAGTAGCAATCGATGCCGCGGGCGAGCTCTTCATCGCAGACTTTTTCAACAACCGCATCCGCAAAGTTGATGCCAAGGGAATCATCACCACAATCGCCGGCAATAGCGCGAATGGCTATAGCGGTGACGGCGGCCCGGCCGCGTCCGCCACATTGAATCTGCCGAACGATGTGGCACTCGATGTCAGTGGCGACCTATACATCGCCGACACGGGAAATAACCGCGTCCGTAAGATCGACACTCTGGGTACGATCACCACCGCAGCCGGGGGGCTGAACAATGCCGGGAGCGCTGGCGTGGACAGTCCGCTGGCAGTCACCGTAGATGCAAATAATAACCTCTACTTCTCCGATGCGGTAAACAACGCAGTGCGGGAGTATTTCCCCGCAGGCGCCTTGTCGTTCCCGCTAACCGCCGTAGGCACGGCTGCCACACCCCTGACGGTCACCCTCAGCAATATCGGCAATGTTGCGGTTGAAATTGCTTCTGGGGCGAGCTTTGCACTCATCGGCAACGCGACAGACTTTTCGTTAATCGGCGGTACATGCCTGGCGAGTCCGGCAACGCTGGCTCCGAAAGGCGGGTCCTGCACGCTACAGATCGGCTTCAAGCCGACCGCCGCTGGCACGCGGAACCTCACCGTGTCCGTCACCGATAATGCCGTCTTCTCGCCGCAGTCATTCCAGATCAGCGGCACCGGGACGGCAGGGCCCCAGAGCATCACCTTTACTCCAATTGACGCCCAGACCTATGGCGTAGCCCCCTTTGCCATAGTCGCGACGGCAACTTCAGGGCTGCCCGTGAGCATCGCGGTGCAATCGGGTCCCGCGACCATCGCCCAGAATGTGGTGACGCTCACCGGGGCAGGAACAGTCACGCTGGTAGCTACGCAGGCGGGAAATGCTGATTACGTGGCAGCCCCACCCATCACCACCTCTTTCACAGTCAATCCGGCAACTACTACATTGGCGGTCACCGCCTCGTCGAAACTAGTTGTGCCCCCGGCTACGATTTCGCTGACCGCGGCACTTTCTGCTACAGTCGCCGGTGCAACTGGGACGGTGACTTTCCTCGATGGAACCGCCAGCCTCGGCAAGGTCACGCTCAGCGCCGGTGCTGCCGCCCTGAACAATGTGGCGCTGACGGTTGGCACGCACAGCATCACTGCCGCCTACTCGGGCGCTGCGAACTTTGCTACCTCCACATCCCCTGCGGTTACAGTCGTAGTGCAATCGCCGGTGCCGGCAGTCGTGCTTACTACGATCTCACCGGTTGGAGCGACAACGGGAGCGGGCAATACCACGATCACAGCTACGGGCGCGAACTTCACCTCAACCTCAGTGGTGAATTTCAACGCCCGTCCGCTAACCACTACTTTCGTCAGTGCTGCCAAGCTGACCGCTGTAGTGCCGTCGGCTCTGCTTGCCACAGTTGGAACTGCGGCCGTCACAGTGACCGATTCCGCTTCGGAATCGAGCTCAATGCCGGCAGTCTTTACCATTGTGCCGTCTGGTCTTGCTGTGACCTTCAGCGGACCATCGACCACGTCTCCCGGAGAACAACCGCCGCTAACTTTCCAGCTGAACCAGCCATATCCCGCGGATCTTGCAGGAACCATGACTCTCACCTTCGCCCCAGATCCCGGTAACCCGGCCAATCCTCAAGTGCAATTCGCCAGCGGGGGCACCACCTTCAACTTCACGCTCCTGGCGAACACCACCACCACTCCAGGTGAGATGGTGCAAGTTGGGACGATCTCTGGGACCATCACCATCACGCTGCAGCTCACAGCTGCCGGGGTCAACGTTACCCCAGCCAACGTCGTGCCCATCACAATTGTCGTGCCCAAAGCCGCCCCTACGATATCCGCCGTATCGATCAGTGCCTCCGGTAATACTCTCACTGTCCTCACGACCGGATACTCCACGACTCGCGAGATCCAGTCGGCCACCTTCAGCTTCACGCCCGCGAACGGTGCGTTGCTTGCTCAGAAGACCGTTATAGTACCTGCAGCTACGCTCTTCTCGGTTTGGTACACCACCGCCGGTTCCGCGCAGTATGGGAGCGCCTTCACGTACAGCCAACAATTCACACTCTCGGGGTCCCCCTCGTCGGTAGCCAGCGTCAGCGTGACTTTGACGAATACGGTAGGGACCTCTTCCGGGGTAAGTTCACAATGACGACTACCTTCCATAGCACCCGCTGCTTGCGAATCCCGACGCTTGCTTTGATATCGGTGTTGTTACTGCCAACCTGTGTGTTAGCCGAAGACGAACTTCCAGCGGCGCCTGCGCCACGGTTGCAGCTCCAGGGAACAACGGCCTCCATGAACGTGGCACCATCGAAGCTTGCGGAAGGGCCAGGGCAGGCCGTGGCTTCCACCGGCCCACCGGCCCCCGCCTTGAGGATCGTCATTCTCGAAGGCGAAGACGTTTCCAACAACGTCAAAGAGCGTACGGCCCGCGAGCCAATCATCCAGGTCGAAGACGAAAACCACAAACCGGTCGCCGGTGCGGTCGTTCTCTTCAGCATCGATAGCCAGGGCGGTCATGCCGGAGCCAGCTTTCTCCACGGTGCAAAGATCTTTTCCGGTCAGACCGATGCCAACGGACGGATCGTTGCCCAGGGCTACCGTCCCAATACCCACACCGGCCAATTTCATATCAATGTCACCGCCAACAAGGGTAATCTGACCACCCATTCGACGATCTCTCAGACGAACGTCATTGCTGCCGGTGCCGCTGCTTCGAGCAGCGCCGGTATGGCCGGCTTCATCTCGACTCACGTCATTTTGGTCTCTCTTGTAGCTGCCGGGGCTGTGGTAGGCGGCGTCGTCGCCGGAGCCATAGTCACTGGTAATAGCTCGCGAACCACTATCACCACCGGCCCGGGTACCGTCGGCGCTCCGCAGTTCGCCCCAGGTGTTCACGTCGGCCTTGGCAAGTAGCGTGATTGAAAGTTTTTTTGTTAAGGGAATCGAGTTCTAAAACAAACGCTATGAACAGAACACCGCAAGGCAGCCGACGAGTTTCAGCAGGCTTTGCAACTCGATCCCAGGTACAGCCAGACGGCGCTAACGTCCGTGGATGCGGTAATTGAGAACGAAAGGGATCCTTCATCTTCGGAGTAAATTTGCGGCACTCGGTGCAAAATGAGAAGCAACAGATAGTTGAGCTACAGGCTCTATTGGGCAGCAAATATGAAGTGCTGTGCCACATAGGCGGTGGCGGCATGGCCCAGGTCTTCCTCGCGAGACACAGTGGACACGGGGGGGCCTTTGCGGTCAAAGTCCTGGCCGAATATCTCGCCCAAGATCCGCAGGTTGTCGCTCGTTTTGAGCAGGAGGCGCGTACCGCCGCGTCTCTCTCAGGCCATCCGAACATTGTTCCTATCTTTGACATCGGGTCCGGAAACGGTATGCATTACCTCATCATGCAATTCATTTCCGGTCAAAACCTGTCGAGCTATCTTTCCGAGCACGGGAAGCTTGCGCCCGCGGATGCCCTCAACGTGGTCGCCCAGACCGCCACAGGCCTGGTCTGGTCTGAATCCAAACACATCGTGCACCGCGATCTGAAGCCCGCCAATATCCTACTTGACCAGACCGGGCGCATCGTAATCCTCGACTTTGGCCTCTCCAAGCTCGCCGATGTCGCAACCGGCCTCACCCGTCCCGGAGAAAGCCTGGGAACGCCTTACTATATGAGTCCCGAACAGATCCGCGGCGAACCCTGCGATCTGCGTAGCGATCTTTATTCTCTGGGCATCATTCTCTACGAGCTGCTCGCCGGCTGCCGTCCTTTTGAAGCAGATTCCATAGTAGCGATCCAAATGGCGCACCTCGCCGCGCCTGTCTCATTGCTCCGAACAGCTGATCCCTCCCTGCCCGAAGCCTGCGAGGTATTTGTGCAGAAGCTGCTGCAGAAGCGGCGCGAAGACCGCTATCAGAGTCCCCAGGAATTGCTCGACGAACTACAAAAGTTAGGTGCGACTTCAGGTCCAGGGAAGCTTCGCCCCAAAGTCAATGTAGCTTTGGAAGCGAGACTGGCGGAGCCTGTTAGCGCGATTTCTGCAACTGGCGCGATTTCCCCACCCACATCCGTGACCACACATCCTATACCGGAGGCAACTTGGTCGGCGTCTGCTGCGACGATATCCCCTGACATGCCGCGGCCTCATTTCGCCACTATTCCTCCGCCGGCTCTTACGGCTCCTACACCTTCAATTCAGAAACCGCGCGACAAGCGGAGATTCCTCTGGATAGCGGGTGGGGTCTTCGCGGCAATTGTTATGGTCGCAGTTCTTTTTCTCTCCTTGGTTCCAGCGCCGCCCGCGCCTGAGCTGAACGATGCGTACGGGCGAATGCTGCTGGTTCCGGCTGGGGATTTCATCTACGGAGAGAACTCTCCGGATTCGCCCCGGCCCCGTCAGACCATATCGCTAAAAGGTTTTTACGTGGACGAGACGGAAGTCTCCAACAAAGAGTACAAGCAATTCGCAGATGCGACTGGACATACTGCGCCCAAGTCGGCCGATTTCACCACCGCTCCCGACAACCCCGTGGTCGGCGTGACCTATGAAGACGCGCAGGCGTTTGCCGCATGGGCGGGAAAACGCCTGCCCACAGAAGAGGAGTGGGAAAAGGCCGCGCGCGGCGTCGATGGACGGCGCTATCCGTGGGGTCAGGAGCCCTGGACCCATGGAGTTCCCACCCGATTGCAGCCGATAAATTCATTTCCCGATCGCAAGAGTCCTTATGGTGCGCTCAACATGGCTGGCAACGTCTTTGAATGGACTGCGTCCACCTTTCCAGCAGGAAACGCAGAATTTGAGGATATGCGTGACGTGCTGGGAACAACGAATTTCTCGAAAGTCTGGTACACGATCAAAGGTGGAAGCTTTTCTCCGCATGGTGATGTATTCTTTCAGTGTTTCATGCGGAGAGGATTTCCCCCCGACCAACAGTCGCCGGTCATAGGGTTGCGTTGCGTACGTGACCTCTCAAATCCCGGACCTTTCTCTCGCTGGAAGTCGTTGTTCTCCAGGTGAGGTCTATGCGTGCTTTATCCTCTCTTGTCATCTTTTTCGCCGGCGGTTTGATTTTCGGCCAGCAGCAGACGTTGCCCCCCGATATCAGCGCGCGTGACGTCTTCTGGTCGGCAAAAGATCTGGTGATTGTGTCGCCCAATCCCGGGACCACTGCGGCCAAGCCCGCCAAGCCGCCGGACTCGAAACCCAAAAAGGAGGAAACATCTGCCGTTCGGTCTGCGTCATCAGCGAAGCGTCAGATCGATCCCAAAAAAGTCGTCGCCAACGGCTACGGCGCGCAACCGCACCTGGTTAGCCTCACCAACGGTCGTCTCGGACTCCGCTACACTTTGCTTCAAAAAGATCCCAGCGGGCGATACGTTGAAGTCCTGCCCTCCACAGTCTTCCACAGCGGCGATCACGCAAAGCTTAGCGTGATGGCTAACCACTCAGGATATCTCTACATCATTCAACAGGGCTCGAGTGGCAATTGGTCGCCCATCTTTCCCAGCCAGGGCGCTGCCAAAGGCTCGAACTACATTGAGCCCGGCCAGGTTTATGAGATACCCAATGACGGAGCATTCGAGCTGAACAAGCAGCCTGGCAAAGAGCGTCTGTTTATCCTTCTGAGCGTGAACTCAATCGACGATCTTGACGGCGCGATCTTTGGCCTGCAGGAGAATAAGCCTGAGCCAACCGCTGTCCCGACCTCCTCCCCTGAAACGTCGGAGGCCGCTAACCGGATCACTGACCAATTAGTAGAGCAGCTCGCCAGCCGCGATCTGGTTGCGGTGCAGGAGCAGGTCAACAGCTCCGCCAACAACGGCAACCAGCACAGCGAAAAGGCCGTTTACGTCGTCAACTCGCTCTCCGCAGAATCCAACGGATCGCGTGTCGTCGCAAAGCTCGTGCTCGATCATGAATGACGACCGCCGGAATGCAGGCTCACGCACGCCTAGACACTCCAGCTGTGTCATCCTGTTAACTCTTTGCATTCTGTCAGGCTCGTCATTCTTCAGCGTTCTCTTCGCGCAGAGTCTACGCACACAGGTCACTGTCGAGCGTCAGGTCAAGGGAGGCGTGCAGGTTACCAGCCCGCAACTCGTCTTCCATTCGGGAGATCTCGTGCGTTTCCGCTTTAAGTCATCCTTCGATGGATATCTCTATGTCATGGATCAGAGCACGTCGGGCAAACACGTATTGCTCTTTCCCGCCAAAGATGCTCCGGATGCCAACCGCATTGAGCGCGACCGGGAATATCTCATTCCCGCAACCCGTGGCACGTGGTTTCGGGTTGACAATCCGCCTGGATACGAGACCATCTACTTTGTGATTAGCCCGGCTCGGCTTGAAAAATCCGCCCCGTCCAAGCCCCCACAGGATCGTGTCCAGCCGCTGCCCGCCGCTCCCCCGTCACCCACCGCGCCCGCCGAGTTGCTTCCACGATGCGACGACGCAGTCTTCCGTGCACGCGGCGAATGCATTGACGTACTGGCCGGTCCGCGTGCGGTCGGCAAGGATGACGCTGTCCCCTCGCAGCTACCCGTCGTTCCCGCTATGAGTCCGCGCGATATAACGGTCATTAACAAGCATGACAGCACCGTGGTCGCGCCAGCCAACGACGCGGCCGGTCCCCTGATCTATCAGTTTCGGCTGGCACACAGGTAGGCTCATATGCGCGGGATCTTTCTTCTTGCCATCGCCTTTGGATTTGTCTCAACCCTCTGTGCGCAGAACCTTCCGCAGCCTCAAACTGAGCAACAGCGTGATCTGACCACAGTCAAAGAAAGCTCAGCTGCGACCAATCCCGCACCGACCAAGACGGCTGCGCCACCTGTCATTCCGCATAGCTACGCGCTGGTGGTCGGAATCGCCCACTATGCGCACCTTCCCGCGAAGGCCCAACTCCGGTTCGCCGACCGTGACGCCGAGGACATCTACACCACGCTTATCAGTGCCCAAGGCGGAAATTTCCCTGCTGAGAATGTCCACAAGCTCATTAACGAAGAAGCCTCTCTCGCCAATCTGCGGCACGAACTGGAGCAGTGGCTGCCCTCCGTTACCACTCCAGAGGACCGAGTGCTCGTTTACTTTGCAGGTCACGGCTTCATCGCTGGCGGCAAAGCCTATCTGGCGCCTAACGACGTCGATATTTCGCACCTCTCCGGCACCGCATACCCAATGGAGGACTTAGGCAGAGCCATTAGCACGCAGATTCACGGGAAATGGAAGGTCCTCATCACTGACGCCTGTCACAGTGGCGCGATTACCCCCGAAGACGACACCGCTCAGGTGAACCACAGCCTCCTTGACTTAAACACTTCCACCTTTTCACTCACCGCCAGCCGCGACCGCGAGCAGAGCTTCGAGAGTCCGCAGTGGGGCGGTGGCCACGGCATCTTCACTTACTATGTCATCCATGGACTGCAGGGCGAAGCTGACTCCTCTGGAGATGGGATCGTTACTGCTGATGAACTAGCCGACTACGTCCGCACTAACGTCCGTCTGGCCACCAAAACCCTCCAGAATCCCACCTCAGATCGTGGCAGCTTCGATCCCAACATGGTCCTAGCCTACAATCCCGGTCCACCGGCAAATTGCTCCGGACCGAACTGCCCCGGCACACCACGCTACGGCACGCTGATTTTTCAGACGAACATGGATGGCGTGGAGGTCTGGCTTGACGGCAAGAGCCTGGGCGTAATCGACAAGACCAAGCCACAGCGCTACCCCGGCATTACACCAGGACCGCACACCATTAAGGGCGTCCATCTTGGATATGAGCCTGACGGCCCGCGCGAAGAGCAGGTTTATCCGGGACAAGAGACGACAGTCAACATCCGCATTGTAATTGCCAGGCAGAGGAACCACGCCGCCGAAGAGCCATTTGGCAAGGGACTGGAGTTTTACACCCGTGGCGGTGAGGACAACTACAAGAAGGCCGCCGTCGAATTCCAGAAGGCACTGCAGATCGATCCTAAATACAGCAAAGCTGCCCTCTATTTGGGCCGCACCTATCAGGCGCTCTACGATCCTGGACAGGCGGAGACATACCTCAAGCGCGCCATCGACATCGACAATGATTACTCCGAGGCTCGCCTCAGCTACGCTGCCGCACTCCTCGATATCGGCGGATACGATGAAGCGATCCGCCAGACCAATGCCGTTATTCAGCGCGATCCAAAAAACGGTATGGCGTGGTATCTCGAATCGCAGGCCTTTGTCCGCAAAGGCAGCTACGACCCGGCCATCGACGCCGGCCAGCGCGCCGTGAAGTTTACGCCCGCCAATGCCGAAGCCCATCTGTGGCTTGGCGAGGCGCAGCGGCTGGCCAAGCAATGCCCGGCTGCGCTTCCGGAATATAATCAATATCTATCATTGAGCAACTTCAACAGTGGAACAGGTGGCCAGCTTAACTATTATCTGCTTGGCAGCCTTTTTGGATTCGGCGTTAAGAAACGCGCCGCACAGCAGGATATCTGGCGCGAGCTGCGCGCTCAGGCCAATGTAGGCATCTGCGATTGCCAGTGGATGCAAAAGCAGTTCCAGGCTGCTGCGGAATCCTGCCAGAAGGCCCTTGCGTATGTCCATGACGAGCCCTATGCCAACTACCGCCTTGGCATCGTATACGCCGAAGAGTACAACGGCAATGGCAACACCGAGTTGCTCAAAGAAGCCCGCCTGCACTTCAGCACTGTAGTTGCTCTCATCCCCGATACCGACGAAGCTCAGCGTTCGCGCAAGTATATCGCCAACATCGACGCCGTGCTGCTGCACTGAGGGTTGATCGGCGCCACATAACGTAGGCCATGTGGAGGACGCTAAGACTGCCGGCGGCCATACCTGCCTCCCCCCGCCCCGGCGAAGCTCGCATCGATGCTTTTTCAATGATGAAGTTGGCCGGGTACTTGAGCGCGCATCGTCAACTGTCGAGAAAAATTGTCTTTTGGCTGGTTAAAACCCGTGGTCGTACCTCTAACTAAGTAGAAGGTTGGACTGCAAACCATACTTTCGTTAAGGTCAAGGTCGATATCATTCTCGATTTCGCTCTGCAAGATCCTGCTAGAACGCCCTGAGGTGGCTTTTTTCCGTTGAGCGAAGAGCTTAGATCGGCTTTCCCATCAGATCGCCGAAATATCGAGCAAGATTAAGGATTATGAGAAGACCATTAAGCAGTTGAACGTGACACAGTTCCCGAGACAAAGGCACCCACCAAGGTGTATGGCGTCGGGATCTGACCGCACTCGGTCATCTGAGAACTAATTTCCTTCAAAACCAAATCGAGTCCAAAGCCCGAAGGCCACAACAGATCGACTTTCCGAGATGGACATGTATTTTGCACGAGCCTGTCAAAGGTCTCTTGGGTATTCAGAATGCAATGCGTTGCAGATCTTGAAGAGAAACAGCTTACAACTTGAACAGTCGACGCAGGACGACGCAAAAGTTGTATATTCGCTCTATTCTGGGCTGGAGCGGTTTCGCGTGAACGCCGGCTTATAACGCCGGCTTATAGGGAGGCTAAATGCAAATGCCGGACGAAGATGAGTATGGAGAAATTCTTGCCAGGATCGGTGGGGCGATGATCTACTCCTGCCAGGAATTAGAGTTGCTTATCGATGGAGTGCGGGCCGGCATCTCACAACCTGATGCGGATGAAGTGTCGTCCCGAATGCGAAATCTGGCCAAAATTCTCGAACGCATCGGCACTAATGTCGCCGATCCCGCTCCTCTTGATCTTCCAACTCCGAACATGCAACTGCACGCAGTGGGAGTGGATCGCCAATCATAGCAGCACGTTCCCCCCGGGAGACTCGTCGTTCCGGCCACGCGCATCGCCTCATACGCGTTTTCGGCGGCTCAGATTAAGCACGGCTCAGGTTCAGGAAAACACTTGTTTGAAGCTCCAACCGACGCCGATCTTACGTGAATTGTTGTCGGCCCATGTGAAACTACCATCGCCCCGCCCATCATGGCGATACCACAACAGCTCGTCGTTCTCCGCGATGGCATAAATCACGCCGTCGCCACCCGAAAGCACCTCCTTGAAACTCCAGCCGACACCGACCTTCCGCCCGTGGTTGTCCGCCCACGCGAAGCTGCCGGCTCCGCGCCCATCGTGTCGGTACCACAACAAGTCTCCGGTATCCGTGACGCCGTAGATCACGCCATCGCCACCCGAGAAAATCTGCTTGAAATTCCACCCGGCACCGACCTTGCGTGCATTGTTGTCGGCCCATGTGAAACTACCATCGAAACGCCCGTCATGGCGGTACCACAGCAGGTCGCCGTTGTCCGCAACGGCGTAGATCACGCCATCACCACCCGAGAAGATTTGCTTGAAGTTCCAGCCGACACCAACCTTCCGCGCGTTATTGTCGGCCCACCTGAAGCTGCCGTCTCCGCGTCCATCGTGCCGGAACCAAAGAAGGTCGCCGTTGTCGGTAATGGCGTAAACTACGCCATTATCGCCGGAGAAGATTTGCTTGAAGTTCCACCCGACGCCGACCTTTCGCCCGTTGTCCGCAGCCCATTTGAAACTACCATCACCTCGCCCATCGTGCCGATACCAGAACAGGTCTCCGGTATCCGTTACGGCATAGATCACCCGGGAGAAGGTCCATCCGACGCCGACCTTCCGTGCGTTGTTATCGGTCCACCGAAAGCTACCGTCACCCCGTCCATCGTGTCGGTACCACAACAGGTCTCCGGCATCCGTAATGGCGTAGATCACACCGTCGCCACCCGAGAAAACCTGCTTGAAATTCCACCCGACGCCGACCTTCCGTGCGTTGTTATCGGTCCACCGAAAGCTACCGTCACCTTCTCCATCGTGGCGATACCACAACAGCTCACCAATATCGGTAATAGCGTAGATCACGCCGTCGCCGCCGGAGAAAATGCTCTTCATGTTCCAGCCGGTACCGACTTTGCGCGCGTTGTTGTCTGCCCACTTGAAACTGCCGTCATTCCGGCCATCGTGACGGTACCACAACAGATCGCCACTATCGGTAATAGCGTAAATCACACCCGCGTCGCCGGAAAAAATCCGTTTATAGTTCCACCCAATTCCGACCTTACGCGCATTGTTGTCCGCCCACCTGAAGCTGCCATCGGCTCGCCCATCGTGACGGAACCATAGCAGGTCGCCGGCATCTGTGATTGCGTAAATTACACCATCACCTCCAGACAACAATTGTCTGAAATTCCAGCCGACACCGACCTTGCGCGCGTTATTGTCGGTCCACCTGAAGCTGCCATCGCTGCGACCGTCATGTCTGTACCACATCAGATCGCCGTTATCCATGAGGGTATAGATGATGCCATCGCCGCCGGACAACACCTGTTTGATGGCAGGAGCAATTGGCAAAACTACTCCGCCGAATACGGTGACGTCTGCAAATTCGTTTCCGGCGTCGACGTTGATCAGCCTCAATGAGAAATCACCGGCCTGGCTGTGCCAGTCGGTATGAGTCGCCGCCAGGGTAAGGGGTGCAACACCTTCGTAGCGAATCCGCCCATCCGGATTGACTGAGTGCACGACGAGACCGGCAACCGGCCATCCGGGAGTTCCGATAGCTGCATCGTATCCAAAACCTCCGCGCCGAAGTTCCACAGTAAAAATTCTTCCGTCGCCGACATTCGACGGAAAGGCAATTAGCACCGGTAAAGGCCCGGGCGGCTCCCTCACCGTATAGTTGAGAGCATAAAGCCTGACTGTCGGGTGGTTTTGAGCGTAGCTTCCAGATAAGTTAATTAGTTGTGGACTATCACTGAAAGCCTTATTTTGGTAGAGTTGAGCGGCTGCAAGTGAAGGACCGATAATTCTTCCCGATAGTTGGCCGATTTGGGAATCGTTTGGATTAAGGATCCTCATGCCGTCCGGTAACCGGGCGTCAAACGGTCTGATGAATTCGGCGCCTCGGGCGCTCATCACGGAGTAAGGAGACTTATACTCATGCTCCCCAACTGGATTTGCCGGATCGAACTCAGCGTCTACCTCGTGCTTCAGGCCGAAGCTGTGTCCCAGTTCCTGACAGGCTGCGTCAAATGGAGCGGCGATATCAACCACCGTCACCGGGATGTTCTTTGAACCACCGCCGCGCAGGGGCACGGGATACGAGCCGCCTCCAAACAGATCTGTTGGCTGGGCGTACCAGATAATAGCGATGTCAGTATTGTCCCAATCGGGCGACACCTGGGCAGTCGCTGCAGCTAACGTAGCATTGACGAGTCCATTGCGCTGTTCGTTTGTGCCATGGCCCGGGTCATCCATCAGTATCGGGGCGTAAACCGTGTTGTCGAGGGGGAACAATCCCTTTGAAGAAGACCACCAAAAATCGCCTAGGCTAAAAGGAATCAAAGGCTGCATCCATTTTTCGAATACGTCTTCGGACCAAACACTGTTGGCGTTTCCATTCGTCGTAAAACGAACTCTCAAAATCGCAATCATGGGTCTCTCCTTCTATTGCCCATTGCTTGTCCATCACCTAACCCAAGCAGTTAACAGAACACTGCTTTGCACTAGCCTTGGCCCTGACCGGTCTTCGCACTTCTCCAGCCTTGTTACTTCGGGTGTGACTTGGCAAGAATCATCAATGTGTTGAGGAGCCTAAATAACTCCGCTTGTTAGCATTTAAGGCCGAAGCGAAGCACCGGAGAAGACGAACGGCTATCCCACCCCGTCGATTTTGGGATCCTCACTTGTGAACGGTTCCGTCCTCGTAACCTTCATCACGGAGCCAAAGCATGAGCCCGAGGCCGCCGAGAATGGTGAAGATCCTGCGCTGAAACATGATGTGCTCCGTTGTGTAGAGGACATTGCGGACGCATGACCCGCGTGTCCACTCCTGCGTTCGCCCATGACAATACTGCCAGTCCGGCGGTAGAAATTCGGTGTATGCTAGCTATCACCAGCTAATGGGACGGACCCATGCTGGGGTGACGTGACGCCCGATTGGAAGACTATTGTTCATGACTGTGCAGCGCTGGCCGCCTGTTCGGCGGGAACAATCTCTGTAAAGCTGGCAATCGTAGCCCACTCTGCAAGCAACCGCGCAGCTTCATCTAGAAACTTCAGATCCGAAGCAAGAACGTCAGGACCTTCACCAGCTGTCTCCGGCGTGGCGCCGACAAGCGATACAACGACCAACCAGATATATTTGCGCTGACTGCCATCTTTCCCATCTTGTTTCAGCAGTCTGTGAAGTGTTCCCCTGACATTCCGCCGCAAGACCGCAAGCTTTTCGAAAACCTCAACAAAAACTGCTTTCTCAAAGTCACTTTCATTGATATCTGGCAAAAGAGTTAATTCAATGCATTGCGCCATATGTTCGCTCCTTAACTTGCCGCTACAAGGACAGGATCATCAAAAGCCTGATTTTGCGCACTGCTCCAAAGCAGCTGTGAGAGGTCGGCAGCATTATGGGCATAGACTATTGCGGACTTGCCCTTTATCCACGGACCCTATGCGCACGCCTTTGGCAACCTCTAGCTCTCAGGTCAGGGGCCACGTTTCCCCTACTCTGATTCAATCTCCAAGACCCTTTCCTGTCCGATCGCTCGGCAGAGTCGCCATAACGGGTGCGATTGTGGTCACATTAAATGCAATCCACCTTCCACTGCTGGGTAGGCAAAAACAAAGGCTCTGGAGGCTCCAACCGCTTCTGATGTGTCTCATATGAGCCAGTTCAGGCTTATATCGGGCACCTTAGGCGCTGATGTTCAGACCAAAGTCGTTGTTCTCAAGATGCCCTTGGTTACCAGAACTGCATTTAGCCGATCAACTCGTGTCTTTTGCTTTTGATGGCTGAGCGGGCTGCGAAGTCAGGTTGTCGAATAGCTCATAGGGCCTTCGATTGCTGCAGACATAGAGATGTTCAGGAGGCCTGGGGTAAGTATGAAGGGGTCGAGCCGATAGTTAAATGTGATGTCTGCCGGAACAACGCTCATTCGCGACTGAGCCTTGCGGTCAACGTAACGTTGAGGACCTGAAGCAAGTCGTTATACGCTGGAGTGCTTGACATAACCATTCTGGTTCGCGCGACCGACGAACCGTGGAGGATCCGTATTGCCCCACACCCTCAAAGGCGACGCTCAGCGCGATGTTCTTGTTCCGCTTACGAGACACCGCATGTGGGCGGGCTGGCTTGCAGCCATAGTGCTCATATTAGGAGCCTTGCAGTACCTGGCAGTTCCAAGTCAGATGCACTGGATCTATGTCATTCAGAGGTTGTACTACATCCCCACTGTACTGGCAGGCTTAATCATGAGTTGGAGAGGCGGATTGGGAATTGCGCTGCTCGCGGGCGTCGTCTTCGCAATTGGTACGCCGTCAATATGGACGGTAAGCCGTGTCGACGTTCTCGATCAGATACTGGAGATCTGCATGTTTTGCTTGGTCGGCGTGCTATCCGGAGTGCTCACGGATCGACATCGAAAACAAGAAGCGATCCTTCAGAGGACCAGCGATCAACTGCGCCAGGCGCATCGGGAATTAGAAGAGAACTTTGAGAGGATGAAGCGCGCAGAGAGGATCTATGCCCTAGCACAATTATCGGCTGGTCTCGCTCATGAGATTCGGACCCCCTTGGCAAGCCTTGAGGGCGCGGCTGCCCTTGTGCAGCGTGAGACTCAATCCACGGAACAACGGCGCGAATTTCTTGCCATTATCCAGAAGGAGAGCCAACGACTCAATCGCCTGCTCAGCAGCTTTCTCGAATTTGCCAAACCTAGGCAACCAGATCTGAAGATGGCGAAGATCGGTGAAGTCTTGGACTCGGTTATTGTTTTGGTTCGGAATGCTTGTGACACGGGCCGGCTTGAGTTACGAAGACACATTCAGCCCGGTCTGCCGATGTTGGAGTGTGATCCTGAGCAGCTGAAGCAGGTCCTACTCAATCTTGTCACGAATGCGTGCCAGGCAATGCCCCAGGGCGGTATCGTGTTATTGGAAGCTGGGCCTAATGAAACCGGCATCAATATTGATGTTCATGACCAGGGGGGCGGCATAGACCAAGAGAACCTGGAGCGAATCTTCGATCCCTTCTTCACCACCAAGGAGAGCGGCACGGGTCTCGGGCTGTCGGTAGCACATCAGATTGTTAGCCAACATGCGGGCACGCTGACCATCGTTCGCAATTCCCCCCAAGGAGTAACGGTCCGCGTATCCCTTCCTCTCCGGCACGGCCAGACATGACGAACGGCAGAATCCTCGTAGTAGATGACGATCCCAGCCTGCGCAGAGTACTGCAGGTTCAACTGGAACAGGAGGGATATGAGGTTGCTACTGCCGCCTCTGCCCAGCAGACACTATCGGTCCTTCAGCTTCGACCCTTTGACCTCGTGATTACAGATCTGAAGATGCCGGGGATGTCTGGCCTTGAGCTGCTCAAACATACTCGGCTGCAATATCCGCAGACGATCATCATGATGCTCACCGCTTTTGGGACGGTGGAAACCGCGGTTGAGGCGATGAAGGCGGGAGCCTATGACTATCTTACGAAGCCCGTTCACGCGGATGAGATGTTGTTGGTCGTGCGTCGCGCGCTCGAGCACCTCCGCCTGTTGGAGCAGGTGCGCACTCTGCGCCTCAGTCTCGACAAAAAGTACGGCTTTGAGAACATCCTCGGACGTTCCGACGTTCTGTTAGAAGTGCTGGAAACGGCTGAGAGGGCTGCGCACAGTAATTCGACAGTGCTCATTCGGGGAGAAACAGGTACAGGGAAGGAACTACTGGCGCGAGCCATTCACTTCAACAGCCCCCGCCGTGACAATCCGCTGGTCACCATCAACTGCGCTGCTATACCAAAGGAACTACTTGAATCTGAACTTTTTGGCCACACCCGAGGCGCGTTTACCGGTGCATTCGCCCACAAGAAGGGAAGAATCGAACTTGCCCACAAAGGTACCCTCTTTCTCGATGAAATCGCCGAATTGTCGCCCGATCTTCAAGTCAAGCTACTCCGATTGGTTCAGGAAGGAGAAATCGAAAAGATCGGCTCGGAAGAAAAGGCTAAAGTGAGCGTACGAATTATCGCTGCGACGAATCGAGACCTGCAAGCGATGATTGAGGATGGTACCTTTCGCGAAGATCTATTCTACCGCCTCGCTGTGATTCCACTTGTGATACCCCCTCTACGGGAACGCTCTGAAGACATTCCAGATCTGGTACAAAACTTTTTTCGCAAAAGCCAAAAGAGGAACGAGCGACCAGACCTGATAATGTCACCCTCTCTGTTGTCGCATTTCGTCCAGTATCGCTGGCCCGGCAACGTGCGCGAACTGGAGAATGTTGTGGAGCGCATCGTCGTTTTGGCCCGAGGAAGCGAAATAACGATTGAGGACTTACCACAATTCCTGCGGCAGCAGAAAGCCGGCGTCGATGCTCTCGAGATAGACCTGCTTCCTCAGGGCATCAGCCTGGAAGCAATCGAAAAAGAACTCATCCTCAAGGCTCTGCAAAAGTTTGATTGGAACCAAACCCACGCCGCCCGTTATCTCGATATCAGTCGCAAGACACTCATTTATCGGATCGAGAAACACGGAATCCGCAAACCGCTTGAGCATCAGGATTCCGGCGAGTGATGACACGTTGGTTCGTACGTATCAAATGCTCAGCCATCCGGAAGGGCCGCGTGGATCGGTCAACAGGTAGTCAGCCAGTGTCCGCGAATGCGATCTATCGGAGTTCTCGAATGGGGCAATCCCGGTTCGTGCGCTTCCAGAATGAAAATGCCGGGAAACCCACAGCCAGCTATTTGCATGGCTGATTCGAGTCCTTGCGTTGCGCGACCCCTCAGGGCACTATTCGCACGATCGCCAACCCGCCGCCGGATCCGTTTTGTGCCGACCCCACTGCAACAATCTTCCCGTCCGGCTGAATTGCTAGATCCTCCGCGTCATCTATGGCCCCAAAGAAGTCGACGCGCGTGAGCCCGCCGGCATTGCCAAAGCTTGCGTCCAGTGTCCCGTCCGGCAGGTAGCGCGCCACTCCCATGTCTCCATGATCGCGATTGGATACCTGGCCTGCCACAACAATCTTTCCGTCCGCCTGCAGAGCCATGGCGTGTGCGAAGTCATCCTGTCCGCTGAAGTCTGTATTGACCAGCCCTGACCCACCAAACGTCTTATCAAGCGTTCCATCGGTATTCATCCGCGCAATAGCATAGCGGAAGGTGCCTTGGAAGCGAGCGAAGCCTCCAACGACGACCTTGCCATCGCTCTGAGTTACGACATCTCGCGCTTCATCAGACTCGCCGACGCCAAAGAAGTCGAAGGCAGTTGCAGGAAATGAGGGATCCTCGCTCCCGTTTGGAAGATACCGCACCACTGCGAAGTCGGGATCCGAGCCCCCATCTGGAGCCGCGCGTCCTACCACCACAATCCTTCCGTCAGTCTGCAGGGCCACTCCAAATCCGCTCTCGGATTTGCCGCCCAGATCCGTTGTCACCTTGCCGCCGACGCCGAAACCGCCGTCCAGGCTGCCATCGCTCCGATAACGGGCAACGGCGAAATCTGAATCGGCAAATGTGACAGACCCGCGCGTCGCGAACCCAGCCACCACGATCTTTCCGTCTGGCTGAATCACCAGAGCCTCGGCGCGGTCCGTACTCCCCGCAAAATCGGTGATCACAATGCCGCCGCTGCCGAAGCTGGAGTCGGCGCTGCCGTCCGTGTTGAAGCGGAGCAAGGCGAAATCGTCGAAGATCGATGTTGGGGTAGAAGTATGCCCGGCAACGACGATCTTCCCATCGCTCTGGACCGCGACTGCTTCCATCGCATCCACGGGGCCGCCATTCGCCACGATCGTCACCTTGCCGCCTGCGCCGAATGTAGTATCCGCAGTACCGTCGGGGTTACACCGCGACAGAGTCATGTCGCCCACGACCACCAGCTTGCCGTCCCTCTGCAGCGCCACGGACTTCGCCGCGGGAAGCGCGAACGTTGCCATGCCGCTGCTGCCGAATGTCGGATCGAGCGAGCCATCCGGCTCGGGTGTCACGCAATCAACCTCGATGTTGGTTACATCAGCCGCTGCAATCTTGCCGCTGCCGTTCTTCAGAGAACAGACCTGCGTGGGATTCGCTGGCTGCGAAACTATCGCGACGTCATAGTTCGTCCCGTCCGGCACTCTGGTCGGAAGGGTGTAAATACCATTGCCGGGTTGAATCTGATCCGCGTTCTGATTGTTTTTTAGTGTCAGACCTGTTCCTGTCAGTCCAGTCACGCTTCCGCCAATAGTGAATGTCGGTGGTGGAGTGATCGGCGAATCGTCGTCGAGAATGGTCAGCGTTGCAGTTGGCTGGGGACCGATCTGCGCGCAACCACGCGGGTCCGACAACGTCAGCTGAATCGTTTCGTCCGGTTCTATTTCTTTGTCAGTCAGTATCTTTATGGGGATAAGCCGTTCAATGTCGTCTCCGTCACTGAAACGTATGACCTTCGATACCGCCTCGTAGTCCTTCCCGGCCTGGGCCGAGCCGTCGGTCGTTTTCAGTAGCACGCTTACATCTCCTTTAGTTCCTCCGGTGCGCGTGATGGAAATGAAAGCACCACGACCCGGAACTTCCGCCTTGAAATAATTGGCATCAGCAAATTGAATGGTCCCCGCTCTGGGATCGGGTGCACCGCCACAGGCCGGCGCCGGCTGTATGACCGCGCGCCGCAGCCTTGGCAGATTTGCCTTGACCGGTATGAGCCCCTTGCTCTCAATGGAGACGCCGGCGACCTTTGCCGGATCCCGGAATTTGGACCCGGCGTACGTTTCTCCCTGGCGGTGATTGAAGCTGGTGCTGGTAGCTTCAATGTTCACGGCAAAAATCTGACCTACCTCTACTTTGTCAATCGGGATATTAACGACAATTGGATGCTTCAATGTCGCCAGGGCATGACTCCCCGTATTGTTTCCCTCTGCATCTGGATCGAAGTCGAAATTGGACCTCCTCCAGTCAATGCAGGGGACGCCGCCGAACTCCGGGTGAACTGGATCTACGCAGTCGGCGGCTGCTCCATCCCCTAAACCGGCGGTGAATATCCAATGATCGCGCCAGCCCCTCAGGAAAGCTTCAATCTGGTTGCTGTTGATGCAGAGGTTGTCGTCGATCTCCCCTGCCGCATTCAGCCCGCAAATGTCATACCCGAGCTCAAGAACGGTTTCGATCACCTCGTCACAGTTGTCAAACGCGGAATGCCCGGCCCACCCGCACTCTTTTACATCGGGCGGGTTGTTGTGTTCATCGAAAGTCTCCAAAGTTGCCTCGGTGACCACGAATCTCAGGGAGGCCTGACCATCTTGCTTTAGAAAGAACTGGTACTGATCGAGGTCCACGTCACCGCCCAGCGTGATCTCGTCCTCCAGCTTCTGCCCCGAGGGAGCCTGTGAGGCCACCCAGTAGGTGAAGCCAGTCTCGTTCGAGAAGGTTTCTAGCCTGGCCTTCAGGTCTTCTCCCTTCACTGTTACCGCAAGGGAACCCAGCTCGACGCTGTCATTGACCACCCCGGCGATCTGCGTGTGTGGGCTTCCAATAGGTACGGCTTCATCATTACCGTTCGTGAATTTCTCAAATGTCCAGGTCCGGGTAACCACTGTGGGTGCGGGATTTCCGCCGTCATTTCTGGGAATGATTCCGCAGCCCGACGCGAAAAGAATCCCCGCCGAAGCCGATATTGTGAGTAGTCTTTTTCTCATCGCCCCACCAGCAAGCCCTTTCAAATACCGGGCGAAGACATCCCCCGGCGATGCAGCACTTTCGCCTGACATCGCAATTGCAAGCAATTCCCGGCGTATTCCCTTGCGGTGGAATCTTTATTCCCAGGGAACTTTTACTTGCCGATACGCCCGGAGGAGCGGGAGCACTATCCCTGTAAAATTCAGAAAAACGGTGGGCAGACGATTCAAGCTGAAGCAGTTAGCTGATTGACGCAGCTTTCACCTTACGGCTGACCGGAAGGGGCAGTAAACTTGGATGGAGACCGCAGCACTTAGGCCATGGAACCCCCGGTTGGCGCCCCCAAGCTTTATCGCTTCGAACAATTCTCCCTGGATGTGCGCACCGGAGAACTGACCCGGGCCGGGACGAGAACCCCAATCCGCGGACAATCCCTCGAGCTACTCGTCGCGCTGCTGGAAAAACCCGGTGAACTGGTGACTCGCGAGCAACTCATCACTCGCCTCTGGGCGCCCGGCACCTTTGTAGATGCCGACCGTGGACTCAATAAAGCAATGAAGCATCTCCGCGAGGCACTGGGAGATTCCGCGGAGCAGCCACATTTCATCGAAACATTTCCTCGCCGCGGCTATCGGCTGCTTGTGCCGGTCACACATGACGACCCCGATGCCAAACAGACCGTTCCGCAGCAGCCGCCGCGACCTTCGAAGATTTCTCGCTGGATCGTCGCCTGCTTGACCCTCCTGCTGATCCTGGTCATCGTTATTGCTGCAAAATTCGGTGTTGCCCGCAAATGGCTCCAGGACCGCCCGCAATCCATTCCGCAAATCACGGCGCTCGCCGTCTTACCCCTCGAAAATCTTTCGGGAGATCCCGAGCAGGAGTATTTCGCCGACGGCATGACCGATGAATTGATCACCAACCTCGCCAAGATCAGCCAGGCACGCATCGTCTCGCGCACGTCGGTGATGCACTACAAGCGGAGCCGCCAGACCCTCACGGACATTGCCAGAGCCCTCAAGGTAGATGCTGTGGTCGAAGGTACCGTGCAGCGCGCCGACGATCGAGTTCGCATAACCGCGCAACTGATCCAAGTCTCGACCGATTCACATCTTTGGGCAGAGAGCTACGAGCAGGATTTGAGCAGCATTCTTGGGCTGCAGAAAGACGTTGCCACGGACATTGCCCGGCAGGTAAATAGCATCGTCAAACCGTTGCACTCCACCCGGCCCGTCGATCCCACTGCCTATGTTGCCTATCTCAAAGGCCGTTATGAGTTCTATCGATACACGAAGGAGGGCTGGCAGACGGCCGTCGACTACTTCAATCAAGCGATCGAAGGAGATCCAGGCTTCGCTCCCGCCCACGTCGGATTGGCCGCTTCCTACCTCGCCGGTGTGGGCTGGGAAGCCTTCCCGCCCGAAGACTTGCCCAAAGGAACGGCAGAGGCCCGAAAGGCGCTCGAACTCGACGATCAACTGCCGGGTGCACACTTTGCCATGGCAGCAGCCTACTCGCAGGAATGGCGATGGCGAGACGCGGAAAAAGAATTCCAACTTGGCCTGACACTGGATCCAAATGATGCACTGGGCCGTCAGTGGTACAGCAATTACCTGTTGACGCTGGGCCGCTTTCAGGAAGCCATCAACGAACAGCAGCACGCGCGAGCCGTCGACCCGTTTTCGCCGTTGATCAATGCAAATCTTGCGAAGGCCTTTTACTATGCCCGGCAGTTCGATCAGGCAATCACGCAGGCTCAGGAGACGCTGAAGCTCGAACCGAAATACCGCGCAGCCACCATTTTTTTAGAGCGCGCCTACCGCCATAAAGGTATGGCCGATCTCGCAGTCAAAACCCGCCTCGCTGCCTCCGACCCGGAAGAGGCACAGACGATTGAGCGTGCTTATCGGGAGGGAGGCCTTCCCGGTGTTCTTCGCTCAGAGGCGGAGATGTATCAAAGAGCAGGCGCACTCTTTGATGCCGCACGATGCTACGTCCAGATAGGCGAAAAGAACCTGGCATTCAGCCTGCTCGACGACTACTACAGGCGCCACCATCCGGGCTTGTCCCGCCTGAAAGTAGATCCTGACTTCGATCCCGTCCGGTCCGACCCCCGCTTTCAGGACCTTCTGCGCCGCGTAGGGCTTTCGTAACTAACTACGTTAAATCCCGCTTCCAGAAGTTGGAGAAGCGCAAGCGTTTTTTCGTCAGTGAACCGCCTTCGGGCCTCAAAACTATCAGGTCAAACGCTTTTCAAGATAGCAGTCAGGGCGAGTTTGTACTTCTTAACAATCTCAGGTCACTCCTAAGACGGAAGCGGACGGGATTCCGACGCGATTCTCGACTGCTCCAGGGCAGTCGTGAAGCCCATTCTCACACCGGCGTGGTCGCAGTACGCTCCGTGCAGGACGTCGCCAGCCTCTAATCAGCCCTAAGCTTGGCTCCTATTTCGCGGTAGCCGGGATTGCCTTGGCTAAGTCCGCCCACGTGACAAGGATGAAGTTTTGTTCCTTCAGAAACTTTCTGAACTCCTCGCTCTTGACTAGCTCGATATCGTTCTGGCGCCACTGCGCTCCCCAATCCGCATGGTCGAACGTAGCCGCCCGAATCTCGTCATCGTCATAGGCGAGGTGCACGATTAGCTCATAGGTTCCCGGCGAAAGTGGTCCCAGCATTTCTTTGTAGTGCTCGAACCATTTCTCTTTTGGCACACCCGGAGTCATTTGCAGCACTCTGTCTATCACCACCGCCTCCGGGTTGATATCGGGCAGCACCTGCACATTCACTCCCGTTCCGCGAGTATCTTTCGCAAGCAGCAACGGAAGATGAAAGTGCTTCCCGAGTCCGAGATAGACCTCAAACAACTCCCGCGTGCTGAAGAGCGTGCCCATGTGGCTGTCGAGGTGCGATAGTTTGATTCCGGCAGCCAGCGCCTTATCCACCTGCGCCCGCCCTTCAGCTTCCACATCCGCCATCTTGGCGTGCTGGTCCACATATTCCGTAGTCAAAGGAAGATATCCGTCCGGATCGCGCAGGCTGGAATCCATGGGCTGTGCTGACACCGGTCCCCACCGGAACGGTGTCCAATCCGCATTCATCGTGAGGTGAATGCCGAGATCAGCCTCGGGATGCACCTTCGCCCACTGCACGACCTCCGGAAACCACGGGCAGGGCACCATGATGCTGGCCGAAGTCACCCAGCGATTTTCAAAGGCGTCTTCGATCGCGCGGTTCACCGTGTGCATCATCCCGAAATCATCCGCGTGAATTACTAGCAGGCGAGAGTTGGCCGGATAACCAAGCCTTTCCGCAACCGTGCCATTCGGATTCGTCGTCTGCGCCGCACACAAAACTGAACCAAGTAAGAGGCTGAACGCCAGGAAAAGCCCGAGATTGAAACGCTTGAACAAGAACACCTCCCGGAACGCCACCCCAGTTTACATGCCGTGCTCTCATCGCGAGTGCGCGCCTGTCAACTCAATGACATGTCTAAGTGCTGAAGCCAAAGCGCTTATTGAACGCGTAGCATACACGTCGGCAATCCGGATGTATGGTCCGCCGCCGTATTGCAAGCGAAAAACGGGATTGCCGTGTGGGTCTTGCGCGAATGTGTGCGGCCCTTGTTGGAGTAGGTGTCTCCGGGCCTGAATGGAATGCGATGCGCCCTCGTCCCACTTAGTAACGCGTTTCGTAGGCTTTTCCGAATCACAGGTTTCGAGAGCGCCGGGATTGACCGTTGTGCCATCTCAAGGTTCGCCAGCAAACCTGGCAGGGTTTTTAAAAGTCAAATCAGTCAGCCGTCGTCGCTGGCCTAGGCGACTCCCTGCAGCTCTTTGCCCTTGGCTTTTATGGCGTCGAGAAGCTTGCTCCACGACTCATCGAACACCTTGGCGCCCTGAGATTGCAAATCCGCAGCAAGCTTGTCAAGGTCGATCCCCGCCTTTCGGAAATCGGCAAGCGTGCGTTCGGAGTCTCCGCCATCTCGTGGAAGCGTACCCGTCACGTGGCCATGCTCACCAAACGCAAGCAGAGTCTTCTCCGGCATTGTATTGATCGTGTTCGGCGCAGCAAGTGCATTGATATAAAGAACATCCGATGCCTTGGGATCCTTGGTGCCCGTGCTGGCGAAGAGCAGGCGCTGCGGACGAGCACCAAAATTCGCCAGCCGCTGCCAGAGATCCGACTCCAGCATATCCCGATACGCCTTGTAGACCTGTTGCCCAACGGCAATCCCCAACTTATCGTGCAATGCATCGGGAACCTTATCGATGGTCGCGCCATCCCAACGGCTCAGGAAGACCGAAGCGACCGAGCGAACATCTGGGCTAAGCCCGGCGGCCACGCGCCGTTCCAGGCCCCGCACATAGGCTTCCGCTGACGCAACGTATTGCTCGCGAGAGAATAGAAGCGTGACATTGATCGCGATACCACTTGCAATCGACTCCTCTATTGCTGTCACGCCGTTGCTCGTACCAGGAATCTTGATAAACAGATTCGGACGATTGCCTTTCTCATGGAGAAATTTTGCGGCCGATACAGATTTTTTGGTGTCGTAAGCGAGAAGCGGCGACAACTCGAGTGAGACGAAGCCATCGACGCCTGCCGTGCGTTCGTGAACCGATCCGAACAGATCAGCGGCCCGCGTCAGGTCCTGCAACGCCAGTTCGAAGAACAGGTCCTCGCCCGAGATGCCCGTCTGCATCAAGCGGCGAATTTCCGCATCGTACGAGCCGCTTTTCGAGATGGCGTGTTCAAAGATGGTCGGGTTTGAGGTTAAGCCCGTAACCGAAAGATCATCGATGTAGCGTTTCAAAGTGCCGTTGTCGAGCAGGTCGCGGGTAATGTTATCGAGCCATAGGCTCTGGCCCAGATCATGAAGTTGTTGCGTCGCTTTCATGGATTCTCCACTCGTAGGTTGATGGTGATTAAGCGTCGTCAGGACGGCTGAATTGGGTTTGATATCGCCCATAAAACCGCCGTCGCCCGGCGGACCGGTGTGCTCTCCATTTCTTTTAGCAGAGAAACAAGACGGTGAGCGCCTGGTTTCGAGCCGTTCATATTGGCAGGGTTAAAATCTGTGACGGGCCGATGGGGGTTGGTATTGCATGCGAGCTTTGGAGTTATCAGCAGAAGACTTTCATTAGCTCGCCACAACATGACTGATCTCACTGCTAACTATCTGATGGAATTACCTCAGCTCCGTTCCGATCCGAGGGATGGAAGGGTAAGGAGCCCAAGCATCGACGCGAAACTTCCGGATCGCAGCCAACTGAGAGCAATCCCGATGAGCACGCCTCCGAGCCTGCGACAAAGTAGCCAGCCCGCGGGCCGAAACGAGGCTCAGCTTTTTGGGGCGGGGCTTTAGGATTGGTGCCAGAGGCGATGGGGACGCAAGACTGGACGCTCGTACCATATTTCGAGAGAATTTCGAGACTCTGGAGGACCTTATTTTGGGCCTTCCGAATTCGTCCCGAAACTTACCCTTTGTGAACCATGTGATAGTCAACTTGGGGCGGTCCGCACTTGGTATCTTGCGAACTACGGATTCCAGTCAATCGAGGGGGGCGAAATAAGGATGTTACGAGAGGAAAAGGTTGCGCTGGTCGAGGCGTATTTGAACGGTCTGGCAGCAAAGGACGTGTCCACAGTGCCCTTCGCGGTTGACGTCACTTTCGAAGGACCGCGTGTTCCTCCGCTCGCTGGACGCGAAGCAGTCGTCGGGTTTCTAACAATGATCCTTCCGGCAATAAAAGATGTCCGAATTGGGCAGCATCTCGTCGATGGGGACTATGTTGCTACAACCTTCGATATGTCGACGAGTGGGGGAATAGATCGAGTCTTCGATCTCATATGCGTCGCTGACGGGGAGATCAAATCAATTCGATCCTTCTACTATCCAGAGCCGGTGCAAGCCTAAAGGGTCGGGTGGCCGTTTCTCAAAACGTACCCTTTGTGAGGCGCTTCGATTTCTAGGCAAGCCTGCGACTGTTTCCGAGTGACCGATCACAGGCCCTAAATGAATTTCAGTCACGCGAACCCCGTCTTCCGACGGGTAATGGGATTTTGCGGGGGGGGCTGGCGGGGACTTCAACGTGCAGCTTTGTTTAGGGTTATGTGGTTTCAAACGGCCACTTCCTATAGAGCTCCACAGATGACTGCAAGAAGGAATGCTCTAGACCTCATAACCCCGGACATGCATGCGCAGGTGCGCAGGCGCGCAAGACAGTCTCTCGCTTCTAACTAAGCGCACCGCGACCGAGCAAAAGAAATATAGATTGGTTTTCTATACCTTACCGCGGTACGGGATGTCCTCGCTCTGCCCCAGAGGGGGATGGAGCGGCTGTCCGGAAATCCGCAAGTATCGGAACTTAACTACTCGTAACGGACTGCTTGCATGGGGTCGATGGAGACAGCGCGCAGAGCGGGGATGGTGCAGGCCAAAGCGCCGCAGAGAATGAAAAGCGCGGCGACAAGGGCGAGAATAAGCGGGCTCGAGTAACTGTTTTGGGTCCAGTGGGCAAGGAGCCTGTGAAGTGCGAGAAAGATCAGGAGCCCGGCGAGCAGACCGCTGGAGACGGTGATGCCGATGTTGCGGCAGACAATCAAGAGTACGTGTGTGCGCTGAGCTCCAAGAGCCATGCGGATTCCAAACTCATTGGTGCGTTGGGCCACGGAGTAGGAGACGACGCTATAGAGCCCGACGAGCGCGAGGGCCAACGCAAGACCGGAAAAGAGGCCGAAAATGATTGAAAAGAGACGCTGCTGCTTGAATTCGGACTGCTGCTCGATCCATTGATTCAAGTCGCGCACATTGAGATCGGTTTGCTGGTCGGGGTTGACCGAAAGGATGGCGCGTTGAACGTCATGGAGCGAGGCCAGCGGCAGGCCCTGCGTGCGGACAAGGAACTGGGTATCCATCCACATGAAGCGTGGATAAGGCATGTAGAGCGCGGGCTGCACTGGCTTGTCTAATCCATCGTTGAGAGAGTCAGCGACGACACCGATGACCTGTAGCCAGCCGTTGGTGTCCGGCACGCCAACGAGCTGTCCTGGATCGCCGATTTCGAGCGTGAGCGTGGGCGTCCGAATCTGCTGTCCGATGGCATTGCCGTTGGGGAAGTATCGGCGGGCGAGGGTCTGATTGATCACGGCAACGGCCCCGCCGCGGGTATTTTCCGTTTCGTCCCAGAGACGGCCTTGCAGGAGCGGGATGTGGAGCGTGGAGAAGTATTCCGGGCTGATGAAGTTAGCGCGGAGATAACTCCGCTGCGCGGAAGGAATGCCGAGGATTTCGAAGGTGAGATTGGTGCCGCTGTGGGGTGGAGTGGCGTTGGCGGATAAGGCAACGCCGGTGACTCCGGGAATGGCGGCGATTTTCTCTTGGAGCGTCTTGAAGTATGCCGCGCGCTTCTCGCGGGTGAAGTAACTGTGCTGATGGAGCGGGACGGGCACGGAAATGACGTGTGCAGGGTCGTAGCCAAAGTTGCGATGCGTCATCTGCATAAAGCCGCCTATGGCGGCCCCTGCGGCTCCCATAATGATGGTTGTGAGAGCGATCTGCGCGGCGATGAGCGTACTAAGCGAGCGGGCTTCGCCCCTGCGTCCGGCTACCTTGCGACCGGTGGCCTGAATCACCTTTGAGACGTCGGGGCGCGACATGCGAAGCGACGGCAGAAGTCCGAAGAGGAGTCCACTGACCAAGGCCAGTGCGATGGAGAAAGCGAGAACGGGTAGATTGATGCGCACGACGGACTCGTGCATGAAGACATCGGGGAAGAGCGAGAAGATGAGCCTCGCCATCCAGTAGGCAAGAAGGATGCCGAGCAGCGAGCCGGTGATGGCGAGGACCAGAGCTTCGACGATCAACTGGCAGAGGATGCGGTAACCGCTGGCGCCGAGGGCCGCGCGGACGGCGAGTTCGCTTTGACGGCTCATACCGCGCGCGAGAAGAAGAATGGAGCAGTTGGCGCAGCCGATAATCAGCAGCATGACGACAGCGGCGAAGAGCAGGATAAGAGTGTGTCCTACAGCAAGGACGATGCGGTCGGTGATGTGCTCGAGATGCATGCGGAAGCGGTTGGGGAAGTATTGTGGAGTTTCTTTCGCAAACTGATGGACCAGCGCGTCGATTTCGGCATTGGCACTGGCCAGGCTGACGCCGGGTTCGAGCTTCATGATGGGTAGAACATTGCGATCGCTCGTAGGCAGCAGAGACATGGGGACGTAAAGGTCGGGTTCCCACGTGTAGTCTTTGGGCATGACGCCAACGATGCTGTAGGGTTTGTGGTCAACTTCTAGAGTTCTTCCGAGAACATTCCGGTCGCCGTTGTAATGGCGCATCCAGAAGTCGTAGCTGAGCACGACCATCGCCTGCTGATGGGCAGCTTCGGCGTCAGACGGCTGGATGTTGCGGCCGAGCAGGGCGGGAACCTGCAGGAAACTACCGACATTCTCGGTGATATAGGTGAGGGTGGCATCTTCAGGAATATCCTGGCCGGTGATTTCGGAAGTAGTGTCATCATCGCCCACCGCATCTTCCACGCTCTTGGTCTTCAGGAGTTGCTGATACTGCGACCAGGTAAGACTAAACCAACGTTCTGGTGATGTGGGTTGGTCGTCATTGAGATAAATGGGGTAGGTTAGACGTTGCCAGTCGGCATAGGGCACGGGATGGAACAATACGGCGTAGATGAGCGAGAACATGGAGGTGGTTGCGCCGATGCCGAGTGCGAGTGACAGGATGGCAACGGCAGAGAAGCCGAAATTTCTGCTCAGACTGCGCAGAGCGTAACGGATGTCCTGCCACAGCCGTCCTGCCCACAGCCATCCCCACACTTCGCGAGACTCTTCCCTGGCGAGCAGAACGTTACCAAACTTCCTCATCGCGGCATGACGCGCTTGCTCGGGGGACACTCCGGCATCGATGTTCTCCTGTATCTCGAAATCGATGTGTGCTTGGATCTCGTCGTTCAATCGATCGCCGCGGTTCTTCCACCAGGTCATAACAGCAATTCCTTCTTTGTTGCTGCTGCATTACTTGTTCTCTTCCGCAAGCGGCATGAGAATGCGCCCGACTGCTTCAGAAAGCCGTTGCCACTTCGAAGTCTCGGCAAAGAGCTTTCTCCGACCCTTTGCTGTGAGCCGGTAGAATCGGGCTTTGCGATTGTTCTCCGATGTACCGTCTTCGCCCGCGATGAGCCCCTGCTTGATCAGCCGCTGCAGCGCCGGGTAAAGAGAGCCGTGTCCTATCTGCAGCGCCTCTTGCGACCTGAATTCGATGGACTTTGCAATAGCGTGCCCATGCAGCGGCCCCAGAGCAACCGTCCGCAGGATTAGGAGGTCAAGCGTGCCTTGCAGGAGTCCGAGTTGGTCGTCAGCTTCTCTAGTCGACATTCGACCTGAGCCTAATGCTGGTCAGGTCGAATGTCAAGGGGAACACAAAATCAACTGCCGTGAGCCGATAAACTCCGATTTCGCGTGCGGATCGTCCGCCGCCGCCCGCACCTCAACTGACGCGAATCGGCCAAAGCATCCATTGACGGGTTCTGGCTGGTTGGTCGGCTACCCGGAATGTAGCCTTCAACCTATGCCCATTCCGGCAACAGGAGAATAATTAGGTGTTTACGGCACGCGCTTGAGCTCGGGATACCGGCCGTCATCGAGATGCAGCACGAGCACCTGCGCCCGACCAAATTCGGGTTTAAAGCTGCACTCGTCGGTCGAGGTCGCAGAGTAGAAATCGTTCGGGCTCTCGGCGAGGTACTCCTGCTTCTCCTCGTCGTTCTCGCGGATGTAGAGGTGGCCATTCTCGACCGTGACTGTTAGCACGATGTCTGTGTTGAGCGCGTAGCGGCCGGCAACGCGGTTCAACTGTTCGGTGGTGAGAGTGACCGGCTTGTGCTCCTTGAGTTTGGGCAGCGGAGGCAGCTTGTCGTAGGGCGTGTAGCTGTTCCAGTCATAGGGGAAACCGGTTTTGCCAAGCAGCGCCTCGGTCAACGGCTTGAAGATGCCTTCTCCATTCGAACTGTTGGTCATCACCAGAATCCCGTCGCCATTGCGGAAGCAGAGCGCGAAGTGGCGCCATCCCTCGGCGTGGCCCTCCTTGAAGAATGCCGGTCCGAAAGGCGAATTGTAGAGTCCCCAGCCGATGCCGTAGCTCAGGTCGATGGGGTCGTAGGCCGTAGTTGTCTCAGTGTTCAGAGAAGGGAACTGGTGCGCGGAGCGGACGCGGATCTGCGGGCTGAGCATTTTATCGCGCATCGACGCGCTGAGCACGTCGCCGCGCATCAGGGCGCTCAGGAATAGCGCATAGTCGCGCGGCGTGGTCTGCATCGAACCGGCTGCGACAGGACTGGTGCGGCGCTCTGGACCGAGGGAGCGGCCGTACTCATCGTAGCCGTTGGCGAAGTCGCTCTCGAAGCGCGGCTCCCATACCATGTTCGATCGCGTCATTTTGAGCGGCGCGTAAAGCTCCTCCAGCATCAGCACCGTGGCCGATTTCCCGGTTACCTTTTCGATGACAAACTGTGCGAGGTTGATTCCTTCGCCGGAGTAGCCGTAGTGTGTGCCCGGCTCGTAGTGAATGTGCAGTTTGTGGTCGTCTTCGAGGCCGCGGAAGTTGGCGAAACCGGTCGTGTGGTCGAGCAGAATTCGTAGCGTGAGCCTCGCGGTACGCGGGTCACCCGCGAGGTCAGCATAGCGGTCGAAGTCGCCGAGCGGCTTTCCGAGGTACTGCTCGATGGGCTTGTTGAGATCGAGGGTCCCGCGCTGGACCAGGCGCATGACGACGGTCGCGAAGGCCGACTTGTTCAGCGACGCGGCCATCATCACGGAATCCGGCGTGAGCGGCAAGCCTTTTTCGGTATCGCGTAGGCCGTAGGCGTGGAGGTAGACGATTTTCCCCCGATGAAATAGCGCGACGCCGGCGCCGGTGACATGTGCGCCCTGGATCAGGCGGTTCACGGTCGAGTCGATCTGCGCAGGCGTAAGCTTGCCCCCGTCAGGGCGAGTGATTGCGGCTTGCGCGACGGCTGAACTTGCAAACATCACCAGAGCGAGAGCTGGGACGTACATCACTCGATCCAAACGGAGATCTCCTTGAATACTGAAACGTTGACGCTGCGGCAAAAGTTCCGCCTGTGCGCAATGTGCTGTGACGAGCGAGAGCCAGCTTCAGAGCGGTGGGTCGGCAAGCCACGGGATTGAGTCGCCCGGCCGAATGCCAAACCGGATCCGGGTTCTCGTCCAGCGGTTCAAGTTTTTGCTCTACTTCGCTTCGAACTCATGTCTCGATTCCGAGACCGGTTCGAGGGCGTGGCCTGGATTCAGCAATGTGGAGGCCCAAAACGACTTACCGGAACAATCAGCACTCCTTTCTCGTACCGATCAAAGAGGGAAACCTCCAAATCTGGGTACACACGGGTCCAGACCTGATCCATCGGGAGATGTGCGAGGAGTGATTATGGGGAAGACTATCGGTTCTGTTGCTTTGGTTGGGCTGTTGTGGCTCAGTGTTGCAGGTCACCATGCGAATGCAGCTCCCGTTTCGAAAGAAGACGGCGGCACAGTCGTCATCACCTTCAAGGATGGACATCAGCAAAGCATTCCTGTCTCAGCCATCGCGTCCATGGAATTTAAATCGGTCTCGGGAGTTGCCATGCCAATCGCGATTCCTGCCCCGCTCGTGTCGAGCAAACGCCATTTTGTGGGCAAATGGTTGGTAGGAGAGGGAAATGGGGATTCGTTCTACATCACCCTAAAAGAGAATGGCGAGGCAACCAAGTCGATCGGTGCCGCCCATGGCACATGGGTATACGTAGATGGGGAGGCGCGCATTACCTGGGATGACGGCTGGCATGATGCCATCCGCAAGGTAGGATCCAAGCATGAGAAATTCGCTTATGCCCCAGGAAAGTCGTTTTCAGATAATCCGACGAACGTAACCGAAGCGCGTAACGCTAGCCCGCAGCCAATTTAGGGTGCAGGGAATCCTCCTATGGAGCAGTTGATCGCATCTCGACTTGTTCTGGAGAGGGGGGCGGATGGGGCAATCGGGACCACCTGGTGGGATGCGCATATCGACAATGCGAATTGGCATGCTTCTTTCCCGCTCACACCACCCGGCGCTGTGTGCTAACAGGCGATAGTGCAGGTCCAGCGATATCCCGTGACAGGCTTCCGATCACGGCACAATGTTTCATCGTCTTCGCGTTGCGGCTTTGGCACACCGCAAAACATCAAAGCGCTGTAGGGCTAAAACAATACTTCAACTGCCCAACCTGGGAGCAGTCGGAGACTGCAGTTCTTCACTCACTCGCGGCGGCCAAATCGCAAGAACCATACTCGACCAGCAGGCCTGACTTTCGCAATCTTGTCACTTTAATAGTTACTGCTCGAGTGGCAACAATCTCTATCCTCTGCTCCATTCCAATCTGCAGCCAGTTCGGTCGGCTTTGTCCCGAGTTACACTCGCCCGTTGACTTTGGCGCACTCTTCTTCGCTGCGCCCCCTCCTCTTCGACTAGCCTTACAGTGTCGTTGGACTCCCTTCAGCCTGTCGTCCCTTCTTTTCACAGCTGTCAGCGCAGGCACTTTGCTGCCCCAGCGTGATGCGAGCAGGGCCCCTTGCCGATCACTTCCCAAGCCACACATAATCAGCAGCCTATTTAGCCTGCTCCTCCAGGGCCATGGACCTGCCCCGCGTTTCTGGAATCCATACCCAGCAAACAGCGGCTAAGAGAAACGACGCTGCCGCCACCGAAAAAGCCGCACGGAAACTGTGTGTCTCGGCCAGCGATCCTACGCTGAAAGGGGCAAGTGCGCTGGCGATGCGTCCAGTGTTGTAAGTGAACCCCTGAGCAGTTGCCCGGATATGAGTCGGATAGATTTCAGCAGTGACGGCAGCAAAGCCTGAGTAATAACCCGTACCAAAGAAGGCGACAAGTGAACCAACGGTCAGTAACAGCCACGGAGCATGCACGGCGCCATAGATAAACAGCAACAAAGCAGCGGCAAGTAGATAGGCCACATACGTGGGCTTTCTGCCAACGAAGTCGCTGACAAAGCCGAAGGTGACATATCCAAACCACATACCCACTTGCATCGCTACTATGATCGCCAACATGATTCGCGGAGCCAGGCCGATGCCGCCGCGCTCTTCCGGTAAGGAAAGATACGCCGGCACCCAAAGATTGAATCCCCACCATGCAAACAGGGTGCAGGCATTCATCAGAGTCAGGACGATGGTGAACCGTGCGAACCTGCGCTGAAACAATTCCGTGAAACCGCCAAAAGAGCTTGTGACTGTTGCAATGGAATTTTTCCAAATTTCCGGCTCTTTAACGCCATTGCGAATCCAAAGCGTAAAGAAAGCGGGCACAATTCCAACGAAGAAGACGGCACGCCAGCCTCCCCACGGCATAACGAAGGCGGCCACAACGGCAGCGAGAGCATAACCAATCGCCCAGGAGCTTTGCATAAGCCCCAATGCCTTGCCGCGATGTTCGTCAGACCAGGTCTCTGCAACAAGGGAAGCGCCACTGGCCCATTCGCCGCCCATTCCGAAGCCAACAAAAAGCCTGAAGATCGCAAGTTGCACGAAACTCTGGGAAAAACCACAGGCGGCAGTAAATACGGCATAAATCAGGATGCTCGCCATCAAAGCCCGAGTCCGCCCATAGCGGTCCGCAGCCACGCCGAAGACAAGTCCACCGATTGCTGCCGCTACCAATGTGATAGATCCGAGAATGCCTGCCCCTTCCTTGCTTAGTCCCAGGTCGGTCATCAGGGATGCAAGCACCAATGCGTAAAGCATCACGTCGAATGAATCGAGCATCCAGCCAAGGGCTGCGGCAAACAAAGCTCGGCGGGCATTCGCCGGCGCGATATGCCACCAGCCGAAGATGCGCGAGGAGGCTTCGCACTCTTCCGCCACGGAAGCTCTTTCATGCTTCAGAGATGGGCTCTCCAAATCCGCCTCCGCCGGGCGTCTCTATTCGTAGTCGATCACCACAATGCAACTCAAGCCGAACTTTTCCAAGGAGTTGCTCACTGCTTTGATCCGGGTGAATCAGAGTGTTTCGCCCGGGCGCAGCGGGGCTGCCACCGTGCAGCCCGTAGGGACAACCGATGCGCCGGTCAGTCAAAAGCGTCACTGAAATATCTGCCAACATTTCGTATTCACGGACAATTCCTTCGCCGCCAGGATATCGTCCCGCGCCTCCACTATTCCGCCGCAGACCATAGGAGCGAATACGCACGGGAAGATAATGTTCAATGGCTTCGATTGGAGTGTTTCGCGTGTTGCTCATATGGGTGTGCACGCCGCTGATGCCCGGCAGTCCATTGCGGCCACCCATGCCCCCTCCAATTGTTTCGTAATAGGCAAAGGCAGAGCCCGTCCGCGGATCGAGCCCGCCTAACGTTACATTATTCATCGTCCCCTGGCTCGCGGCAGGGATAACGTCTGGCAGGGCGGACGCCAGCGCACCCAGCACTACATCTGTAATGCGCTGCGAAGTTTCCACATTGCCTCCTGCGACGGCAGCTGGATGCACAGCGTTAACAAGAGTGCCCTCCGGTGCAATCACACGAACCGCGCGGGAGATACCTGCGTTGTACAAAACATCCTCCTGAATCAGGCAACGGAAGGCATAGAGTGAAGCTGAAAGCGTGACGGCAAAGTTGGCATTTATGCCACCGGAAGTCTGCAGTTCCGTTCCGGTGAAATCTATCTCCGCTCCATCCCCGGCAATGCGAACCGTTGCGCGAATCGTGACCGGTGATGCACCGAATCCATCATCGTCGAGTGAATCTTCAAAAGAGTATTCGCCATCGGGGATGGCCGCGATGGTCTGCCGTAATATGCGCTCAGCATAGTCCTGCACTTCAGCGGCATACTTCTCTACACTGTTCAAACCATAGCGGTTCACTATTTCTCGTAAGCGAGAGTCCCCCACACGATTGGCTGCGATCTGCGCGCTCAGATCTCCTTCGCGCTCTTCGGGCGTGCGGACATTCGCAAGGATGAATGACATGACATCTGTAATAAGTTCGCCGCCTTTTACCAACCTTATGGGAGGAATAATCAGGCCCTCCTGAAAGACCTCCCGGGCCAAGGGCATTGAGCCGGGAGTTATGCCACCAACATCAGAATGATGTGCGCGGTTGGCAACATAAAAGGAAGGTTGATCACTCATTGCCAAGAAAACCGGAGAAACGAGTGTAATGTCGGGAAGATGAGTTCCGCCACGGAAAGGATCGTTGAGGATGATCGTGTCGCCAGGCTCCATCTTGACGCTATCGATCGCAGCGCGGACTGATAGCGGCATCGCGCCAAGGTGCACTGGCATATGGTCACCCTGCGCAATTGTCTCGCCCTTCGCATCGAAGATGGCACAGGAGTAATCGAGACGCTCCTTGATGTTGGGCGAAAAGCCAGTGCGGCAGAGAGTGATGCCCATCTCTTCGGCAATGGAAACGAAGAGATTCTTGAAGATTTCGAATTCAATCAGATCCAGCGGCATGAATTTCCTATTCGCATCGTTTCGAGATTCGCGTGGCGTATCCGTTTATGAGCCCTGGGTATCGAGTTTCTGCGCTGTCGGTTGTTGGACAACCAAAGCCCCAACCCCATCGATGCTAAAGGAGAAGTTGGGCGGAATGACTGCCGTTGACTGCCCGCTGGTGATGATGGCCGGCCCGCATCCCTTCATACCGCTGCCGAGCGATTCACGTTGATAGAAGGCAGTTTTCCATGCTTGCCCTTCAAACCACGAAGTGCGCGTTGCTATCGGCTCAACTAACGGCCGCTCGGACAGTTCCCGATTGGGAGGTGCTGGTTTGTTTGTATAGCCAATGCCAGTCACACGCAGATTTACAAGTTCGAGAGCCTTAAATGGGATGGCATAGCCATAGAGCCGCACATGCTGACGGACGAAGTTTTCGGCGTATCCCGGAGAGAAAGGGACGGTGATTTCATAGGACTGTCCTATGTATCGAATGTCGAGCGCACACTCGATCAGCATCGAACGCTCCGGAAAGCCCTCCATTTCAATTTCAGCTCTTGCCTTTTGTACGATCGGCAAGAAGAGTATGAGCAGCGCTTCATCGGAGACATCCGAGAGCGGCTTCAGGACTGTCTGCGAGTAATCTTTTTTTACGTCAGCCAGCAACATGCCAAGGGCGGACAATACACCGCCGTGCTCAGGAATCAGCACGGTGCCGATATTAAGCAACTCCGCAATCTCACAGGCATGCATGCCGCCTGCTCCGCCAAATGCGAGTAGCGCAAAGTTACGGGGATCAATGCCACGCTGGACCGAAACCGCACGAATAGCATGCTCCATATGGGCGTTCGCAATGCGAACGATGCCCTCAGCAAGTTTCATCACCGGCATATTCAGTCTCGCGGCGAATTCCTGCGCCTTGGCGCCAACACGGTCCACATCGAGCAGCATGCAGCCGCCCCAGAAATGATCCGCGTCTAAACGCCCCAATAACAGATTGGCATCGGTAACGGTCAACTCATTCCCCTTGCCATAGCAAACGGGTCCCGGATCGGCTCCGGCACTCCGCGGGCCGACACGGAGTGCTCCGCCGGAGTCCACGTAGGCGATGGAACCACCGCCAGCACCGACAGTATGAATATCCAGAACAGGCAGCCGCACGGGAAAATCTCCCACGGTCGAATCTGTGGTCATGCCGATCTGACCGTCGATGAGACTTACGTCTGTCGACGTTCCTCCCATATCAAACGTGATGAGATGCTTGTACCCGGAACACTGTCCAAGAGAAACGGCACCCACCACTCCTGCTGCTGGACCTGAGAGAATTGTTCGTACTGCTGCGGCTTTGGCACAAGAGACCGAAATCGAGCCGCCGTTGGATTGCATAATACGCAAGCGCGAATGGCCCAGACCCTCCTCAAGCCTCCCTAAATATTTCGCCATGAGCGGAGTGACGTACGCGTTGACAACAGTGGTGCTAAAGCGCTCGAACTCGCGATACTCCGGCAGCACATCATGAGAAGCTGATACACCGAAGCCAGCGTCTGTCAACAGCAAGGCGAGACGGTCCTCATGGGTCGGATTGGCGTAGGAATGAAGCAGACAGACGGCTATCGCTTGTACTTCCGAGGTGCGCAGTGCATGGATAAGTTCCGTTACTTCGTCTTCGTGCAATGGTTCCAGCACCTCGCCGGTTGGGGTTAACCGCTCGGTGATGCCGAAAGCAAGGCCAGGTTCCAGAATGGGTCTACGATCCTCTACGAAGAAGTTGTACAGCTCCCGGCGTGTTTGGCGGCCGATGAGCAGAACATCTTCAAAACCTCTTGTCGTTACCAATGCCACCCGAGCGCCTTTCCGTTCCAGCATGGCATTCGTAGCAACGGTGGACCCATGAATGATTTCTATCTGCTCTCCACTTGCAACAATTTCTGAGATACCGGCAAACATGGCGCGGGCCGGATCATCAGGGGTTGACCTGACTTTATGCACCGCCAGCCCATGTTCATCGAATTTGACCAAATCCGTGAATGTTCCGCCGGTATCTATGCCGAGTCGAATCATCCTGCTCTCCGAGGCGATAAGTATATGCGCTGCCCAAGCGGTCAGTGCTGCTCAGTTCGACAAACATTTCTTTCTGGATCTCGCCGGACTGATCTCGCCGGACTGATTACTGATGGTAAAAGTGCTCTTGCAGGCTGAAGCACTTCGAGAGGGCGATCCGCAAAGGGTTTTTGGCACAAATAAGAAAAAGCCCCGCAGTCGGATAGATCCGCGAGTGCCAGGCGCGCACTTTCCCCGGCGACCAAATGGGGGGCTGTTTTGCAGTGGTACGCTTCCCCGAAAGTGCTGTAGGAAAAAAGCTGATTGAGCGAGGGTACAAAAGGCCTTGTAAGCCCTGTGTTTTAGCACCATTGCGAACAATTGGGGTAAATCCAGGTTTGCCGACTCGTCCTCTTCGCCACTTGCAGCTCTTTCCTGCCAAGTGTTGCAAAGAATTCTGTCTCATTTTGTGGGGTCGGTCCAGTTCCGAATTTCCTTGACGGGGGGATTAGGGGATGCGCGATAGTGAAGCGCGTCGACCTGGATTTTGCCGCTCAGCCTTCCCACAGCGGACCGCACTACCCTGTCGGCATGCGCCGCAGCGGCCGAGTCGACCCAAAGAGCTTTGACCTGTCCATGTCCCCAAGGCTGCGGCCACAGGGTCCCGCCGGCTGAGTTCCTGCACGTCGACGGCGTCAACGTGCGCTGCCCTAAGTGTCACCTGGATACCCCATACATCACGGCAAGGGGGTGATGGTGTCGTGAGCACGGTCTGGAGCAGTGCAAAACGTGTCATGACTCATTCAGTGTAAGTGACACCGTACTAGTGTGCTTCAGAGAGACACCGCCTGCTGCAATGGGTGAAGCAATTCCAGGCGCCCACACCCCGAGGAGATGGCACTTTACGATGAGTCACTTTGCCTGGTCGTTTGAACCGCTACCTTGGCCTGAAATTGCCTCACAGAAGCGAACCAAAAGCCGTTGAATCACTGATTGGGACACGTCTTCCTGTAGGGACGGCTCCCTATATAGGTGTTCCACTCCTGCTGAGTGAGATTGCGATTCGCGACGTGGCAGGCCTCTTTGATCCAGTCATCAGGCGCGACAGACCAGAAAGTGATCGAGTCATCGTGTTCGACAGAAGCCAGTGCTTCGCCATCGGGCCTGAAAGCGATGGCCTTTATCTCTTGTTGCGGCGTTTGAAGTGTCCCAAGCAATTCGTGGGTGTCAACATCCCACAGCCGGATATCGCCGTCAGCCCCGCCCGTCGCCAGAATCTTTCCGTCGCGGCTGAAAGCCACGCTCGCCACTCTGCCTGTGTGCCCGAACAAAGCCGGTAGAATCGCCTGCCCGCTCTTGAAATCCCACACCGTGACCGAATGATCGCGTGTGCTTGAAGCGATCAGCTTTCCATCCGGACTGAAGGCCACCCCGGCCGGCATCACCTCAAAATCTTCTGTGCCCTCCGAACTCATCGGAGTTCCGATCGTCTTGACCTGCGTCGGATGCTCTCCCGCCTTCCAGATCACAACCTGAAGATTGTTTCCGGCTGAGGCCAGGAACTTCCCGTCCGGACTGTAAGCCAGCGTCCATATGCGGTCCTTCTGCGACGTGATCGGCGGCCCGGTCGGCTGTCGCGTAGCAAGATCAAAAAAACTCAGCTTGGCATCTCCTCCAGCTGCGACGGTCTTGCCATCAGGACTCAGGGCAAGGCTCCAGACCGGAGAAAACCGATGAGGCCCTTGAAAAGTCCCCAGTGCTTTGCGATTCGCCACGTCCCAGAAGATGACTTCTCCCTCCATGCTTCCCGACACGAGCGTTTTCCCGTCCGGAGCAAATGCCAGGCTGCTCACCTGCTTCTCATGACCTTCGAGCTCGTCAGTCTTCCCGCTGGCCAGATCCCAGACCTCGACATTCCCAAACTCTCCGGCTACAGCTAACGAGCCTCCATCGGGACTGAACGCGATATTCGCTCCATGGGCATCCTTTGCGTCCATTCGCTCACCCAATGGCGGATCGCGATTCACATTGAGAAGAATTACCCGGTTTTTCTCGAGAGCAAGAGCTCTCAAACCACCATCCGGTGCCAGAAAAATCGACGAGATCGAATCCCCGAAGCCCTTCACCTGCTGTTCAGTCACCTTCATCTCCTCGAGATTCCACAGCAAAATATTTCCGCCAAGATCTCCCGAAAGCAGGTCTTCCCCCTCCTGATCGAAAAGCAGGCTGCTTACGCTCTCCATGTGACCAGATAGCGTCCCAATCTGCGCTCTCTGCCGGACATCCCAGAGCACAACCGTCTTGTCCTCCGATCCTGTAGCCACCGCCGTTCCTTCGCGATTGAATGCAAGTGAGCTGATGTTCTTTGTGTGGCCCGTGAGCGGCCGTCCTGTCTCGCGATGTGATCGCAGATCGTAGAGCACCAGGTCTGTGTATCGGCCAATCGCCAGCAGGGCATTGTCTGGACTGAATGCAAAATTCGATCCCTCGACAGGATCCGCGATCAGTTGCCGCGTCTCCGTGTCCCACACAAACACACGCGAAGGATGAGCCCCATAAGCCTCCGTGCTTGCTGCGATCAATTTTCCATTCGGCGAAAAAGCGACATGAGTAAAATCCTCCTTCGCACTCAGTGGTTGACCGATGGCCTTGCGAGACTTTGTGTCCCAGATAACAACGGAATGGTCTGCCGTCGAAGCGAACCGGGATCCGTCAGCATTGAATGCAACGCCGACGAGACTTTCCCCGGTCACGATCGGCTGGCCCATTGGCTGATGCGTCTCTGCGTCCCAGAAAAAGATGCGGTTATCCCACCCTGCCGAAATCACCGTCCGGCCATCGGGACTAAAGACAGCTTTCGTCGTCCCATCCGTATGTCCCCACAGAAATGCCTCCACATTTGGCAGTCGCTCAATCGTGGTTAGCAGCGCGCGTTCTGATTCAACCGTGTCCGCGATGCGCCGCGACTCGATGCTCAGCAGCATAGCCAGCGAGCGGTCATCTGTATGCGCCGTCGCCTCCGAAGCCAGTGCCCGCGATGCTGACGTCTTCTGGCGCTGGTGCGCGATATACATACCCACCGCAGTTGCAAATCCAAGAACAGCGATGAACACACCGACTATCCACGCAGTTCGCAGCGCCCTGCGATGCAGTCGAATATCCTCGCCGTCGAGATCATCCTTCGACCGGCCCATCAGCGGAGCGGCAACATCGAGCAACGCTCCCCGATAAGCCGGATCTGAGTCCGCAAACTCATCCGCGCGCTTTTCAATTGCGGGCTTTTCCTCGACCGTTCCAGCGTTTTCACCCACTAGATCAATATCGAGTAGTCCTCCAGCTTTCAGACCATCTCTGTACTTCACATGCGCACACTCGTGCAATAGCGTATGCCAGAATCCGTCAATCCGATCAAAACGCAGTGACACTGCAATCACCGGAGATTTGGCATTCAGCCACAGACATGCGCCGTCGATTCGGGTTT
>Ga0206959_10032_pt1 | contig 41213 bp, 30 predicted proteins | sample Alteio_BWOrgHeat_31_FD_152971 | JGI IMG/M metagenome (GOLD analysis project Ga0206959, IMG submission 152971) | Enriched cells from forest soil in Barre Woods Harvard Forest LTER site, Petersham, Massachusetts, United States -... | ecosystem: Environmental > Terrestrial > Soil > Temperate forest >...
AACGTGAAAAAAATGAAGGAGTTGCACGCATGACGGATTTGAAAGGCACGGTCGTAACTTGGCTGGGACATGCCACGGTTCATATCGCGACGGCGAAGGGGACATCGATTTTGATCGACCCGTTTATAGAGCAAAACCCAAAATATCCCAAGGGTTACAAGTTGCCTGAAAAGATTGACCTGATTCTAGCCACGCATGGGCATGGCGACCACGTTGCCGATCTTGTGGCCGTGGCAGAGAAGCACAACTCTACCGCAGTGGGTATTGTGGAATTGATGGGCTGGGCGCAATCGAAGGGCGTGAAGAAGACTGTAGGCATGAACCTTGGAGGCTCATGGAAGTTTGAAGATGTGACGATCAGCCAGGTTGAGGCCAGACATAGTTCCAGCATGGAGGCCGAGGGGGCAGTGATCTATGGCGGTGTACCGACCGGCTTTGTCATCACGATTGAAGACGGTCCTGTGCTTTATCACGCCGGTGATACCGCGGTCTTCCTGGACATGCAGCTCATCCGCGATCTCTACGAGCCACAACTTGCCATGCTGCCCATCGGCGACTTCTATACGATGGGACCGAAGGCTGCGGCGCTGGCGGCAAAGTATGTGGGCGCAACCGCAGTGCTGCCCATACACTACGGAACTTTCCCCGCGCTTACCGGAACACCCAAAGAACTATCTAAGTTCCTGGAGGGAAGCGGCATCGAAGTCAAGGCCATTGCGCCTGGAGAAAGTCTTCGCTAAGAAAGAAAGGCAGCGGTGAACTCTGCTGCCTTTTTCATGTATAGGTAAGAAAACATCAGTTATATTATTTGGTTTTTGCCGCCTGTTGTTTCCTGCGTTCGGCCCAGCGCTTTTTCATGGCTTCCGCGATACGGCGGCGGCCTTCAGCACTCATGGTGCCTCTTTTGTGCTGTTTCGCAGCGGCCCTCTTCTGACTTTTTGTACTTCTGGATGTCGAAGAATTACCGGCAAGCAACATGCGCGCTTCCCTCAGCCGCGCAATCTCTTTATCTAACTCAGCAACTATTTTACTTACTTCCACTATTCCTCCATTCGGGTTCTACTGTGCTGATCCAGCGTCACTCATCGAGAGCAAAGTTTTCGAGGATGTTTACGAGAGAGTGCAAACTTTCTGCACCCTGCGCAGATACAGTCTCGAATTACCGCGCATGCATTGAAGTACAGCGACAGATACCAATGAGAGCGGAACTTTAGATAGCTTTTCTACTGTAACGAGTGCGGCCCATCTTGACAAATATGCAAAGGAATGAGGACGTGTAGGCGCAAGCAATAACTAGTTGTGTTTGTATCGTGAAACTAGTTTTCATCTTCGGATGGACCCGAAGATGGTTTAGGAGCGGGGATCGAATAGTCCAGACCTTCTTTACCTAGCTTGGGATAAGAAGGTGGAGCGAGGGTGGACTTCTTACTGCTGTCGCCAGTATAGCGGCGCATCTCGCGCAGCGTCTCCTGCTTGTCGCGAGCATACTCAATGGCCAAGCGCGTCAATGCGTACGTAACAATGTCGCTATGATGCAGTCCCTGCATTTCAGGATCGCGGCGGAAGTTGAGCCACAGCCTGTGTACAAGTTGCACATCATCCGCCTGCAGCGTAGGCGCGTGCGGCCCAATGTGGAAGCCTTGCGCGTCTCCGCCGGGCATCACGACATAGAACGTAAATTGCCGCTTCGGCTCCGGCAGATTCTCCCATGCCTGGCCGACATGGAATGCCTGCTCCTGTGCAGTCATCTTGGTAGAAAGGCCGGATACAAGAGCGGTGACTTCCAGTGAGTTCGCAGTCTGCACGAGCGCGGCGAAGATATCGCCCGCAGGAACCACTAACAAAGAGATATGTTTGCCAAAGCTCTCCGCCACAGAGACAGCCTTGGTAAAGAGCATTTGCTCATGCTCACTAAATAATTGTTCCGATGCGTCGATATATTCCGGGCCGCCCACGCCCATCACACGCGCTGTCAATACGACGATGTCCTGATCATCTGTATTGGTGCGAGAGAGGGCCCACTTCAGCGCAAACGGATTGGCCGCATCGCGCATTGTTACCAAGATGCCACCGGGACGGATTTCGAGAGCCTCGCGTCCGATGTTGTCCTGATGCTCAAGCTGGAAGTGCTCCTTCATCTGCTTTGCCGTCGCAGCATACTTCCGTTTGTTCCGGCCTTCAGAGAAGGTGAAAATGGCGTAGAAGGTTGCGGCAAAGAGGATGCCGCTCTCTGTCGCGACACTCTTCGTGAACAGATTTACGACTGCCGTACTGAATAAGACGAGAAATACAGAGAATAATCCAACGGGAAGCTCGACTTTACCGATGCGAATATTGATCGGTACCTTCCAGCCGCGCTCACCTTTGTACTTCCAGCGCAGCACCAGCATGGCTAGCGAGTTGAAGGTGAAGCTCCAGATCACACCAAAGGCGTAGGCCTCGCCGAGGGTGATGACGTTCCCTCGACTGACAATAATCGTGAATAGTTGGAGCGCTGTGACCAGATTGACGATGCGGAAGCTGGTGCCGAATTTGCGGTGCGGTTTGCGGAACCAGTCTGTCAGCACGCCGTCTTCGGCAACGCGCATCAGCACCCCGGTCGACCCGATGATCGACGTATTGATTGCGCCGGAAAGAATCAGAAAACCGACAATGACGACGAAGACGCGGAAGACAATCTTCAGCGTAAGCGGGCCGACCACGTACATGGCGAGCCCGGCGATCAAATTATCCCGGTAGACAGGGACGCGCACCGAATCCGGAATGAGCATCACCGCAAGCAGCGAGACGATCCCGGTAAAGACGAAGCTATAGATGGCAATGACAATCGCGGCGCGCTTCAGGTTCTTGAGCTTGGGGTGCTCAATCTCGCGATTGACCTGGGCCAGCGTCTCTTCGCCGCTCATCGCAAGCACTGAGTGGCCGAAGGCCATCAGGATACCGAAAAGGCCGAGTGTGGTCGCGAACTTTGTACCACCGAGAAAGCCGAGTGCATCGCGCGAGAAATGCAGGTTCGCCGGAACCGGCAGCGGCGGTAGACTGGCGCGGACATGGATAGCAGAAAAGATGCCCCAGCCCAATAGCAGGACCACCATGATCGTGGTGATCTTCATTACCTCAAGGGCCTTGTCGGTCGATTCCTCAATGCCCTTGGTGTTCTGCCACCAGTAATAAATCGTAACTGCGGCGCAAAAAAGTGCCGATGTCTCATTCATCGGCAACTGGCGCGCGTGACCGCTGTTGATCAGGGCTAAAGGCAGCCACCCATGCGCCGCGCCGACCGTCATCAGTTCATTTAGCAGGCCCGTAATGTATTGACCGGCGGATACGCCGGAGATCGGCCCGGTGAGGATGTAATCGAACATCAGGGCCGAGACACTCAGCTTGGCGAATGTTCCGCCCAACGCCTCTTTTACCACGCGGTAGACGCCGCCGCGCGTGAACATCGAGCAGCTTTCTACATAGACCGCACGCACGGCAAAAGAGAAGAGCATGACGCCGAGGATGAACCACGGCGCGGCTTTTCCCACAGCCTCTTCCGCGATGCCGCCTGCATAGAAGGCTGACGAGCCTAAATCATTAAGAACGACTGCTGCCGCCCGCCAAAAGGAAATGAAAGTGAGCATTACCGAGGAGGCGACAACTAGCCGGACCCGGTTCGATTGCGGAGCGGTAAACGTTTGACCAGCAGACATGGATTATGGGTGAATTGCTTGCTACTCACCACCGGGCCAACAACTGCCCTCGGTAAGGACGCACAGGGCTGAGTTTATGTCTAGTTTGAGGCGCAGTCAATGGAAAGCATGATTGCGAAGGCTGGATTACTCGCCAAAGAGCTCGTGTAAGTCTTCGATAAAGCTGATGATGACGACAATGGACGAGCCTGCCAGCCCGAGGAAAAAGAGAAACGTCAGCACATGCATTCCGAGATAAACGATGGCATCCACGAACTTATTCTACCTCCATCCGATACCGGTCCATGGGCACTTTCCTGAGAGCTTCGTCGTCATGGAGCAGAATTCTCGCAGAACCTATACGGAACATGGCTGTGCAGGCGGCCGCATCCAGGATCGCCACACGGCGTAATGGTAGACTCACCTCGAATGCACTCTCACGTCCGCAATCCCATTTTTCTCGGATTGCTCTCCGCCGTCCTCCTCGATCTGCCGTTTCCCGTCGCTGGCCCCATGCCTCCCTGGCGCGCCGTATTCGCCTGGATCGCGCTCGTGCCGTTAGTTTACGGATTGCTCGCCCAGAGCAGCGTGGAAGCGCCGCATTACCTGCGCCGCAGCGCGCTTGCGGGTTATGCCTGCGGCATTCTCTGGTACATGTTGAACTGCTACTGGATCTACGACACCATGCATATCTATGGGCATGTGCCGTCTCCGGGCGCCGTGGGCATTCTCATTCTCTATAGCCTGGTGCTGGGTCTTTACTTCGGGCTCTTCGGTTTTCTCATCGCCTTTACCCGGAAGGGCTTCCGCACGAATACGGTCCCGCTGGTGCTGGCGCCGTTTTTCTGGGTAGCGACTGAATTCGCCGCCTCACGCATTACCAGTGTGCCGTGGGACCAGCTTGGCTATTCGCAGGTCGACAATTTTCTGCTCACACATCTGGCAACTGTCACAGGTGTTTATGGCATTTCGTTTGTGCTCATGGCAGGCAACGCGCTCTTCGCTGCCGCGTTACTGACACGCTCGATGCATATGCGCTTGCGCATTGGAGTCGGCGCATGTTTGCTCGCTATCCTGCTGCAGCTTGGTTCTTTCATCCCACCAAGGCCATCTGCCACCACGGCCTATGCGGTTATGCTGCAGCCCAATCTTGACGTGGGCATCGACAATATCTGGGTTGGCCCGGAATGGGATGAAAATATCTCGTGGATCATGGAGCAGAGTCAGCGCAACTGCACACCCGGCTACGCCGGAATGCCCACGTCCGATGCGGCCCTGTTCGCACCGCCGTGCGGCAGGAACGTGCCGCCGCCGGGTCTGATCGCGTGGCCCGAAGCGCCGTCATCCTTCATAAGCGACGATCCCCGCACCATCGCCATGATGCGTTCCGTTACAACAACTACGCATGCGCCGATGATTGCCGGCATGTTCGGGCACGATTCGACCGGCACGTACAATTCCGGAGTCTTTACCGCAGCCGATGGCAATACGCTCGGGCGTTACGACAAGATCCATCTTGTGCCCTTCGGCGAATTCATTCCCTTCCGCGATCTCTTTTTCTTTGCCGGCAAACTTACCCACCAGGTCGTAGACCTGCAGCGCGGCAGCGAGCGCAAGGTATTTCGCACAAATGGACACACCTTCGGCGTCTTCATCTGCTATGAGTCCGTGTTCGCCGATGAGATTCGCCAATTTGCGGTAAACGGCGCTGAGGTCTTCGTCAATATTTCTGATGACGGCTGGTACGGCGACACCAGCGCACCGTGGCAGCACCTGAACATGGCGCGCATGCGGGCGATCGAGAATCGCCGCTGGATCGTACGCGATACCAATAACGGAGTGACCACTTCCGTCGATCCCTACGGGCGCGTCACGCTCAGCGCGCCGCGCCATGTACAAACCTCTCTGGTGGCGCGGTACGGATACAGCAACGAGCTGACCTTCTATACTCGTCACGGCGATCTCTTTGCCATACTGTGTGGGATAATCACTTTAGCAGCCGCAGCGAGGGCAGCAAGCCTCACATTGCGGATCAATCTTGGTACAAAAAGACAGGTCTCCTAAGTGTTGAACGATCTCGAATTCGCCTACACTCCCGTTCGGGACAAAGTCCGCGACCTGCGGGAGTATCTTTGACCCGGCCCGTCTCCGCAAAGAACTAGCCGAAATTGAAACCAAACTCTCCGATCCGAATCTGTGGTCGAACGCTGCGCTCTCTCAGCCGCTTATGCGCGATCGCAAGCGCATCGAGGCTCTTCTTACTGATGACGAAGAACTCGCGCGTCGCACCAGCGACATCGAGGCCTATTTCGATCTTGCGCGTGAAGGAGAACCGGTAGAGCCTGACCTCGAGCGTGAGATGAAGGCCCTCAACGAATTTGCTGAAGCCATGGAGTCGCGCACGCTCCTCTCGGGCGAAACAGACGGACTGAATGCCATCGTCACCGTGCATCCGGGCGCGGGCGGCACCGAAAGCCAGGACTGGGCCGAGATGCTTATGCGCATGTATCTGCGCTGGGCTGAGCAGCAGGGCTTCAAAACGGAGATGAACGACTACCAGGACGGTGAAGAAGCCGGCATCAAGTCTGCTACTTTCACCGTTACAGGCGACTACGCCTTCGGGCAGCTCTCCGGGGAAACCGGCGTGCATCGCCTCGTACGCATCTCCCCTTTCGATCAGGCCAAGCGCCGTCATACTTCGTTCGCCTCAGTCTTTGTCTCGCCGGAAATCGACGACTCGATTGAAATCGACATCAAGCCTGACGAGATTCGCACGGACACTTATCGCTCCGGCGGTAAGGGCGGCCAGCACGTCAACACGACGGACTCCGCAGTGCGCATCACGCATATTCCGACAGGCATTGTCGTGCAGTGCCAGAACGAGCGATCGCAGCACAAGAATCGCGAAAAGGCGATGAAGATGCTGCGCTCGCGCCTCTACGAATTCGAACTGGACAAAAAGAAAGCGGAGAGCAAGAAGCTCGAAGACTCAAAGTTAGACATCAATTTCGGTTCGCAGATTCGGTCGTACGTTCTGCAACCCTACCGCATCGCTAAAGACCATCGCACGAAAGTCGAGGTCGGGGATGTGGACAAAGTGTTAGACGGATACTTAGAGCCCTTTATCCGTGGCTATCTGTTAATGAGGCGGAATGGTGGAGTACCTGTGGCTGCAGATGCTGGGGATGACCTCGAGTAATTGATAGCAGATTGTCTATTGAAACGATGAATGAACCAACCACAATCCGCGAGATCCTCGACAACGCCAAGACCATCGCCGTTGTCGGCCTGACTAACAAGGAAGGCCGCGCCAGTCTCGGTGTTTCGCGCTTCATGCAGAGTCGCGGATACCGTATCATCCCCGTCAATCCGCAGATCGTTAGTTCGCTTGGCGAAAAAGCCTACCCCACGCTCGATGCCGCACTGGAAGCAGTCGGGAAGATTGAGTTGGTCAATGTCTTCCGCCTGCCGCGGTACATCCCCGACATCGTTCAGGATACGATCCGCCTCAAAATTCCGTATCTCTGGATACAGGAAGGCATCGTGCACGACGAAGCTGCTGCCACCGCCGAAGCTGCCGGCATCAAGCTCGTCATGGACCGCTGCATCCTCAAAGACCGTATGGCTGCCGGGTGGGACTAGCCGTCCAGGCACACGCCCCTTCGGTGCCACGTAAAAATTTAAAGACTTGTCATCCTGAGCGCGAAGAGCCTGTCCTGGGCGAAGCCGAAGGAAGCTGCTTTGCAGCGTTTGCAGTATTCTGGTGCCCATCCCTTCATCCCATACAAAGCCTTGTAACCGCTGTTGCGGTTCCACCGTCCTACAATAGAAGACACGTACATGCGCGCCCGAATCCTGATTCCGCTTTTGTGCCTGCTGATGTTCGCCTCTGCTGCCTGGTCCGCGCCCATGGCGACCACGACTCACCTGACCGTGCAGCTGGTCGTGCCTCCTGCGGAGATCTATCCGAGCCAGAGCTTCACGGCCGGCCTCCACTTCAAGCTCGAACCCGGCTGGCACGTCTACTGGATCAATGCGGGTGACTCCGGCGAGCCGCCCCGCATTCATTGGACGCTGCCCGACGGCATCACCGCCGATGCAATGCAGTTTCCCGCGCCAAAGCGCCTGCCGCTCGGTCCGTTGATGGACTTTGGCTACGAAGACGAAGTGCTCTTTCCGATAGCGATGCAGGTCAGCCCGACATTCAAGCCGGCGACTGATTCCGTAACCTTAAGCGCAAAGGTAGACTGGCTTGTCTGCCGCGAGGTCTGCATCCCCGGTAAAGCCGTGCTCGATGTCGAGCGCAAGGCGCTGGCCTCGCCGCCGTCTTCGCCCACGTTCGTTGATGCCGATCAGCAGCTTATTGCGCGACTGCAGCATACATTGCCGCAACCGCTGCCCGCAGGCATGCAGGCAAAATTTTCACCCACGGCTACAGGCTTCACACTCGCGATCCTTACCGGAAAGCGTGAATCGGCCGCGCAGTTTTTCCCCTTCGATCAGAACCAGCTCGCCAATCCCGCGCCGCAGGCCGTTACTCCTTTGGAGAACGGCGTCGCATTGAGTCTGAAGAAAGATGAGAACCTGCAGCAGAATCCCAACCGGCTGCATGGCCTCGTTGTCCTGGCCGACGGCCGCGCCTTCGAGATCAATGCGGTTCCGGGTACGATTGCAGCAGCCGAAGCATCTGGCAGCAAATTTGCCGGACTGGCAAAAGTGGCTGGTCTGGCGTTTCTCGGCGGCATCATTCTCAACCTGATGCCGTGCGTCTTCCCTGTGCTCTTTATCAAAGGGCTATCGCTGGTGCAGTCTTCGCAACAGGAGCGCCACAAGCTGCGCGCGCATGGATGGGTTTACACGCTCGGCATTCTTGTCTCGTTCTGGATTGTCGTTGCGCTGCTTCTCGTTCTGCGAGCGGGTGGCCGTCAGCTTGGATGGGGTTTCCAGTTCCAGTCTCCTAGCTTTCTCGCCGTCATCGCGCTGCTATTGTTCTTCCTCGGGCTTTCGCTGGCAGGTATGTTTGAAATTGGTCTTTCCTTAACCAGCAAAGGTTCCAGCCTGGCCTCACAGCATGGCTACGCCGGCAGCTTCTTTACGGGAGTGCTGGCGATGGTTGTCGCCACTCCCTGCACTGCCCCGTTTATGGGAGCAGCCATCGGTTTTGCGCTGTCTCGCTCGGCCTTTGTCAGCTTCTTTGTTTTTACCGCGCTGGCTCTGGGGTTAGCTGCGCCGTATCTGCTGCTGTCTTTCAATCCTGCATGGACACGGCTGTTGCCGCGCCCCGGCGCATGGATGGAGGTCCTCAAGCAGGCAACGTCGATTCCTATCTTCGCCACCGTCATCTGGCTGGTATGGGTTTTTGCGCAGTCTGCGGGCACGAATGCCCTTGCCGGATTGCTCGCCGCCTTTTTATTGCTTGCCGTCGCGGGCTGGATTCTTGGCCGCTGGCCAGCCAAGGGAGCGGCAACCGCCGCCGCCGCCGTCGTAGTCATTCTCGCCGTGGCGTTGCCCATCTTTGCTGTGCGCAGGCTTGGCGCCACGCCAACTTCGGTAAGCACCGCGAACAATTCTCAGTGGGAGCCGTTCTCGCCTGCTCTGGTCGATAAGTATCGCGCACAAGGGCGGCCCGTATTCGTCGACTTCACCGCAAGCTGGTGCCTGAGCTGTCAGGTAAATGAGCGCGTGATTCTGAACCGCGCCGACGTACAGGAAAAACTGCGCAACGGTGGATTCGCGCTCCTCCGCGCCGACTGGACCAACGCCGACGAGACCATCACGCAGACGCTCAACACGCTCGGGCGCAGCGGCGTGCCGACCTACGCAATCTATCCGGGATCACCGCAGGAGCCGCCGCAGGTGCTGCCCGAGGTGCTGACTCCGGGCATCGTTCTCGACGCCGTCGATAAGGTGCAGCAAAAGCAGGCATCGCTCAACAGTGGGCACTGATTTTTTCTCTGCATCCACCGTGAATTGCTAATACCGCCAGCTCGTCAAATCCGCTCCCTGCGGGGCCGTCTTTTCGATGCGGTCCAGTATCTTCGGCAGATACATCGTGTTGTAGTGCAGCCGCGACATATAGTTCGGCTGCGTCGGATCGCCGTTCCAGCAGTGCTCGGCCTTATCGCCGTACTTCACCTCGCCATCGTATGGAGGATTGGTCGTCGACTTCAGAAAATCTTCCATGTAGTAGACAGCGTTGTTCAGGAAGTACGTGTCCGCGCTTCCCACGTAGATATGAATTTTTCCCTGTAGCTTGGGTCCGAGTGTCGGCCAGTTCTTCTCCATGATGGAGCGGAGGTCATAGTGCTCGCGCCAGTAATCAGCGACCTTGTGATCGATCACACCCGTCTCTTTGTCGAAGATCTGCTGCGGGTAGCCGTCGGCTCCAACCGGCCCATACACAGCCTGCCAGATATCGTATTGCTCGCCTGATCGTCCATGATCGCCCAGTGCCAGCTCATACGCGTTGTTGTCCCGCTGCTGTGCCAGCGTCTGCCCAAGGTAATTGCGCATGGAAGGCTGCGGAACTTGCTTATGCGCTCCCTGAATGAAGAAAGCGTTGGTGTCGTCGTAGAGATTGATCGTTGTGTACCCGCGAAAATCGATCGGATCCGGGCAGGCGGCAAATGTGCCGTTGTAGTGATCGGGATAGAAGACCTGCACGGCCAGCGATTCCCATCCGCCCGTCGAGCCGCCATAAAGAAAGCGCGCCCACCCCTGGCCGATTCCGCGAAACTGCTTTTCGATAGCCGGGATCAGCTCCGTCTCGATCGCATCGCCGTAGGGACCGAGGTTGGCCGAGTTTACTGCGTAGGAATCGTCATAAAACGGATTCGCGTGTTGAATCTTCGCAATCAGCACGCGCGGAAATTTAGGACCGATCCACTGCTGATAAAACTTGTACGCCTCCTGTTGTTGAATCCGGTTGTAGCCGGAGATGTGGAAACGCTCGCTGTAATCGGGCTTCAGGTTTGGATCGGGTGGCTCGGTGCGAAAATCATCGAAGCCGTCAACAAAGTGATCGTGAAAAATAATGAGCGGAAAGCGGGCCTCCGTATGCTCGTCGAAACCCTCCGGTACCAGCACAACCGCCGACAGGTACATGGGCCGCCCCCAGAACTTCGTCAGCAACTGGCTCTGAACCCTGATATGCCGGACATATTTTGTGTCTTTCTGCTCGGCAATCGGCGGAATCTCCTGGTCGAGCGATAGTGAAGCAGTCGAGCCGGGACCGACGTGAATCTTCCGCGGCTTGCTGTAGAGATTGCCGGGCGAGATATTCCAATGCTGTCCCTCGCCCTGATCCATGTGCAACTTCACCGTCGTGCCATCGGAGCGATGGAAGGTTTCATAGCGGTTCAGAACGGCCTGTACGTAGTAATCGCCGGCAGGCACGTCCCTCAGGCTGCGAATGGGATAGCCGAACGCCGTCTCATCAACGGTGGCAGCCTGTCCCGGTTTCAGCCCATCGACGGTGACGCCAAAGACCATCTGCGTCCGCGGCGTGTCATCGATCTGCATGCGGGGTTCTTCTGAGGGATCGTTGGAAAGCAGCAGCAGGAGGCGGCCGTCGATTGACTCTGCGCTTCGATCTTTGGGGAAACTGACGGAGAAGCGCGGCGATTGCGCGAAGGAAAAAAGAGAAAGTGAGCAGATTGCAAGCGATAGAACGGTCCGTATCCGGGGCATGCTCGGAAGTCTACCGAAGATGCCCTGGTAACGGAAGAATTTCAGCCCACGTCGCGCGTTGCAGAGCTACGTCGCAACATGCGAAGCTATGGCTGCTCAATTCAGCACTTCTTGCACTTCGCCAGGATAGCCTTCTGCAGCCGTGCGCGCAGATCGTTCGGCAGCTCATAGATCTCATGATTGCGATAAATCTCAATCGTCTTGCGCGTCGTGTTCATCGTGATCACACAGTGCTCGCAGCCGCGCAGGTGTTCTTCAAGATCTGCCCTTAGTGTTACCGTAACTCGCTCCTCGAGCAGGTCATCCAGTTGCGCAATAAACTCTGTGCACGTCACTCCGCACCACCATCCCTTTTGTTCTTGCGGAAGTAACGGCTCAGCCGCTCCCGCAATTGCAGCCGTGCCCGAAGCAGGCGCGACTTTACAGCCGGGACGCTTAGTCCCAGAGTCTCTGCAGTCTCTTCTGTCGAGAGACCTTCTACGTCCCGCAGAACAAATACCACACGAAAACCGGGCGGCAGACCTTGAATCGTCTTCCGCAAAATGTCGGCCAGCTCCGATTGGCCGTACTGCTGTTCCGGATTTGGACTCCAATCCGCCAGATCGCGCGGCATGGAACCTTCTTCGGTCTCCACGTCCTCGTCGATCGAAACCATGCGACCGGTGCGCCGTTTCCGCAAACGCATCAGCGACTCATTCACCGCGATCCGCACCAGCCAAGTGTAAAACTTCGAGTTTCCCTGAAACTGGTCCAGTTTCTCGTACGCCTTCAAGAAGGCGTCCTGTACCACGTCCTCCGCATCTTCGCGGTTCTGGGTAATGTGCTGGGCAATTCTGAAAACCTGGCGGTCGTACTGCTTTACCAGCTTTTCAAAAGCCTGCACATCCCCTTCGCGCGCCCGGTTTACGAGCAGAACGTCGGGGTGAACTTCCTCTGTTCCTTGTGTTTGGATGTTTGGCATGACAGATGGCTTCAGGAAATCGACCTTTCGTGACGGGAGCGGAAACTGCACTGCCCAGTTTGGCCGCGGCTCCGCCCTACCTTCATAGTAAATGATTTGCCGCTGCGAACAGCAAAGTGGCTCATTCCGCGTTTGTTGGCAACGCGAGAGCGAGAGCGCGACAAACCTCACGGACTTTAATAGGGCATAACCCCTTCCGTTCTGTGAAGGTAGAGTCTATGCAGGGCATGGTTTTAGCCGAACTTACAGGTTCAGTCTCTGTGGATTTCAACCCCCTGAAGAATCGTCCCGACATTGCCCAAGGAGGAACGTTTTTCCGGTGAATCCTGCTCAAGACACAGCAATTCCAGCTCATTTCGGCTTACAGTGAAATAGGAGCATATGGTTCGCAGTGAATCGAGTTTTTCGCATTAGAAATAATAAAGTTGCAGCCCTGGTTCTGGCGGGCATGATGTCGGCGGCGTGCTGGTCGCAAAGCACTTCGTCATCTACATCGGCAGCGCACAAAAAGCATCCATCAGCCGCGAGCAAGAGCGCATCCAGTCATTCTCATGCAGCCCAAAGTACGACGAGCCACGCTTCCACGCATAAGACTGCGGCTTCCGCCCACAGCAAGACATCTGCGCACAGCAAGCATCGCCGTCCGCTGACAGCCAAGCAAAAGGCCAGGAGCCACAAGCTACAGCAGGCCTTCGTGGCGTCATCGCAGCTGCGGCCTATGGCGCAGCAGTTGGCCAGCATGCGCAGTCCAGCGGCCTACGCGGGCGTTTCGGCCTATGCCCACGCTCACACCGGTGAAGCTTCCGCAGCGGCATATATTGCGCTCGGCCATGCCTATCTGCTCGACCACAAATTCCCTGAAGCCGTAAATGCCTTCCGTCAGGCAAACGTTCAAGGCACCGCGCTCGACGATTATGCCGACTACCTCGAAGCGCAGGCTCATCTGCAGAGTAACAATCTGCCGCAGGCAGAAACCATTCTCAGCACCTTCGCGGAGAAACACCCTGACAGTATCTTTGTCGTCAGCGTGCCGGTGCTGCAGGCGAACCTCTTTTTGCAGGAAGGTGACCCGCAGGCCGCTCTGCGCATTCTCGAGGCGCACAAGGGTGAGGCCATCGCGAACCACGCCGATTACCAGCTCGCTCTCGCGAAGACTTACCAGATGGCGGGCCGTCTGCCGGAAGCGACGCAGTTGTTCCGCCGCACGTTTCTCGGCTTTCCTCTGAGCAATGAAGCAGCCCAGGCCAAGACCCAGCTCGCCGCTTTAGGTGCAACATCATCGCTTACGGTCGAAGAGCGCAGCCATCATGCTGACGCTCTTTACAATGCGGGCCGGTTTAACGACGCAGCCGAGGAATACCGCGCCCTTGCTGCCGATCCCGCCGTGACCGAAGGACTGAGAAGCTCGCTGCTTGTTGCCGCTGCCTCCTCTGACTGGAAGCTCAAGCGCCTCAGCAAAGAGACGCTCGAGCGTCTTCCCGACAGCAATGACGAGACAGGAGCGCGCCGCCTCTATCTCTTGATGGAACTTGCCCGCAACAAGGACGATGGCGAAACACAGCGCAGCATCGTCGAGCAGATGGAGTCGCGCTTCCCATCGAGCCCCTGGCTGGCCGAAGCCCTCTACTCCAGCGGCAACATGTATCTGCTGCGCAAAGATTTTCCCAATGCCATTGCGTATTATGGCGAGTTGACGAAGCGCTTTCCGCGCTCGAACTACGCGCCGAGCGCCCACTGGCGTGCCGCGTGGTTCAACTACCGCATCGGGCAGTATTCAGAGGCCGCGCGCCTCATGGACGAGCAGATCGCCGTCTATCACGGCGGCAAGGAGATTCCCTCGGCCCTTTACTGGCGCGGACGGCTTTATCAGGATCAGGAGCGCCGTCCCGACATGGCGGCCGCCTACTATACAACGGTTTCGCGCGTCTATCGCCACTACTACTATGCTTCCATTGCGCAGCAGCGTCTCGCCGAACTCGGCAGCGTAACCCCGGCCAATATGTCTTCACTCGAAGAGATGCATCCTGAGCCCATCCCAACGCTCTCCGATGACGTGCCCGAGGATGATCCGCACGTTGTACGCGCACACCTGCTCGCCAATGCGGGCTTGAACGAATACATCGCTCCCGAGATTCAGGCCGCCGACGGCAGCGAGGAATGGGGCGCGCTCGCCGAAGCAAAAATCTACGCGTCCTACGGCGAGAACTGGCGCGCCATGCGCTCCATGAAGCGGGCGATCCCTTTCTACACTTCGGCGCCGATCGACGCGTTGCCCATGGGATACTGGCGCATTCTCTTTCCACAGGCCTATTGGCCGACCATCAAATCCGAGTCGGAAAAGAATGGCCTCGATCCCTACATGGTCGCCGCGCTCATTCGGCAGGAATCGGAGTTTAACCCCGGAGCCGTCTCCCACGCCAACGCCTATGGCCTGATGCAGCTTCTGCCTTCCGTCGGCAAGAGTATGGCAAAGGAAGAAGGCATTCACCACTTCGCAACCAACGACCTGCTCGAACCGGACACCAATATTCGCCTTGGCACCCGCTATCTGCGCCAGACGCTCGACAGATTTAACAGCCAACCGGAGTACACCTTCGCCGCTTACAACGCGGGAGACAACCGCGTCGCCGACTGGCAGGCGATAGGCCACTACAGCGGCATGGATGAATTCGTTGAATCGATTCCATTCACCGAAACCCGCGAGTATGTGCAGGCCATCATTCGCAATGAGCAGATTTATCGCGAGCTCGACCACGCTTCGACCACGCAGGAGCGTGCCTCGGCTACTCATTGAGCATTTTTAGGCGATGCAAACCTCAGAGATCATCGTCAAAAGAGAGAGTAGGCTCAGCCATGAAAAGACGTGTGCTCTCCGCAATTTGTATGACACTTAGTTTGGCCGCCGCGACGCCGGTCTCAAAGCTTGCAGCGCAGCAAACATCGGATACGCTGCCGACCCTGATCAATACCTGTCTGATCACGAATGATGTCAATCGACTCGCCGCCTTTTATGCTCAGGTTCTCAAAACAAAGCCGCAAAGAGTAGGCGACGACTATATCGAGTTTCAGACCACCGCCGGAGTCCTGGCTATCTTTTCCGCGAAAGCGCAGGAGAAATACATTCCTGGTTCGGCGAGACCTGGCGAAAATCACAGCCTGATCCTTGAATTCAGAGTCAACGATGTCGATGACGAGTACGCGCGACTGCATGAGTTTGTGAAGACGTGGGTCAAGGGACCCACCAACCAGCCCTGGGGCACCCGTTCCATATATTTTCGCGATCCTGACGGAAACCTCATCGACTTCTTTACTATGCTTGGGTCTGCATAGACATCGCAGTCATAGAACGAGGCGTGAATGAGCATAGCACCCATCAAGACAAAACTCTCCGGCTTCAACCTTCTCAATAATCCGCGCTTGAACAAGGGTACGGCGTTCACCGAAGAAGAGCGCGATATCTTCAGCCTCCATGGCCTGCTGCCGCCTCACATCGGCACGCTCGACCAGCAAATGTCGCGCCGCAAAAAGGTGCTCGATGGTCACGCCAACGGCTTCGACAAATACAGTTACATGCGCGATATTCAGGATACGAACGAAACGCTGTTCTATGCCCTGTTAGAGCACCACGTCGAAGAGCTTCTGCCCATCGTCTACACGCCGACGGTCGGCGAAGGCTGCCAGCGCTTCAGCGAAATCTGGCGCAAGCCGCGCGGGCTTTTCCTAAGCTACCCGAACAAACATCGCATCGAAACGATCCTCACGCATGCACGCTACGACTACGTGAAGTGCATCGTCGTAAGCGACGGTGAGCGCATCCTCGGCCTGGGCGATCAGGGCGCTGGAGGCATGGGCATTCCCATCGGTAAGATGGCTCTCTACACCGCGCTCGGAGGCATTCATCCCGAGCACTGCCTGCCCGTGCTGCTCGATGTTGGCACGGATAATGAGGAGCGCCTGAAAGATCCCATCTACGTCGGCTGGCGCAACAAGCGCATCCGCGGAGAGCAGTACGACGACTTCGTCGAAGCCTTCGTCTCGGCGGTAAAAAAGCGCTGGCCCCATGTTCTTCTGCAGTGGGAAGACTTTGCCGGAGCCAACGCGGCGCGCCTGCTTGCCCGTTACCGCGATCAACTCTGCACTTTTAACGACGACATTCAGGGAACTGCAGCCGTCGCGACCGCAACGCTGCTCTCCGCCGTCAACGTCACCGGCATTCCGCTCAAAGACCAGCAGATCGCGGTCCTCGGCTTTGGTACCGCGGGGATCGGCATTGCCAACCTGTTGCTCGCGGAAATACGCGAAGAAGGCCTGAGCGAAACTGAAGCCCGCAAGCGCTTCTACGCCATCGACCGTTATGGTCTTATCGTTGAAGGCGGCAAGGACATCCGCCCGGAGCAGCAGCCCTTCGCGCGCAGCCAGGAAGAAGTGCAGAGCTGGCAGCGTTCCGATCAAAACGAAATCAGCCTGCTCGATGTCGTTCGTAATGCAAAAACAACCGTACTGATCGGGGTCTCCGGCCAGCAGGGAGCCTTCACCGAAGAGGCCATTCGCTCGATGGCAAAGAATGCCCAGCGGCCCATCATCTTTCCGCTATCGAATCCGACATCCCGCAGCGAAGGCACGCCGCAGGACCTCCTCATATGGACTGAAGGCCGAGCGCTCATCGGTTCCGGAAGCCCGTTTCCGGCCGCCACGTTCAATGGCAGGCAGATCCACATCGACCAGACCAATAATTCCTATATCTTTCCCGGCCTCGCTCTCGGCATTATTGCCTCGCGCGCAAGGCGCGTCTCCGATTCGATGATCATGGCTGCCGCAAAAGCGCTTGTCGGCCTCTCGCCCACGCGGAAAGACAAAACAGCAAGCCTCCTGCCTCCGCTGTCGCAATCGCGGGAGGTCAGCCGGATCGTGGCAGAGGCTGTCGGCAAACAGGCGCTGGCAGACGGACTTGCCGCGGTTCAGGATGAAGCCGCATTCTGCGAGCATCTGGAAGCCGGTATCTGGGAGCCTGTCTACGCCGACTATCAGCGCGAGGTATAGCCCCGTCCAAACGCCGCCCGCTGCACCCGCTCCAGTGCCAGCAGATAGCCATAGAGAGCTATGGATGGACTTGGCGCATCCTCAATCGCAGATTCCATCTTCAGACGTGCCGAGTCTGCGGTTGACCTGTTCATCCGCAACCGCTGCACCAGGTTCTGAATATTCCAAAGCCAGTAAATCCGCACATCGTCGCTTGGCGGCTCCTCACTTAAGAAGGCGATATATTCGTTCAGGGCCTCTTCATAGAAGAGAGAGTCGGGTGTGACCGCGGAAAGCATCTGCGCATACAGCACCGCCTTCTCGATATAGAAATCCTCCTCCGAGGGTTCACTTGAAGCATCGATCCATTCTCGCAATGACGTGAAAGTGCTCGATGCACTTTCCTGCCACTGCGACGAACTCCTGTCGCCAGAGCGCAGAGCGCGAACGCTGGCAAGCAATTGCTGTGCGGTGGGTGATTGCCAATAGGCCTGTGTGCTGTTGGTGTTGATCGCTATAATCGATCCCGGCTTTACATCCGCGGTACCAATTGGGGCGATGCTGTATCGTGCCAGCACCTGATTCAGCGTCGCAAATGAATCTATATTTGGTGATGATGTAGAGCTGGTTGTTCCCGTGCTGTCCCCGCAAATAGCACCCGATTCATTCGCAATCACATAGGCCCTCGTCGCCTCCAGCATCGCGTGGCTCGCGCGTCCCTGCGCCTGTGCCAGCCGTGTTACATTCCGGGTCAGGCTGCCCTGTGTCGCGGTATACGACCGGTAATCGCCGCGGATTCCGCTGAGTGAACGCGCGAACGCACCTTCGGCCCGCGCCAGCATCTCAGGATCAAACTGCAGTGTGCGTAGCAGATCCGCTGCCGGACCAACCTCGCTCGCCTGGTTCACATCGCGAAAGACCGATTCGAGAAAATCCTCAGGCAGGCCTTTTGCCTGATCTTCCTGGCTGAAGCCCTTCTTGTAGACATCGCCTGCAGAACGATAATACGCAGACGGGTCATAGATCATCGAGTCGCCACAGCTTCGGTTTGCAGGCGACAAGGGACGCAGCTGCTGAAACAGATCGCGTCCCCGCTCCGGATCGATCTTCAGCATAGCCGTTATCGCTCTCGTCCGCAGCGAAAGCGTATCTAAACCTTGCGTTAGCGCCTGCGACAGATAACCGGCCCGCGTATCACTGGCTCCGCCAGACGTGGTCATCCGCACAGGATAGGGACTTAGTCCGGCCAGCATATACGCTTGTTCGATGAGGCGCCTGCGTTGCTCCGGCTGGCTTATCGCATTAGCTTCCACCAGGCGCAGCAACGCATATGCAGCCAGTTCCGGCGGAACAGATGTGGTCAGGTCCTGAATCTGCTGAGAAAGAATAGCAAGCTCTGAAGGCTCGTCAGCCGCCTTTGGAGGTATGGATTTTGCTGTACCTTGCGCTTGTGCTATGGCGGAAAAACAGCTCAGCAGGCAAAGCAGGAACAGTGCGCAGGGCAGTGTGGCGGCGGAAGACGGCCGGGCTTCCATGATCGAAGTATACCGCCGCGCAAACGATATAAATTGCATGCCGTGTGCCCCATGTCTCGCTTTTGAGACATGGGATCGGCCATAACAACTCTAATTCGTGCGCAGTGCGATCATCGGATCGATCCGCGAAGCTCTTCGCGCCGGAATGTAGCCGGCAAGCAGCGCGACCAGTCCCAGCAATAGCACCATCGCGAGGAACGTAATCGGGTCCGTCGGAGTTGTCCCGAATAAAAGCGATGCAATCAAACTCGATACTCCAAACGACACCACAATTCCTACAGCAATCCCGATCAAAGCCAGCCAAAGTGTCTTCCTGATGACGGTGAGCTGCACCCGCGCCTGTGTCGCGCCCAGCGCCATGCGGATGCCAATTTCCTGCGTCTGCCGCGTGACCGAGTAGGAGATGACGCCGTAAATCCCCAGCGAAGCAAGAAACAGCCCCAGCCCTGCGAAGATCGACACCAGCAGCACAAAGAAACGCCGCGGCGAGGTGGCATGATCCACCAGATTCTGCAAAGGCTGGAATTCCGTCGCAGGCTGTTCCGGATTGATCTGTCGCAGCGCCCCCATCACGCTCGACGCCAGCGTGGCAGGAGGCAGTTTGGTTCGTACCACCAGCTCCGTGCCCTCAGGCCCATACGGTAGAGGCAGGTACATCTGCCAACCTGCTGCCGTCTCCGCACTGCTTTCATGTACATCGGCAATCACGCCAATCACGCGGACATCTTTCCCGTTGATTTCTGCGATTCGGTCAATCGCGCCCTGTCCCGGCCACAGCTTTCGCGCCACCGTCTCGTTGATGATGACCGTATTCCCGCCTTGGAATCCGTCGTCCCAGTTGAAATCCCGGCCCTTTACCAGGTGCATTCCGATCGCGTTCAGATACCCCGGCGAAACGATATAGACAAAGGTACCCTCCAACTCTCCTTTGCGATATTCGCCATGACCCTTGGCCGAGATACCCCAGCTGCGATTCCGGCTTAACGGCAGGTTGTCGGAGATACCCGCAGCCTCGATGCCTGGAATGCTCTGAACACGTCCCAGAACTTCCTGCCAGCGAACGCGAGCCTTCTCGGCAGTACCCGGATTTCCATCATCCACGCTGATCGCGGCAGATCTACTCGGCTCGAAACCCAGATCAACATCCAACACCCGTAGAAAGCTGCGTAACAGCAGTCCCGCGCCGACTAAGAGCACGCAGGCCAGCGCAACCTCTGAGACAACGAGCACTGAGCGCATCCGCTCATGCTTTCTGCCCTCGCTGGTTCCGTGCCCGCTGTCCTTGAGCGCCTCCTGCAAGTCGCTGCGTGACATTCGCAGCCCCGGCGCCAGTCCAAAGAGAACAGCCGCAGCCACGGTGATCAGTAATGTCCACGCAAGCGCGCTGCCGTCGATACGAACGCTGCTCAGCAGCGGCAAAGCAATCGATCCCTGATGGGCAAGATATGTGATTACGGCAAATGCGATTGCCAGGCCCAGTACCGCACCCACGCCCGCGAGTACCAGACTTTCCGTAAGCAGCTGGCGAATCAACCGCCCGCGTCCTGCGCCCAGCGCACTGCGCATGGCGAACTCCTTGCTGCGCGCTGCCGCCCTCGCCAGCAGCAGGTTCGAAAGGTTCACGCAGACGATCAGCAGAATTAGCCCAACCGCGCACCACAGCACAATCAGCGACCGACGCAGCTTGCCGCTGACATAGTCTTTCAGCGTAAAGAGCTGGCCTGTGTAGCCCTTCCCGTATTCCGGGTGTGTGTTTCTGAAATAGAGTTGGGGAAAGAGTGAGTCCGACTCGGACTGCGCTGCTGCCAGACTCACTCCCGGCTTCAAACGGCCAATCAGAGCCAGGTCGTTTCCGTCGTCGCGGAAGTCATCCATGATGTAGGGCACGAAGAGATCTACTTTTGCACCCGGCGAAAAGACCGAGCCGAAATCGAATCTCTCTGGCAACACTCCTATCACCGTCACCGGCGTGCCACTCAGGTCGATTGCTTTTCCAATCATGCTGCGGTCGCCGCCAAACTGCCGTTTCCAGAATGCATGGCCCAATAGGGCCACAGGCCGGCTGTGGTGCAGGAACTCCTCAGCGATAAACGATCGTCCAAGCGAAGGATCGACACCGAGCGTCTGGAAGAAATTCTCCGCCACCATGATGCCCGTTACCGGCAGAGGCTGGCCCTCCCTCATCAACTTGAAATTGTCGGGCCCCGTAAAGGCGAAATAGCCGCTCACAGACTCAAAAGAATGATTCTGCCGCTGAAATTCCTGGGTAGCATCCGCCGAATACGTCATGCTCGATTCGCCGCCCTTTGGATCTCGTTCGACGATCCGCACCAGCCGCTGCGGATCGTGAAAGGGAAGCGGCCGCAGCAGGATGGTATTCACTACGCTGAAGACAGCGATATTCGCACCAATGCCCAGCCCCAGAATGAGTACGGCAACAAACGTGAAACCGCGATCCCGCAGCAAGGTCCGGAAGGTAAACCGCAAATCCTGCATCAGGATGTCGAGCCAGGGCAGACCGCGCGTCTCGCGATGCTGCTCGCGTGCCTGCGACACACCGCCAAAGCGAACCAAAGCCTGCCGCTGCGCTTCTTCCGGAGACATGCCTCGCCGCAGATTTTCTTCCATCGCCATTTCAAGATGAGACGCCATCTCTGCATTCAACTCGTGGTCCAGAGGCGTTTTGCTAAAAAAGGAGCGTAGCCGATGCAGCATTTCTCTAGCGATGTGAGTCATCCGTTCTTACCTCTCCAATGTGACGTAAGGTCTGTTTGTGCAGTGATCGCTTCAGTTCGCCCGCAGCGCAATCATGGGATCGATGCGCGAAGCTCGTCGCGCCGGGACATACCCTGCAATCAGGGCCGTCATTGCCAGAAGCAAAATCGTCCCTGAGAATGTGAGTAAATCCGTGGGTTCAGTGGCGAAGAGTAGAGATACGATCCATCTTGCCGTGATGAAAGATGCGACGGTGCCTAGCCCAATTCCTATCAATGCCAGCCGTAATGTCCTCGCCAGCACGTCTTTCTGCACCCGACCCGCCGTCGCGCCGAGCGCCATGCGAATCCCAATTTCCTGCGTCTGCCTCGTTACCGCATACGAGATCACGCCATAAATCCCCAGCGAAGCCAGAAGCAGCCCGAGCGCTGCGAAGGTCGCAACCAGCAGCACGAAGAATCGCCGAGGCGACGTCGCATGATCGACGATCTGTTGGACCGGCCGGAACTCCGTTGCCGGCTGTCCCGGATTCATCTGCCGCATTATGCCCATTACGCTCGACGCCAGCACCTCGGGCGGCAGCTTCGTGCGCACCACCAGCTCTGCGCCATTCGGATTTGCCTGCATGACTGGCACCAGCACTTGAGGGCTGGACGCTTCTTCGACGCCGCTCTCGCGCACATCCGAGATCACGCCGACCACACGGGTATCGCCATCGCCGATCCCATCCGCCAGCCGCCCCACCGGGTCCTGCCCCGGCCACTCACGGCGAGCCGCAGCTTCATTGATGATGATCACGTGCTCGCTTTTGCCTGCGTCATTCCAGTAGAAATCGCGACCCGAGCGCAGCCGCATGCCCATGGCCTTGATGTATCCCGGCGTGACTACGTAGACGAACGCATCGTAATTCTTCGTCTTGTCGTAGGTGCCTTTGGCGTACAACTCCCAGCTGCGATTGCGGTCGAGCGGCAGCATGTCTGAAATACCCGCCGCTTCGATCCCGGGAATTGCATCCACGCGTTGAAGCATCTCCTGAAGAATTGCGCCACGTCGCTCTGGGTTTCGGCCATCGTCATAGTCCACCTTGATCGCCGCTGCACGGCTCGGCTCGAATCCCAGATCGACGCGCAGCACATTCAAAAAGCTGCGCAGCAGCAACCCCGCGCCCACCAACAGCACGCAGGCCAGCCCAATCTCAGAAACGACCAGGAGCGCCCGCATCCGCTCATGCTTTCTGCCATCGCTCGCGTTGTGGCCGCCGTCCTTAAGCGCATCCTGCAGATTGCCGCCCGATGTCCTCAACGCCGGAGCCATCCCGAAGAGCAGCCCTGCGGCCAAAGCAACCAGCAGCGTCCAGCCGAGCACGCTTGCATCCACGCGCAGGCTGCTCAGTAGCGGCAGGGCAATCGATCCCTGATGCGCGAGATAAACAACCACTGCATATGCAAACGCCAGGCCCAGCACGGCGCCCGCGCCAGAGAGCACGAGGTTCTCCGTCAGCAACTGGCGAACCAGCCGCCCGCGTCCCGCGCCCAGCGCGCTGCGCATGGCAAACTCTTTGCTGCGCGAAGACGCGCGCGCCAGCAGCAGGTTCGAAAGGTTCACGCAGACGATCAGCAGAATCAGCCCGACCGCGCACCACAGCACAATCAGAGACTGCCGCAGCTTGCCGCTTATATATTCCTTCAGCCCCATCATCGAGGTCACAATATCGGTGCTCCACGAATCATCACCGTGAGCCTGAAGTCTTAACTGTGGATAAAGAGTGTTCGCCTCAGCTTGTGCCTGCGCAATCGTCACGCCCGGCTTCAAACGCCCAATCACTGACAGCATGTGCCCCCACCCGCGAATGGTGTCCATCTTCAGCGGAACAAAGAGGTCGATCTTCATGCCCGGCACAAAGACAGCGCCGAAATCAAATGTCTCGGGAAGCACACCGACGATAGTCACACGATCCTGACCGAGCGTGACCGCCTGGCCGACGATCTTCGGATCAGCATGGAACTGTCGCTGCCACAGCGCATAGCTCAACAGCGCAGCGGGACTGCCGCCCATCACGCTTTCTTCCGGAAGGAACAGCCGTCCCAGGACAGGTCGCACGCCGAGCATCTGAAAGAAATTTCCAGCCACCCACACGCTTTGCAGCGGCTTCGGTTCGCCCTTGCCAACGAGCTTGGTTTCCGAGAGTGAGTAGTAAGGCGAAAACGCGGTCATCTCCTGAAACGAATGATTCGCGCGCGCGTAATCCTCATACGCATCGACCCGGTACGTCACATCCGAAAGGCCGCCAATCCCATTGTTCCCCGCGAACCACGCCAGCTGCTGCGAATCGTGAAAGGGAAGCGGCCGGAGCAGGAGGGTATTCACCACGCTGAAGACGGCGATGTTTGCGCCAATGCCAAGCGCAAGAATCAGCACGGCAACGATGGTGAAGCTACGATCCCGCCGCAGTGTCCGAAGCGTAAAGCGCAGGTCCTGCAACAGAACGTCGAGCCAGGGCAGGCCGCGCGTTTCGCGCTGTTGCTCACGCGCCTGCTGCACGCCGCCAAAGCGGACCAGAGCCTGCCGCCGCGCTTCCTCTGGGTGCATGCCGCGACCAATATTCTCTTCGACCGCCATCTCAAGATGCGATGTCATCTCCGCATCAAGTTCCCGATCCAGAGGCGCTTTGCGAAAGAACGACCTTAAACGAGCCAGCATGTACCGAAGAAGATAAGCCATCGAATCCCGCCTTTCAAAGTCCGCTGAAGTACGAACCCGGATGCCGGGTGCCCCATCCTTTCGGCGCTTTTTCGCCGAAAGGATGGGAGAGCACGAAACTCAATTCGTCCGCAGCGCAATCATCGGATCAATCCGGGAAGCCCGCCGCGCCGGAAGATACCCGGCAACCAATGCCACCAGCCCCAGCAATACAACCATCCCGGCAAACGTAACTGGATCGGTAGGCTCTGTCCCATAGAGGAGGGAAGCAATCCCTCTCGCCAGGACGAACGAAAGTACTGCGCCCACCGCGATGCCGATGGCTGCCAGCCGCAGCGTTTTGCCAATTACGCTAAGCTGCACTTTGGACCGCGTCGCGCCCAGCGCCATGCGAATCCCAATCTCCTGCGTTTGCCGCGTGACGGAATACGAGATGACGCCATAAATTCCCAGCGAGGCCAGAAACAATCCCAGCCCGGCGAAGATCGACACCAGCAGTACGAAGAATTTTCGCGGCGAAACCGAATGATCAACCAGATGCTGAATCGGGCGAAACTCCGTCGCCGGCTGCCCCGGATTCAACTGCCGTAATACTTTCATCACGCTCGCAGCCAAGGCATCGGGCGGCAGGTTGGTTCGCACCAGCAGCTCAGCGCCTGCGGGTCCCCACTGCGTGATCGGAAGATACATCTCCGCTCCCGGGTCCGTCTCCAGGCCGGTTTCTTTCACGTCTGCAACTACGCCAATCACTTGAGAGATTTCGCCATTCGTCACCGCAAGACGCCCAATAGGATCCTGCCCCGGCCACTCCCGGCGTGCCAGATACTCATTGATGATCACCACATGCTGGGCGTGTGTCGAGTCATTCCAGCTGAAATCACGTCCCTTGATCAGCCGCATGCCAAAGGCTTTGATATATTCCGGCGTTACGATCTGCACAAAAGTGCCTGTCTCCGGCGCTTGGTCAGGATTTCTATCCTTCCGCCACAGGTTCCAGCCTCGATTCCGGTCCAGCGGCAGCATATCGGATATGCCGGCCGCTTCGATTCCCGGAATCGCCTTCACATGATCGAGCATGTTTTCGAGAACCGGCCCAACATTCTCCTGCTTGTTTCCATCATCAAACGAGACTGCCATTGCAGCAGCCCGCTGAGGCTGAAAGCCCAGGTCTATATCGATCACGTGCAGAAAGCTGCGCAGCAGCAGTCCAGCGCCCACCAACAAAATGCACGCCAGAGCCACTTCCGACACCACCAGGACCGAGCGCATGCGGTCATGCTTTCTACCTACGCTCGCGCCATGGCCACTGTCTTTCAGCGATTCCTGCAGATCTCCGCTCGACATCTTCAATCCCGGAGCCAGCCCGAAGAACACGGCGGCTGCTACTGCGATCACCAACGTCCACCCGAGCGCGCTCGCGTCTACACGAATGCTTGAAAGCAGCGGCAGCGCAATCGACCCCTGATGTGCTAGCCACGTCACCACTGCATAGGCAATTCCGAGTCCCAGCACAGCACCGGCAGCCGACAATACAAGACTCTCCGTCAACAGTTGACGAATCAGCCGTCCGCGTCCTGCACCCAGCACGCTGCGCATGGCAAACTCCTTACCACGCGCAGCCGACCGCGCCAGTAGCAGGTTCGACAAGTTAACGCAGACGATCAGCATAATCAGACCCACCGCCCCCCACAGAACAACCAGTGAGCGGTGCAACTTGCCGCTTACATACTCCTTCAAGCCCCACACAGTTCCCGTGTAATCGCCCTTGGACTCAGGTTGTTTCTTACTGTGGTAGAAGCGCGGAAAAAGCATGTCAGCCTCTGCCTGCACCTGCCCGATGCCGACGTCAGGCTTCATCCGGCCAACGAAGAAAAAAACATTCCCCCACTCGCGCATATCGTTCATGACGGCGGGAACGAAAATGTCCATCCTTGTCCCCGGCGCGAAGACCGATCCAAAGTCGAATGTCGCAGGAATTACTCCGGCAACGACTGTGGGAGTCTTGTTCAACTGAATTGTCTGTCCCACGATGTTTGGATCAGCGTGGAACTGCCGCCGCCAGTAAGGCTCGCCCAGCAGAACCGCGGGTCTGCCGCCTTTCACCAACTCTTCCGGAGTAAACAATCTTCCCAGCTTCGGCTGCACGCCCAGAACCTGGAAGAAATTTCCCGCTACGGGCACGCCATTCACGGGTTGTGGGTCGCCGTATCCGGTCAACTTGTAATCGCCTTGCCCGTAGAAAGCAAAATACGCGGTGACGCCCTGAAGCGTCTGATTTGCCGCCTTGTAATCTTCATATGCGTCTACCGAATAGGTCATGGACGACTGCCCGCCTTCGCCCTTGTTTCCTGTGATCCACACCAGTTGCTGGGCATCATGGAAGGGAAGTGGTCGCAAAAGAATCGTATTCACCACGCTGAAGACGGCGACATTCGCGCCAACCCCAAGCCCGAGAATCAGAATCGCGACAATCGTGAAGCCACGATCCTTGCGCAGCGTTCGGCAGGTAAAGCGCACGTCCTGCATCAGAATGTCCATCCACGGAAGGCCGCGAGTCTCCCGATGCTGTTCGCGCGCCTGCTGCACTCCACCAAACCGAACCAGAGCCTGCCGGCGCGCTTCTTCCTCGGGCATTCCACGTCGCATGTTTTCCTCGATTGCCAGGTCAATGTGTGAAGCCATCTCGTCATTCAGCTCTTGATCAAGCGGCTTCCTGCGGAAAAAAGAACGAAGGCGGCCGAACGCCCGTCGGAGTGAGGCGGCCAGCGAGGTCTTAGATACGGTCTTGGAAGATGATTTGGTTGTACCTGTCATTGACCCCCGCCTTCGTTCTGCATGGCCAGCACCCGGCCCATGACACCAGCCAGCCGCTCCCAGTAAGCGGCATCCTGAGCAAGCTGTTTCCGGCCCGTCTCAGTGATCGAATAAAATTTGGCCTTGCGGTTGTTGTCCGATGTGCCCCATGCGGCGTCTATCCACCCGCGCTGTTGCAACCGCACCAGGGATGCGTAGATCGTTCCCTGGTTCAGCAGCACCTCGTCGCCGCTGATCTGCTCAATACGCCGCGCAATCCCGTATCCATGCAGCGATCCCATCGCCGCTAGCGTCTGCAGAACCATCAAATCCAGGGTTCCCTGTAGAAGATCGAGCTTCGAATCACCCATCGGTTCTCTCCTGTGGTGCAACCACATTAACAATCGCACACTTTATGTGGGGTTACCACAGGGAAGCGTCAAGAAAATATCAGATTTGACGGATTAAGTTCCATATTTGCCTTGAAATGGACAGCGCTTCATCTCCATGGAGAAGTCATACTCGGACCATTATTATGGGTGGAAACTTCAGTCAACCATGCGTTATATCGGCCCATCGAGAATTTAATGACCCCCCGCTCTGTATGGGGATCTTCGCCTATGTCAGCGCTGGGCAACAACGAGGTCCCTGGCTTTGACCCAGTCACAGACGGAAAGAGAGAGTTCGAGATCGTACGAATGGCTGCTGTAGTGGCCTGATACTCGAGTTCCACCTGTCTGCCGTAACGAATGCCAAACTGAAATGCATCGGCATGCTCGGCGAGTTCTGCCATCTTTGCGTCGAAAGCCCGTAACGCACCCCATATCTCTGGATTCCGGGCAGGAGATACAGAGAGCACACACCAGGTCTGGTCATCCGGGCGCATGCTGGCCAGACGACGCGCCAGCAATGGATCGGCCGCGCTGCCGGATAAATAGCGATCCATTTCCTGTTGCACGCTGGCAACGGTTCCGAACAGCAGAACATCCGAGTCGAGAATCGCGAGCCAGCGGACTTCATGAAACTCTCTCTGCTCGCGGGCAAAAGGTTGGACTTCAAGAACAGAGAGGCCGTGATATTCGATGATTTTGGCCCCGCCATCAGCCGCGGATTTGTAGACGCGCGTCCGGTCAAAATGTCCGCGCATGATAAGACTGTGTTTTCCCAACTGTTTTGTCCCGTCATCCGTTGCGACAAAAATCGTATGGCGGACCATGAGCGAGCTGTCGGCTCCGGTCAGTGCAAAGTAGTCCTGTAAATCGATAATGTTGTTGTAAGTGATGAAGACAAAACTTCCCGATTGGCCTTTCGGCGGTGACGAATCTACTCCCGCCACAATCTGGGCGCCAGACGGGACAAGGGCAAGAAGTTTTTGGTCTACGGATAAGGCTGAGCTGGTCCGGCTTGCTAGGAGCAGCAGGAAAGTCATGAAAAAAGCTGGAAATCGCCGCATACAACCTCCATTTCGCTCGGCTTTTCGCCCGAGCTGGAAGAACATTGCGACCACCCCATAAATAGCAAAGACCAATGTTTAAACTCGTTTTTTAGCAGCGCTCTTTTGGCCCATAGAGCGCTGTTAAGAAGTCATGGAACGACAGAGTTTCAAATCACCAGTTAAAAAGGTCTATGCAATCCGCAAGCCACTAATACGAACTATTTCGTAGAGCATGCAATTTTCCGTGTGCGTAATTGAAAATAAAAAGGTCTGCGTCTCGGGTCGTGACTGTAAGGCACTGAAAATAAATGATCTCGATACAACCGGCCGAGGAGGCTTTCTGCAATTCCAGCGCAATGGGCCCGCAATGCGCGAGAATAAAGGAATGCAGTTCATCGACCTGAAAACGCAATATCGCAGTCTGAAAGCGGACATCGATTTCCGCATTCGGACAGTTCTCGAGCATGGCCAATATATCCTCGGCCCCGAGGTCACCGAGCTGGAGTCTCGCCTCGCCGCACGCACGGGATCGAAGCACTGCATCGGCTGCACCAGCGGCACCGACGCCCTTTTGCTGGCGATGATGGCGCTCGGCATCGGCCCCGACGACGAAGTCATCACTGCGCCCTTCACGTTTTTCGCCACAGGGGAGATGATCGCTCTCCTCGGAGCATTGCCTGTCTTCGTTGATATCGATCCGGAGACCTATAACATCGACCCGGCGAAGATCGAAGCAGCCATCACGCCGCGCACGAAGGCCATCATGCCCGTCAGCCTCTATGGACAGTGCGCCGACTTCGACCCGATCAACGAAATCGCCGCCAGACATGGTCTTGCTGTGATTGAAGATGCAGCACAGAGTTTCGGCGGCACGTACAAGGGGCGCCAATCGGGCAACCTGAGCACCATCGGCTGCACCAGCTTCTTCCCGTCGAAGCCGTTGGGCTGCTACGGCGATGGCGGAGCCTGCTTCACCAATGACGACGATCTCGCCCGCCGCATCCGCGAGCTGCACAATCACGGACAGGACCGCCGCTACCACCACACCAGCATCGGCATCAACGGCCGCCTCGATACGATCCAGGCCGCAGTTCTGCTCGCCAAGCTGGAAGTCTTCGAAGAGGAACTGGCAGCGCGTCGAAAGGCCGCAGCTACCTATAACGAGCTTCTCAAGGATGTAGTGCAGACACCGGTCGTACGCGATGGATACACTAGCCCCTACGCGCAATACACGATCGAAGTCGATGACCGCGACACTGTCCAGCAGGCTCTGCAACTGGCAGGAATTCCTACCGCCGTCCATTATCCGGTGCCGTTGCACCTGCAACCCGTCTTTGCCGGCATGCACCTCGGCGAAGGCAGCTTTCCGCACTCGGAGCGCGCAGGAAAGCGTGTGCTGAGCCTACCCATGCACCCCTACCTCACTCAAGAGCAGATTACACAGATCACCCAGGGCGTACGGCAGGCGGTCAACAGCACCGTGGTTACCAGGTGAATACGAAAGATTACCGCCTGGAACCAATGAGGGATTGACACCGAAGTCGGTAAGGAGAAAAATTGCATCAAACATTTCAGCCTAGAAATGTTTGAGGTCACCTGCATGCCAATGCTGGCAGAACGCTTCAGTACCAGCGATGTTCTGCAACTGACTGGCGTTAGCGCCCGGCAGCTGCAATGGTGGGACGAAAGGCGTGTTGTCGTGCCGGAACGGGAAGGGCGCAACCGCATTTATTCGGTCGCCGACCTGGTAGAAATCCTCGTGATTGAAGAGCTTCGCCGCAGGCATATTTCGCTGCAGCAGGTGCGGCGGGTCTTACGCTTCCTCCGCAAGGAGGTACACGTCCGGTTGTCTGATATCGTGCAGGGCAGCCGGGAACACCATCTGCTGCTCGATGGGAAACACGTCTATCTCGAATCCGATTCACGACAAATTGTGGATCTCATGCGCAACACGGATCAGCCGATGCTGTTGATATGTTTAACGGACACAGTCAGCCGCCTGAAGGTTGACGTGAAGGAAGTCCTGGCCAAAACGTCGCGAAAGCCAGTTGCCAAGCATGGGAGCAGAAGGAGGGCGCAGGAAGAACTGAGCACAGCGTAACAAACGGGAATCCAGAGCACTATATAAGGAACGTACATAAAAGCTATTCCCCAACGGAGGAGGCATCATGTCCGCAGAACTGCAATTGTTAGAAGAGTGGATACCGGAGCAGATGGAGCCGGGAACCTTGTTTGTGCTTGAAAACGCAGGAACGATGGGTGACGCGAAAAATCCCTACTGGGCCGTGCTGGCGTGCCCGAGCTGCGGCGCGCTGGGGCTGATTACGAGGACGCAGTTTGCCGGTCTTGAATCGATGATCTGTGGTGCAAACAACTGCTCGGCAGAATATTATCTGCGCGACGAGGACATTGAATATCGCAGGCCTCACTAGCTGATTTACGGATGCATAGAAAAAAGGCTGCCAAACCGGCAGCCTTTTGATTTTGGCTCGTGCCCGGAGCGAAATTTATGCGCGCGAGTACGAGGCAATCGCGCTCGCCTCATCGTCCTTCACATCGAAGACGGTGTAAAGCTTCGTGATCTGAAGCAGGTCATGAACCTTTTTGGTCAGGTTTAAAAGCTTTAGTTCGCCGCCCTGGTTGCGGACAGTAGTATATGCGCTTACCAGCTCGCCGATGCCTGAGCTGTCAATGTAGTTTACGTCGGCCAGATTGAGCAGGATCAGTTTCGATCCCTTGGCCAGCAGATCCCGAACCGCATCGCGCAACTGCACACTGCCTTCGCCGAGGGTAATGCGACCGCTAAGATCTAAAACCGTTATGCCGTCCACCTGACGGGTATTCACCTTCATGCTCACGTAGAATTCCTCCTTAAAGCTAAGTACCGGTTTGGGCGGTCCCAAGATGCTTGATCAATGTCAGCTCGGTTCCAGGATGCAATTGCTTGAAGTGTACCTCATCCATGAACGAGCGGATAAGAAAGATTCCGCGGCCCGAGCCGCGCAATAAATTTTCAGGAGCCAGCGGGTCAGGGAGCGTTTCGGGATCGAGGCCTTTTCCCTGATCTGCGATGCGTATGACCAGCGATTCGCCAGTGTTTTCAAAGGATGCCGTGATGCGCTTCTCCGGATCGTAGGAGTTGCCATGAAGGACCGCGTTGACTGCTGCCTCGCGCACCGCCATCGCGATGCGAAAGACTTCATCTTCGTCTACGCCGGCCTTTTTCGCCATCTGCTCCGCAGTTTGTTCCACACGATTCACGCTGTCTAGCGAGGATTCAAGAGTATACGTTATCCGGCTTGCCTGCGATCCTGTCAATTGATGTTCCTCGCCATACTGCATGGACATCCTTATCTTTAACCTGTACGGCAGTTTGCTTGCTTGGCGAAGCAATGTCAAGCAGGCGAAGACGAGCCGTGGTGAAATTTGCTCCCTCTAGAGAGGGTTAGTTGCCGTGCCGTGGCCGAAGTAGGCCGCAGGAACACTCAAGTGACGGCATTTTCAATGAGAAAGCAAAGGCGATTCAAGAGGTTGTCTGCATGTGACAGGATTGCGGAATAGATTGAAGATATCGAGCAGTCTGCAGGAAATTCCTGGAGGAGATCACAGGCATGCGAATGCCTGTTAGACTGCACGCGGGACACGAATCCAAATGAGCGAAAAACGCAACGGACCCAGCCTGAGTCTGCTGCTCGGCACTCCTGTGCTGGAGCCGCACGGAAGCGTGCTGGGGCGGCTGAAAGACGTCGCCGTAGCGACGGGCGCCGATGCGGGGCAGATTGCCGGACTGGTTCTGAAAACCCAAAAAGGGCTGGAGCTGGTTCCGGCCACAGAGGTCATGGGTACGCCGAGTGGCATGCTGGAACTGCGTTCTGTCGAGGCCCTACAGCCTCTACGAGACGACGAGAATTTCATCCTGCTAAAACAGGATCTTCTGGATCGCCAGATTATCGATGTGCATGGACGCAAAGTTGTCCGCGTTAATGATGTCGACCTGCAGTGGTTTTCTCGAGATGAAAAGCAAGATCTGCGGGTCCGCGAGGTAGAAGTCGGTCTGCGGGGCGCAGTCCGAAGGCTCTTTCTCGGCCTTCTCCCCAAGCGCGCCCTCGACGGTTTGGCGCGGCAGTTTCCTACACGAGTCATTCCCTGGGAGTTTGTGGACGTGATCGAGGTGGATCCGGCTCGGCGGGTGAAGCTGAAGATCGAACACGAACGGCTTGCGCAGCTCCATCCATCCGATATCGCGGACATTCTGGAAGATCTGGCTCCGGCCGAGCGTGAGGCAATTCTCACTACGCTCGATGAAGAGGTCGCAGCGGAGACATTGGAAGAAGTTGAGCCAAGGCTGCAAAAAGCATTTGTGGAGTCGCTGGACTCGGAGGTTGTCGCTGGAATCGTTGAAGAGATGGACCCAGGAGCGGCCGCCGATCTGCTGGCCGAACTGCCCGAAGAGCGTTCTGAAGCCATTCTGGAAGAAATGGCCCCGGAAGAACGACAGGAGGTGGAAGACCTGCTCGAATTCCGCGAAGATTCTGCCGCCGGGCGAATGACGACAGAATTTGTGCAGGTCCCATTTGAAGCCACGGTAGCGGACGGAGTGGAGGCATTGCGAAATTTCGACGGCGACCTGGAGACGGTGACTGAAGTGTATCTGGTTGACGGCGGGGATATATTGAAGGGCGTTGTGCCGCTGGGACGAATCATTGTGGCCAAGCCCGAGGTCCGACTGGCAGTCCTGGCGGAGGCGCGCTTCATTTCATGCCCGGCGAATGCGCATCAGAAACAGGTAGCGGAATTATTCGACAAATACAACTTGCGAGCATTGCCGGTGTTGGATGAAGAGGGACGGTTGGTAGGCGTGGTGGAAGCCGACCATGTAATCGCGTTTTTAAGAGATAGCCATTAAGGATGTGTGGCTACTGTCTAACAGATATTTGGAGAAAGATTTCGCAAAATAAAATAGAAGAATTTGCGTGGCCCGTAATTCAAATTTGACGCGCAAACGCGGGTAGTAATTTTCAACAAGTTTAGGCTTAGCTAAAAACCGGAAAGACGTCATTCTGCCCGAAACAAAATCTCAGTGAGGTGGCATGGGTGCATCATTGAGATTCTTTCCTTCGGCTTTCTGCTCGAGATGGGCTTTTCCTCCGGCCGTCAGAATGGTGGCTGGTCTATAGCTATCAAAAAGTTCTAATGCTACTTCCTAATCCTTAATGGCTCATACCGCATGCTGAAACTGAAACCTTGGAGAACCCGGATCATTTTGTTCCTTGCTGTGCTTGGGCCGGGATTTATTACAGCTAATGTAGATAACGACCCGAACGGGATCCTGACCTATTCGCAGGCGGGTGCGCAATTCGGCTATTCACTGTTGTGGACCATCATTCCCATTACGCTGGCGCTGATTGTAGTGCAGGAAATGTGTGCACGCATGGGCGTGGTTACCGGCAAGGGCCTGAGCGATCTTATTCGCGAAGAGTTTGGCCTGCGTATGACATTCATCGTCATGGTACTGCTTGTGATCGTGAATTTCGGAAATGTGATCGGAGAGTTTGCAGGCATTGCTGGCAGTCTTCAGCTTTTTCACCTTTCGAAATACATCTCGGTGCCGGTCTGTGCGGTGCTTGTATGGCTGCTTGCTGTAAAGGGAGATTACAAAAGCGTCGAGAAGATATTCCTCATCGCCTCGGTTTTCTATATCGCCTACATCGTTACCGGTGTATTGGCCGGACCGAGCTGGCGCACTGCCGTTGTTGCAACTGTAAAACTGCCGCCGCGATCAGCGTGGAGCCAGAATGGTTATGTATTCATGGTGGTCAGCGTGATCGGAACGACGATCGCTCCGTGGATGCAGTTTTATCTGCAATCATCGATTGTAGAAAAAGGCGTCAGCATCAGGAAATACGCCGCGACCAGGCTGGATGTGATCATCGGCTCGGTTTTTACCGACATAGTTGCGTGGTTCATTATCGTGGCCTGTGCGGCAACGCTCTGGACACATGGAATGGGAAATATTATCGTGCCTTCAGACGCGGCAGAAGCGATGAAGCCCCTGGCCGGTCCGTACGCGTTTCTCCTCTTTGCTTTCGGCTTGTTCAATGCTTCGTTTTTTGCAGCTTCCGTGTTGCCCCTTTCGACAGCGTATACCGTTTGCGAAGGCTTGGGTTTTGAGTCGGGCGTAGACAAAGACTTTCGCCAGGCACCGTTTTTTTACTGGCTTTACACCTTGTTGATTGCGGGCGGCGTAGCGGTCGTTCTGATTCCGAATTTTCCGCTCGTGCAGTTCTCCATTTTTTCTCAGATGCTTAATGGAATTCTGCTTCCTATCGTGATTGTCTTCATGCTGCTGCTGATCAATCGGAAAGATCTGATGGGAAAGCATATTAATTCACATTGGTTCAATGCTGTGGCATGGCTTACAGCAATCGTAGTGACTGGGTTATCCCTTATGCTGATGGCGCAGCAGATCAGCAGTATGTGGAAGCGTTGAAGTAAAAAAGAAAGCCCCAATCAGTGAAGATTGGGGTCAGGAGGTAGGGTGTATCAAGAGACGTGATTAGATTACGGACTGACGGATGCTTCGTCTTGAGCACGATGGCGGGTTTTGTTCTCCACCTTTTGGCGGATGGCAACTCGTGCTGAGTGGCGCTAGATGCTCTTTGGGGAAGAATTCCTGCGGGATGCAATGGGAGCAGCCGGAACGCCCGCTACGATCGAGCCAGCCGGCACATCTTTTGTTACAACCGCATTTGCTCCAATCGTAGCTTTGTCGCCGATGGTAATACCGCTGAGCACAGTGACTCCGCGGCCAATCCAGACCTCTGCGCCGATAGTAATCGGGCGCGCCGTATGTCCCGCATCGCGAATGGCGACTTCTTCAGAACGGTTATGATTCCCGTCGCGAATGCTGGAATATTCGCCGATCATGCTTCCGCGTCCGATGGTTACGCCGGAAAAAGCGACGATGTGAACGCCGCGTGAAAGTACTACGCCCTCAGCGATCCGAATGAAGGCATCTTCGCGCGTTTCCAAGTGAATCTCTGGAAAGAAGAGAACGTCTGTGCCGATCTGGATATTTCGCGTTCCATAGACGTCGACCTTTCCTTCGATGACAGCGGATGCCGGCAACGGAGCGGAAATATCCGCCGCCAACATGGCGTGTGCACGCAGGCGACGCAAGTTTTCGCGAACTGGCCGCGTGAGCCGCAGAAGAGATGTCAGCGGCGTGCCAATCATGATTTTTAGAAGTCGCTTCATAAAAATAGAGCCGCCACGTATTACCAGGGACGTGGCGGGGAGACACGTCCTCCCGAGGTGTCCTGCCACGCTTGCCGCATGAGGATAGCGAGATTGCGATGTTCGAGCGCCCGCGCTTTGCGGCGAGGGTCACTACTGAAAGAATTACGCCAGACGACCAGCTTGTAGAGCGTCAGCTCCAGCGCTTTCGACAACCATGCCGCGATACCATGATGCTTCCGGTAGTAAAGCAGGGTGCTACGCATTCTCCAACGAATAAGTTGCGCGCCAGTGGAGGACATCTCCAGCATTTTCACCTGACGCGAGGATTCTCCTCCGATATGAATGACGACAATGTCCGGCCAATACCAGATTTGATAACCAGCAGCTTTGATTCGGCGGCAAAGATCAACTTCTTCTGAGTAAAGGAAAAATGCGGGATCGAAACCTCCAACCTTGGCAAGTGTTTCGGCGCGGATGATGGAAAAGGCGCCCACCACCCAGTCAACCTCCGCAGCCAGCGACTGGTCTGCCCAGGTACGATCAAATCGCCCCAAAATACGCGAGGCGGGATAGCGAGAAGCAAGGCCGAAGTAAACGAAAGCATCGTTCAGTACGGTAGGAAACATTCGTCCAGAAGGCTGCCAGGATTGATCGCGTCCAATGAGCCTCGCCCCGCCAAGTCCAGCCTGGGGGTGTTCATCCATATGCTTGACAGCTAGACGTAATGAGCCCGGGCAGAGAAAGGCGTCTGAATTGAGTAGCATGATGTAGCGTCCGCGTGCTTTGCCGAGCGCAGCGTTATTCGCCGCCCCAAACCCGAGATTGGTCGGACTACATACCAAATGAACGTGAGGAAACTCCTGCTGGACCATCTTCTGGGAGCCGTCGGAAGAATTGTTGTCGACGATCCAGGTTTCTACAGTGAGTCCATCAGATTCGCGCTCGATGGACTGAAGGCATTCCCGCAGGATATCGCGCGTGTTGAAGGAAACAATCACAACTGAGAGATCGGGCAGAGGTGTAACAGCAGACGTCATATTTCCAGCGCAGTCCTTTGTGAAAGACATTCGTCAAAAGCGGTGGCAAGTAACTGTAGATTGCGGGGAAGGTTATATCGGTCTATGACGCGCTCACGGGCGGAAGAGCCGAGCCTTCGGCGCAGCTCCTCATTCGTGACGAGCTGGTCGACGGCCGAGGCCAGGCCCTCGACAGAAGAGGCGGGCACAAGCAGCCCATCCACATTATGCCGGATCAGTTCAGGAATGCCTGCGATGGACGTGCTGACGCAGGGGATCTTCATAGCCATAGCTTCCATGAGCGCGATCGGAACACCCTCGGCAAAACTGGCGAGAGCAAAGATATGTGCCTGCTCCAACTGCTGCCGTGTCTGATCATGATTGAGCGCACCGCAAAAGATAACGTGTTGCCCGAGGTCTTGCTCGTCAACAAATTGTTGCAAGTGTTCTTTGTCTGGTCCGTTCCCGACAAATACAAGCTGGATGTTTCGACCCTGATCGAGCAGCTTGTGAAAGGCTTGTAAAAGGATGAGCTGGCCCTTTGCCGGAACCAGACGTCCGACGGAAACGATTCGAATCGTGTCTTGCGGGCGGCGGGCCACAGGAGCAAACTCTTGTGGATCGACGCCTAAGCGCAGTACGTGGAACTTGTCCCATTGCGAGGGATGCGAGCACTTCATTAATTGACTGCGGCAGAAGTTACTAATGCAGAAGATAAAGCTGGCATGCTGAATTTTCTGCGGCAGATAGAATTGTTCCACGTCGTAAAACTCTTCGGGGCCGTGGATGGTCAACGAATACGAGAAGCCCCATGCACGTGCGGCCAGCATGCCAACCGTGGCAACAGGCCCCCCAAAATGGGTATGCAGGTGGTGCAGACCGCGGCGCCGCATCCACTCCCCCAGAAGGAGTGCCTCACCCAGATAAAACAAGGCATAGAGGCCGTCTCTTATGTCCCAGCGGACGAGTCGCAACGCAGCGTCCAGTCCACGCAGGCAGACTCGCGTCTCACGAAGAAGAAGGAGTGCCATGATGCACAGGATCTTCCCGACGCCAAGTGTCTTAATATAGTACGTGCTCCGTGCCTCGAGTTTTTCGGAGTCAGGCAGCAAATCGATGGGGCGATCGGGTCCATTTATCGATGCTGTTTCGACTTGGAACCCCAATTGCTTAAGCCCAAGTATCTCCTTCAGGAAAAAAGTATGGGAAATTGCTGGGTACTGGCTGAGCAAGTAGGCGATTCGCGGCCTTTGCGACTGCAGACGAGATGGAAGATTTTCTAAGACCACTTGGGGTATATGTATTTCTTGCATGCAGTTAGGGAATTATTTACTCTTGCGCGCGGTTATGAAGAACCCGTCTGTGACGAAAGTTCCTGGACCAATGGACGGTCCTTAACTAGTTTTATTTTATAAGAATCCCAACGCTATAATCAGGCGTAACAAGCACTGAGAAGTACAGTTTTAGCCTCTTAATCGTTTAAGTCCGGGCGAGATCACTCTCCTTCCTGCTCCTAATCGCTCGTACTGCTGCGCAATATAACCGGCTGCTGAGTATCTTTACTATAAAAACAAAAGTTAGTAATGAAGCAAAGATCCCCCTTGCACTACTTTCGAAAGAAGTGTCCGTATGCCCTTTATTTATAAAATGCTTCGATTTTCTATATTTGCCATGTTTCTTTCCTTCGTGGCAGGATTTCCTGTCAGTTCCGGAGTGGGATTTGGCCAGACTTCATCCACGCCAACTGTGCAGCTAAATGATTCCAAGATCATTCAGCAGACAACAAAGCGCGCTGGGATCAATCTTGGCTCGATCAATTACTACGATACGGGGCAATTACTGAAAAACCTGGTTGGTTCGTTGAACCCAGGATTTGAACCGACAATCAGTCAACAGATTTGGGGGCTGACAGCGGCCGGAACCAAAACAACATTTACCGATCCTGATGAATACGATCCAGTACCGGCAAACTATTGGACAGGTGGGACGTTTACTGTAATTGCTTCACAATCGAATGGAGCCGAGCTTGGGTGCACCGGCACGATCGCTTCCAATACTGGCCCCAATTACCCGAATGAGAACAATATAAACCCTCAATTCACGATGGCAACGTCGTGCGCCGCGCCGTTCAATATTGGCGATATTGTCATTTTTAATAAGACCACGACGCCGACACCCGAATCCTGGTGGGAAGGCGGTCAGGCTGGGATATGGGGGTCTGTGTCCGGCGGGGGAAAGCTACTTTCCGACACCACCGATCTTTGTTCCACATGCGGCACGCAGGCACTGCAGATGAACGCGACGGCCAATGGCTCGTCAGCCACAGTCAACGAATTTTATGATTCTGCAAGTACGCAGAATCTCTTCGTTCTGATGAACGGAACCTATCAGATATCCTTTTGGGCGAAAGCGGCCTCTGGCTCGCCAGTACTTTCCGTAAGCGCTTCGCGCCTTTCTCCGGGGGGATTCTCGTGTGGTTCATTTACGCCCGCACTGAGTTCTACGTGGACACAATATACATATAGTTGTAAGGCTTCAGAAACCCAGGCCAGCACGACGCCAGGAACAGCCACGCTCAATTTTTCGGTTAGCGGTGGAGCCGTAGATCTGGACAATCTAGATTTCGAGAAAACAGGTGGCAGTTCCACCAACACTACAGTTTTCCGCGATGAAGTCATCAGCGCACTGCAGACTTACTACAATACGTCATCCGGCGGAAATGGAGGAATGCTTCGTAACTGGCTCGATCAGAATGCCGAGACAATCGATAACTGGACGCAGCCGGACTATAACCGTAAGCCCTCGGTAAGCGGAACACTGTACTTTGATGGTCTTGGCGCGAGTGGCTCTCTTCAGCTTTCGCTCGAAGATTACTTAGAAATTTGCCAGCTGCTGCACGCTGAACCTTACCTGGAAGTTCCCGTAACTTTCTCCACAAAAGACGCCGCTTCACTGATAGAGTTTCTGGGCGGTTCCTCATCCACAACGTATGGTGCGCGGCGGGCTGCTCTCGGTCAGGTAAATCCGTGGACCAGCGTCTTCAGTCAGATCCATTTGTCGTACTGTAATGAGTGCTGGAATGGAGGGACATTTCCGGGGCAGAGCCTACCGTGGCGGAGCAACGAACCTGCAAACGAATTTCTCTATGACTATAGTGTGCGGGCAAGAGATATATTTGCTGCGATGCGCACGAGTAGCTCCTATTCTTCAACTGCATTTGATCTTGTCATGAATGCTCAGACTGCGGTGAACTGGGAAATGGATGGTGAGATAGCCAGAGCTCATCCGGATTCTATTGAAATTGCAGCTTATACTTATGGAAATGTCAATGACTCGTCGAGTGATGCCGCGCTTTGGGGTCCAACTATGGTTGAGCCATATGACAAAGTAATCGATCCCGACGATCCATCCAATTTTTATACATCCGTTAATGATTATCAGGGGCAGAAAGCTTGTGGCGCATCTGGCGCGGCAGCCTGCAATGTCAATATCTATGAGTGGGGACAAGGAACCGTAAATGGCAGCGTTGATCAAACACACATGGACTACATCAATGCTGGAGCAGGGGAAGGCGTAGTAGCAACGCTGGAACCGCTGCTGAATCTTCAATATTATGGCATCCTGAACAACGCCTATTTTGCTCTAGCGGGATTCGATAACAGTGGCCAGGATGGAAGAACCGTCAAGTTATGGGGAAATACTGTAGATATGGGGGGAGCGACAAACAATGTACGTCCCCAGTTTCTTGCCCTGTCACTGATGAATAGGTCACTAATCGGTCCAATGTATGCGTGCCCGATCTCGAATAACATCACATATAACTTTGCGGGGAGCAGTGCAAATGGGGCAGTTGTGCCTCCGGGAGTTCCCAAGTTAAATAATGTTCCCTATCTTTATGCGTTCTGCTTTCAGAGTGGCAATAATCGGTCACTGATCCTGATCAATACAGATCTGACGAATAGTCGCACACTTGCCTTCTCGGGCACGAATGTGCCTTCAGGAACAGTAACCCAGCGCCAATTTGCTCCCGCTGGTTTGGATGACATGAACGAAAGCCCAACGGGAACTGTAACAAACACCACGAAGGCCAAGGTCGTTTTGACGACTACGACGCTTTCCAGTCCTAATTCTTTAACTCTACCGCCCCATTCCGTTACGGCGCTCGACTATGTGGCAACCGGGTCTCCGCAGAGTACGCAAGTTGCAGCACCTTCCATATCACCTGCCGGTGGAAGTTACTCCCAGCCTGTGACGGCCACCATTGCCGATTCGACCAGCGGGGCAACTATCTACTACACGACAAATGGTGAAATGCCCACAAGCTCTTCGCAGAAATATACTGGTCCGATTACTATTTCATCGAGTGAGACATTAGAGGCCATCGCAATACTGAGTGGATATGCCAATAGCAATGTCACGGCGGCCACGTATACGATA
>Ga0206959_10033_pt1 | contig 41212 bp, 38 predicted proteins | sample Alteio_BWOrgHeat_31_FD_152971 | JGI IMG/M metagenome (GOLD analysis project Ga0206959, IMG submission 152971) | Enriched cells from forest soil in Barre Woods Harvard Forest LTER site, Petersham, Massachusetts, United States -... | ecosystem: Environmental > Terrestrial > Soil > Temperate forest >...
CGATGGAATATGTCAGCGGAATGGTGATGAGGGTGAGGAACGCGGGGATGGCGACGCGCGGCTCGTTCCATTCAATGCGGGCGGCACCGGCGACCATGAGTGCACCGACGAGGATGAGCGCGGGAGCCGTTGCGAAATCCGGAATGGCGCCGACGAAGGGCGCGACGAAAATTGCAGCGATGAAAAGAATGCCGGTGGTGATGGCGGTGACCCCGGTGCGGCCACCCACTGCAACTCCTGAAGCGCTTTCAATGTAGCTGGTGACGGTGGAGGTTCCGGCGAGCGCGCCGACGATGGTGGAGGTGGCGTCGGCGAAGAAGATTTTGTCGAGACGAGGGATGGTGTGGTCGGGCTGGATGAGTCCGGCGCGGTCGGTGACGGCGACGAGGGTGCCGATGTTGTCAAAGAGATCGACGAAGAGGAAGACGAAGATGATGTCAAAGAAATGCAGGTGCAGTGCGCCGCGAAGGTCGAGGTGGAAGGCAGTGTTGCGCAAAGCTGCGAGTGAGAGCGTGCTGGGCTGGTAATGCACTTGATGACAGAGGATGCCGAGCGCAACGGTGGAGAGCACACCAATGAGCATGGAGGCTTTTATGCGAAAGGCTTGCAGAATCGCAATGAGGACAATGCCGAAGATAGCGAGCAGTGTGCCGGGTGCGTGCAGGTTGCCGAGCGTGACGTAGGTGACGGGGTCGGAGACGATGATGCCGGAATTGTGCAGGCCGATGAAGGCGATGAAGAGGCCGATGCCACCGGCGACTGCGGAGTGAAGCTGGTGGGGGATGGCTCCGATGAGACGTTGGCGGATGCCGCCGATAGTGAGCAGAAGAAAGATGACTCCGGAGAGGAACACGGCGCCGAGAGCGACCTGCCAGGAGACGCCCATTTTGAGCACGACGGTGTAGGTGAAGTAGGCGTTGAGGCCCATGCCGGGTGCGAGAGCGAGCGGATAATTGGCGAGCGCTCCCATAAGGATGCTGCCGAAGGCCGCGCAGAGGCAGGTGGCGATGGTGACGGAGGCGAGGTCCATGCCGGTGTGAGCAAGGATGGAGGGGTTCACGAAGACGATGTACGCCATCGTGATGAAGGTGGTGGCGCCGGCGAGGATTTCGGTGCGCCAGTTAGTGTTGTGTTCTGCGAAGTGGAACCAGGCTTCGAGACGGGTGCGCATCGGCGGCGAGCCTTCCGGGTGCAGGGTTGAGTCTGGGTGAGGAAAGGATACAGGAGCGCTGTTGAAGCCCGAGCATCGTGACCACGGTCAGCCTATTTGTTTTTCCGCTCAGCCATTTGGATTTTGCGGAGATCGCGTTCGCCGGCAAGCATGGCAGTGGCGGCACCCTGTGCGCTGTGAATCTTCGTCAGCAAGCTGGAACGAGAATTTTCCAAAACAACCAGATCGGAGTCGAGTTGTCTGAGTTGTTCAGGAGTGGCACGAGCAAAAGAATTCGATTCAGGCTTCTCGTCAATTTGAATTTCATGTACACGAACTGCGGCTTTGTTTTCAGCAAGGCCTTCGGCGGCGAATTCAATGCTTACATGTTCCATGATTAAATCCATCTCGCCATAAGCGATAACCTCATCATCTGTGAGGAGTGCGAGCGTGCCAGTTGATTTTGCCGCTTTGAGGACAGGTTCATTGGGGAGATCGTAGCTGCTTCCTTGTGAGGATGGAGGTGGAGGAAGAACAAACGTCTGATGAGTGCGAATGGCTTCCGACAGAGTACGTTCCACGAGCTTGAGATACTCCAAGCCGGTGGTGAGGTTTTCATCCGCACGAGTGGAATCGTAAAGGATCTGCTGGGATTCGCGATTGAGGGCAGCACGGAGTTGATCACGCTCGTGATGACGGTGGATGGCCTCCACGCCCTGTTCAAGGCCAATGGCGATGAGTAGGCCGACGGAAATGGTGGCGATGTGAATTAGGAAATCGCGCAAGGTGTGAGTGGAGGTGTGTGGGGCGTGAACGTCGAGCATGGATGGCTCCGTGTTGCGTTGCAGATCTATTGGTTGGGATTTACTTGTTTGACTCGCCGGACTTCGCGATCAATCCGCGCCGCAACATCTACTGCTTGATCGATATCAACAAAGACCGGAGTTGGAGAGTTGAGATAGAGAGAATCGGGAGTTGTGTTCCTATTTCTTCCGAAGAAGGAGTTGATGTTGTTGAGGGTTGTCTCCCCAAATTTTATGATTCCTATACCATCAGGGCGAATCTCTTTTTGGATTCCTGTTACGGATTGGAGATACATGGAGATGACTTTCGGTTTTGGTGGGCGCACCACAACGAGCAAGCGCTGATTCGTCAGGGCGTACGCAATTCCATCCTTTCTCCATGCTGCATATAAGAATCTCCCCCAAATCATGTATTGACCAATAAGAACGAAGGGAATTCCCCAAATCGTGCCGAAGTTCCAGGCTTCCCGCGTGACTCCTGTCTCCCAGAAAATAGCGAAGCCGCCCCACATCAAGCTGAATGGGATCATGAGCCAATCCGAGGTATGGAAAATAACTTTCCGGTTAGGCTTGCCAGTCCAGAGCACGCTTTCGCCGCTTGATAGTTCAGCCTGAAGCAGGCACTGATCTTCCGGAGTCAAGTTATCCATAGGCCAGAAAAGAATAGCGTAGGTATTGTATTTGGAATAGCGAAAGAGCAAAGAAATGCGACAGATGATCGCGGATGAAGTGAAAAAGATACTGGGGTTGACGCCGCATCCGCGCGAGGGTGGATGGTATATGCGGACATATGAGGCGAACGAATTTGTTGCGGTGAGTGAGCGTTATAACGGGCCGCGGCGGACGGGCACGGCGATCTATTATCTGCTGGAACCGGGGACATTCAGCGAGATGCATGTGCTCAAGAGCGATGAGATCTTTCACCATTACATAGGTGGCGCGGTAGAGATGCTGCAGCTGTGTCCGGATGGGACAAGTAAGCGTGTGGTGATTGGGAAAGACCTGGGCGCGGGCGAGCGACCGCAGGTGGTGGTGCCTCGCGGTGTGTGGCAGGGTACTCGGCTGGTTGTAGAGGAAGGCTTCGCGCTCCTGGGATGCACGGTGAGTCCTGGATTTGAGTTTGCGGACTATCAGAGTGCGACGCGCGAAGAGCTGTGTGCAAAGTGGCCGGGCGAGCGCGAGAGGATTACGAAGCTAACGAGAAATTGACAAATTCAATAGGGAACCGAACGATCGTTCGAATATGCGGTGACGCGATAGAATTTCCGCGACTGAGGACTCACTATGAAAATGATTGCGAAGATGTGCTGCGCTGCGCTGGGTGCTGGAATTTTGGCTGTGAGCGGAATGGCACAGACGGCGGCGACGTTGCACGTGGATACGACGAAGCCTCTGCATTCGGTGAGCCCGATGCTCTATGGGCTGATGACAGAAGAGATCAACCACTCGTATGACGGTGGCCTGTACGCGCAGATGGTGAGTAACCATGTGTTCCGCACGAACTGGGCGGGCGTAGAGAGCTGGGGACTGGTGCGCAACGATAATGCGAAGGCAGAAGCGGCAGTGGACAAAACCAGTGGACCGAGTGCGGCGCTGCCAACGAGTTTGAAGCTGACGGTGGCGGCGGCGAGCGCGGGTAATGAGGCGGGGCTGAGCAATCCGGGCTATTGGGGAATGGCTGTGCGTCCGCACACGAAGTATGCGGGAAGTTTTTACGCGAAGATCGATGGCGACGTAGGAACGATGACGGCTCAGCTGGTGAGCGATGCAACCGGAGCAGTGCTGGCACAGGCGGCGATTCCGTTGCACGGGGGCGCGTGGTCGCGATACAACTACACGCTGACTACGGGAGTGGTGGCGAGTGTTTCTGCGGCGAATCACCTGGAGCTGACGGTGGCGCATGCAGGAACAGTTTGGCTGCAATTGGTGACGCTATTTCCGCCGACGTATCACGATCGTGTGAATGGGAACCGCGCCGACCTGATGGAGATGATGGCGGCGATGCATCCGAAATTTCTGCGGCTGCCGGGCGGGAATTACCTGGAAGGCGATGCGCTCGAGGATTGGTACGACTGGTACAAGACGGTTGGGCCACTGGTGGACCGGCCGGGGCACATGGCCCCGTGGACGTATTGGTCGACGGACGGACTGGGGCTGCTGGAATACCTAGAGTGGTGCGAGGACCTGAAGATTGAGCCGGTGCTGGCGGTGTATGCAGGCTACTCGTTGAAAAATAAAAATGGTGGCAGGCCGGGTGACCATATTAAGCCAGGCAAAGACCTGGAACCGTATGTGCAGGCGGCGCTCGATGAAGTGGAATATGTGACTGGCGACGTGAGCACGAAGTGGGGTGCGGAGCGCGCAAAGGATGGGCACCCGGCACCGTTTCCGCTGACCTATGTGGAGATCGGTAACGAAGACTGGTTTGACAGCTCGCACAGTTACGATGCGCGGTTTGCGCAGTTTGCGATTGCGCTGCGGAAGAAGTATCCGCAACTGAAGCTGATTACGACGACGCCGATCAAGGTGAGCAAAGAGGCAGAGCCGGATGTGCTGGACGACCACTACTACAAGTCTCCAGCGGCGATGTTTGACCTGGTGCATCGGTACGACGATGCTCCGCGAAGTGGAGAGAAGATTTTTGTGGGTGAGTGGGCGACGCGGTCGGGCTCGCCGACGCCGAACTTTGGCGATGCGCTGGGAGATGCAGCGTGGATGACGGGTATGGAGCGCAACAGCGACTTGATCGTGATGGCAAGCTATGCGCCCTTGTTTGTAAATGTGAATCCGGGCGCGATGCAGTGGCCAACGGATTTGATCGGCTATGACGCGGTGAGGGCATACGGGTCGCCGAGCTACTATGCGCAATGCATGTTTGCAGCACACATTGGCGATGCAGTTGTGGCGAGCGATGTGAGTGGCGCGCAGGACAGGTTCTTCACATCAGCGACGGTGAGTGAGAAAGAGCATGTGCTGCATCTGAAGCTGGTGAATGCTTCGAATCACGCGCAAGCGTTGACAATGACGCTGACCGGAGCGAAGGCCGGCGCGGCGAAGATGTGGACGCTGCACGCAGGCAGCTTTGGGGCGACGAACTCAATCACCGAGCCGGAAGCGATTAAGCCGCGAGAGAGCGTGCTCGCGGTGAACGCGGCGGCGATGCGGCACACGGTACCCGCGTACACGATTGAAGTGATCGATATACCGGTGAAGTAAGGCTAGACGACGAAGAGGCTGACGAAGTCTTCGACCGGCATGGCTTCGAGGCGAGCCTGCGTGGCCGTGGCGTCGAGAATTTTCTGCTGGGCCTCAGGCGAAAGTTTGCGCGCGAGGTTGGTGCGGAATTTCTCGTAGAGCAAAGGAATGCCATCCGCGCGGCGGAGGCGATGCCCGATGGGATATTCGACGGCGACTTCGGGCAGGATGGTGCCGTCGTTCAGCTCGACGGTGAGCGCGTTGGCGATGGAGCGCTTATCGGGGTCGTGGTAATCGCGGGTGTATTGGGCCCGCTCTTCGCAATGGATGCGAGCGCGAAGTGTGTCGATGCGCGGGTCCGCGGCGACGGAGTCTTCATAGTCAGCGGCAGTGAGGCGGCCGAAGATGAGCGGTACGGCCACCATGTACTGGATGCAGTGGTCGCGGTCGGCGGGATTGTTGAGCGGGCCCTGCTTGTCAATGATGCGGATGCAGGCCTCGTGAGTGCGAATGGTGACCTTGGCAATGTCTGCGGCAGTTTTGCCGTGGGCTGCAAGTTGTGAGTGGAGCGTCATCGCGGCTTCGACGGCGGTCTGCGAGTGGAACTCGGCGGGGAAGGAAATTTTGAAGAGAACGTTTTCCATCACGTAGCTGCCATAGGGCCGCTGGAATTTGAAGGGCTGGCCTTTGAAGCTGACGTCGTAGAAGCCCCAGGTCTTTGCGGAGAGGGCAGAGGGGTAGCCCATTTCGCCGGTCTTCGCGATAAGCGCAAGGCGAACGGCGCGTGATGTGGCGTCGCCGGCGGCCCAGCTTTTGCGTGAGCCGGCATTGGGCGCATGGCGATAAGTGCGAAGCGCCTGGCCGTCGACGAAGGCGAGTGAAACAGCGTTGAGTGTTTGCTCGCGGGTGAGCCCGAGGAGTTGGCAGACGACGGCGGTGCTTGCGACCTTGACGAGGATGACGTGATCGAGGCCGACCTTGTTGAAGGAATTTTCGAGCGCGATGCAGCCCTGGATCTCGTGCGCCTTGATCATGGCTGTAAGGACGTCGCGCACGGTGAGCGGTGTGCCGTTCCGCGCGAGCCAGTCGGCGACGGCAAGGATGCCGCCGAGATTGTCGGAGGGGTGGCCCCACTCGGCGGCGAGCCAGGTGTCATTGAAGTCGAGCCAGCGGATGATGGCGCCGATGTTGAAGGCGGCTTGCACGGGATCGAGCTCATAGCTGGTGCCGGGGACGCGCGCGCCGCGATGCATGGTGAGGCCGGGGACGAGCGGGCCGAGGAGCTTGGTACAGGCCGGGTATTCGAGCGCTTCGAGGCCGCAGCCGAGGGTATCCATCAGGCAGTAGCGCGCGGTTTCGTAGGCGAGCGGGGATTCGATCTTGTAGTTGAGGGCGTAGTCGACGATGTCGATGATGGGCTGATCGAAGGGCGGGCGGACGTTGGAGATGTGTTGAGACATATGGCACTTATCTTTCTATGAAAGAGGCTGTTTGAATAATTTCTGTATCAACTGAGAGAGCTCAGAGAGACTTTCTTTGTATTGCTCTACTGCTCGGGCGTCTCCGTAGGAGCGGCCAGTAAGACTTGTTTGGATTGAACCATCCAGCATTTGTTCAACGGTATTGTGTAGTGCGGACGCTACCCTAAGAGCTAAATCTGGTGGGAGTGTCTCGATCATCAGGCCACCGATTGCCTCAGCATGTTCGAACACATCCCTTAGCTCTGTGTCGTTGGGAAATTGTTGCAGAGTGTCATTCAATATCTGTCGAAACACCCAACCCGCCTTCAGCCAAGTGTCGTTCGGATTTTCGGAGAAACTGATAACTCCAGCCATATCGCAACTCTACGTAACGGTCATTTAGCTCCGTTGGTCGATGGGCACAAACGCAACATCTTCAGGGCCGTTGTAGTTGGCGCTGGGGCGGATGATTTTGCCGTCTGTGCGCTGTTCGATGACATGTGCCGACCAGCCTGATGTGCGCGCGATGGCGAAGATAGGCGTGAACATCGCTGTCGGGATTCCCATGACGTGATAGGCGACAGCAGAGAACCAGTCGAGGTTGGGGAACATGTTCTTGACTTCGCGCATGACGGATTCAAGACGCTCGGCGACGTTGTACATCTTCATATCGCCGGCGGTTGCAGAGAGATCGTGGGCAACTTTCTTGATGACGACATTGCGCGGATCGCTGATGGTGTAGACCGGATGGCCGAAGCCGATGATGACTTCCTTGGCGGCAACGCGGGCGCGGATGTCGGCCTCGGCTTCGTCGGGAGATTTGTAGCGCTGCTGAATTTCGAGCGCGACCTCATTGGCTCCGCCGTGCTTGGGACCTTTGAGTGCGCCGATACCGCCGGCGATGCAGGAGTAGAGATCACTGCCTGTGCCGGCGATGACGCGGCAGGTAAAGGTGCTGGCGTTGAATTCGTGCTCGGCGTAGAGGATGAGCGAAACCTGCATGGCCTGCACCCACTCCGCGGACTGCGGTTTGCCGTGCAGCAGGGTGAGGAAGTGGCCGGCGATGGAGTCGTCTGAAGTTTCGACGTTGATGCGCTTGCCGCTGGTGGCGAAGTGATACCAGTAGAGAAGCATGCTGCCGAGCGAGGCCATGAGGCGATCAGCGATGGGCACGCCGGTAGCAGGCGCGTGGGTTAGGTTTTCGAGATGCGGCTCAGGCTCAAGCGTGGCGAGCACGCTGACGCCGACGCGCAGGACGTCCATGGGATGCGCGCTGGCGGGGATTTGTTCGAGCGCGACCTTCACGCCCTGCGGTAGACCGCGCAGGCTGCTGAGGTGCTGCTTGTACTTTGCGAGTTCGGCGCGGTTGGGCAGCTTGCCGTAGAGCAACAGGTAGGCGACCTCTTCGAACTCGCAGTGGGCGGCGAGATCAAGGATGTCGTAGCCGCGGTAGTGGAGGTCATTGCCGTTGCGGCCGACGGTGCAGAGAGCGGTGTTGCCGGCGGGCACACCGGAGAGAGCGACGGATTTTTTGGGTTTGAATCCTGCTGTAGTGGTTGGTTCGGTGGACATGGTCAATCCTTCTTGGCGTTCGAATCTTTGGCGAACAACTCGTCGAGTTTTTGTTCGTAGGAGTGGTAGTCGAGATAGTCGTACAGCTCGGCACGCGTCTGCATGGTGTCGAGGACGTTTTTCTGTGTGCCGTCGGCGCGAATGTGTTTGTAAACGTTGAGTGCCGCAGCGTTCATGGCGCGAAAGGCTGAGAGTGGATAGAGCGCGAGGCCGACGTGCGCGCTGCGCAACTCGTCAAGCGTGAAGAGCGGCGTGGTGCCGAACTCGGTGATGTTGGCGAGGATGGGCACGCCGAGTTTTGCGAAGGCACCGTACTCGTCGAGCGTGCGGACGGCTTCAGGAAAGATCATGTCCGCGCCGGCGGCGACGCAGGCTGCAGCGCGAGCGATGGCAGCTTCGAGACCCTCGTTGGCGAGCGCATCGGTGCGCGCCATGATGACGAAGCTTGAATCGATGCGTGCGTCAACGGCGGCCTTGATGCGGTCGACCATTTCTTCGCTGGAGACGATAGCTTTGCCGGGACGATGGCCGCAACGCTTGGCAGCGACCTGGTCTTCAATGTGGCAGCCTGCAGCGCCAGCCTTGGTGAGCGAGCGAATGGAGCGCGCAATGTTGAAGGCTCCGCCAAAGCCGGTGTCGGCATCGACGAGCAGAGGAAGTGAGGAGACGTCAGTGATGCGGCGAACGTCTGTGAGGACGTCTTCGATGGTAGAGATGCCGAGGTCGGGCATGCCGAGCGAGCCGGCGGCGACGCCTCCGCCGGAGAGGTAGAGGGCGCGATAGCCAGTGCGCTCTGCCAGGCGCGCATGGTAGGCGTTGATAGCGCCGACGACCTGCAGCGGTTGCTCGGCAGCGATGGCGGCGCGAAGTTTTTGTCCGGCGGTGAGGGATGATTCAGGATTGCTCATAAACAAAGGGCCAAACAGTAATGCTAGCAGTTGGAGCGCTACGGGGTCACGGATGGGCCGGGCAGAGGCAGGCTTTGTAGCCGTCCTTGCTGGGTTCAGCGATGGAGCAGGCGAAGGTGGGCCATACGAGCTGCATGCCAGCGGCTTTGACGTTGGCGACGAGGCCTCCGCCGCCGGAGACGTAAAACTTCTCATAAGAGATGCTGGCCGGGGCCGTGCCGGACTTGTCCGCGATGAATCCGGCAGCGAGTTTGGCGGCGGATGCGCCGGAATAATCGGGCAGGTTGTAAGCAGAGGAGTAGCGATATTCCTGGACCCATTTGTCGCCGGAGTTATTGGTGGCGGCGAAGACGGTGTAGTCCTGAAGGGTGGCGGTTACGGGATTGATCTGCGCGACCGTGAAGGCGGGGTTGTTGCCGTTGACCGGCGAGATGGAGGGAACGAGCTTGCCGGGAACGGTGCCGCGAGGGCCGGAGAAGACGCGCATTTCATCCATGTGGGTGTGGGCGAAGAGCGCTAGCTTGATGACGTCTGCGAATTCGGCGAGGGTTGCGGCGAAGGAATCCGAGCCGAGGAAGGTGCTGGGACTTCCGCCGCACTTGTTCTGCTTATTGTTGAACGTTGCGTAGGGATCGATGCCTGGCGGAATGTGCGCCATCACCCATACCTTGCGATGACCACGGCGGGCGGCGAGGAGCTGCGCGCGTAGCCAGGCGATCTGTTGAGCAGCGGCAGCGGCGTCCGGCTTGTTGTTGCAGGCTGTGAAGGAACTGGCCTGGAAGATGTCCTGCAGGACAAGCAGACGAGTGTTATGGAAGGGCGCGGGAAGCGCGGCGCTGTAATCGCCTTCCATCGGGAACTGGCCGAGTACGGACTGGCGGTTGGGGGTGTCGACAGCAGCGGCGAAGCTGATGGCATCGGAGCGGAGGAAGGCGCTGTCGCGGTCTTCTTTGTAATCCTCGCACCCCGAGTCGTTGTTGCCGAGCGTGAAGTAGATGGGCACTTTGGGGAAGGCGGCGCGAAGCTCGAGGGTGACGAACTCGACCGTCTTGGCAGCGAAGGCGGAGTACTCGGCGGCAGTGGCTTTGGGTGCGAGCTGTTTGAAGCGGCAATCGAACTTGTGCGCCATGAGATCGCCGGAGACGGTAATGAAGAGTGGATGCGGCTGTTGTGCCTGCTCGGCGCGAAGGCTGGAGGTGAGGAGCGGGAAGAATGTGTCGGTCTTGGTTTTGCAGGCGGCTTGCAGAGCGGAGAAATCTGCGGCGCGCGTCGGTGTGTCCGGCGCAGCGAGGATGGCATGCCACTGTGCGGCGGGGACGTTGCGGAGCTCGGCGACCTTGGCGGGATCGTAGAAGGGGTCGAAGTGGATGTCAGTGAGCATGAGAACCGGCACGGTTTGAGCGCGTGCGGCGGTGAGAAGCAGCAGAAGCGGAAGCAGGCGAAGGAGTTTCAGCAGAGCACCTCGGGGTGGAGACAGTGTATCGCCGAGGTGTGAATGCAGTACTTCATAATGGATGCAATGCAACGTATTGCCTTCGACGAGTTACGAGCGCGCGTGGAGCATGTGCTGCTGGCGCTAGGACTGGAGCCTGCACGAGCAGCGCTGAGCGCACGGCTGACAGCAGAGACCGACCGCGACGGTGTGAAGACGCATGGCGTCGCGCGACTGCCGCGGTTTGCGCGGTGGGTGCGCGAGGGGTGGATCAATCCGGCGGCAAAGCCGGAACGCGTGGCAGCATTTGGGGCAATCGAACGATGGACTGGGCATCGCGGGCCTGGAAATCTTGCGGCGCATGCGGCGATGCAGCGAGCGATGGAGATTGCGGGCGAGCATGGTCTGGGCTGCGTGGCGCTGGCGGATACGTCGCACTGGATGCGCGCGGGGACATTTGGGTGGCAAGCTGCGGAAGCTGGGTTTGCGGCGATGTGCTGGACGAACACACTGCCGAATGTTCCGCCATGGGGAGCGAAGACTCCGGCGCTGGGGAACAACCCGCTGGTGGTGGCGATACCGAATGACGCTGCGCCGATTGTGCTGGACATGGCGATGAGCCAGTTTAGTTACGGAAGCCTGTCGAGCTATGCTGCGCGCGGCGTGGAGCTGCCGGTTCCGGGCGGGTTCGATGCAGCAGGGAACCTGACGCGCGATGCGAAGGCGATTGAGCAGTCGCAGCGAGCGCTGCCGATCGGGTTCTGGAAGGGATCGGGACTGTCGATGGTGCTGGATGTGCTGGCGGCGATGCTGACAGGCGGGTTGGCGACGAACCAGATTCCGCGCGATCCGGCGAAGGAAGTTGGGCAGTCGCAGGTGTTCCTGGCGATTGCGCCGCAGTCGTTGACTTCGATGGAAGAGTTGAACGCGATTGCACAGCGCGCGATCGATGCAGTGCATGCGGCGGAGCCGATCGAGGCAGGAAAGCCGGCGCGCTATCCGGGGGAAGCTGTGCTGGCAACGCGCGCCGAGAGCATGCGGCTTGGAGTTGCGGTTGAAGATGCGGCGTGGGAAGAATTTGTGAAGCTGGAATTATCGCTTTCCCACCCATGACTATGCAGCTGTCATGGATGGGCACCCGACTTCCGTTCACGATACGCACTACATGTTGGTGTGGCCGGCGCGCATGTCTTCGTTGAAGGTGGGTTTGATGAAGGCGAGTGCCTCTTCGACTTCGGCGCGATACTTAGGCTCGGCGGAGCGGAGCGCGTCGGTCGCGGTGGCGCGATCGCCATCGAGAGCAATGAAGCCTTCGGAGGCGAGCTGCTTTGCCGTGGCGCGGAGCTCGTCGGCAGTGGTGTTCAGGTATTGCGCGTCGCGTGGGTCGGCGATCCAGACGGGAGCGCCGCCGCCGAGGATGTGCGAAAGCCAGAAGACCTTCGCGGCGAGATAGTCATGGCGCTGCTGCTCGTTGGTGTCGTTGAAGCTGAAGCGCTTCTTCCAGACGGAATAGTAGCGGGTGGTAACGGGAACAGGCTGGCGGTTGCCGGACTTTACCAGTTCCAACTGACCCTGATCGAGGGTCTTACGGACGGCGTTGTAGATGAAGCCTTCGGCGAAGGGCTGCTCGCGGGAGACGAGAGTCTCCGCAAAGGTCTGAGTGAGCGCAGCAGCGATCTTGGCGTGAAGCTGGGTGTCGCGGCCGTCGGCGAGATGGATGTCGCCGTGGACGACGAAGGTGTCGGCACCGGAGGTGGAGGCGTGGAAGGGCCAGGCGAAGTTGCCGAAGCTGAGCGGCAGACCATGCAGCGTGAGATAGACATCGGGGCGCGGACTGCGGAGACGCTCGGCAGCTTCCGTGAAAAAGGTGGTGAACTCGGTGGTGAAGCGCGGGTCGGCGGCATCGAAGGCTTCGCTGAGCTCGAGGGTAAGGATCTTCGAGGGGTCTGACGCGAGGGCGAGTGTGGCGCGCGTGGTGGGCTGGCCGGCGAAGTCGGTACCGGGCTCGATGGAGGAGAGGGTGAGGCCTGCGGCGCTGGCGGCGGAAGAGAGGGCTGCGGCGGGCGCAGTGGCGGTGCTCATGGGTGTGTCCTTTGGGGCAAAGTGTGCAGAGACTATTTTACGGCCTGGCGACATTGGCCGGGAGCTGAAGAGATGCATCTTACTTTGAAGGACTTAAGGAGCGGATGATGGCAGAGACAAAGCAGAAGGACGATCAGAAGATTGATGTGAATGCACCGGCAGGGAGCAAGAACTCGCTGGGTGAGGAAAGCGTGCGCGATGGACGGCCGGCCACGGACGACAGTGTAGTGGAGGCGATGGATGAAGAGGGGCCGGGGCAGGAAGGCGTGGACAGAAGTAAGAAGTAGGGGCTACCCGGGAAAAGGAAAAGCCCCATCCGTGGCGGGGAGGCCAGGGATGGGGCGGTGGTTCCAGTTGTGAACCAGGTCAAAGTGAGTGTTGGGACCCGGCCGGAATTAGACGGCTGAGGTCAGGCTGGTGCCGATGCTGGTGAACGCGCTGCCGATCGAGGTCGAGAGCGAACGCATGGAAGCCACGGCTCCGAGACCGACGAGGGCTGCGACCAGCGCGTACTCGATCAGATCCTGTCCGGACTCTTCCACCATCAGGTTGTTCATCAGCTGCTTGAAATTCTTCATTGTCATTCTCCGTTTCAATTTGATTTGCCCGACTTCTGCCAGGTCTCGTTATGGGGTCCCGTTTGTTGAATTGAGAGTAGGGCCGGAGAGGATTGGGAACAATGACCAGTCCGCACCAGACGAGAGAGCGATTGGGGTAACGGTACTGCCGCTATGGTCACAGGGGGTAACACGATAAGAAATTGGGGGAAAGAAGTACGGAGTAGAAACGATGCGGCAAGACGAAGGCGTAACGCTATGTCACGCAATACTTAAGCGCAATGCCCCGATGAAAACAAGAGGACAGCTAAGGCTTGAGGGTGCGCTCGAAGAAGTCAGCGGCGGCCTGGTAGGCGGCGAGCCAGTCTTTGTGCAGCAGGAAGCCGTGGACCTCATCGGGGAAGATGAGCTCCTGGATGGGGACGTGGCGGGCGCGAAGAGCGTCAGCGAGGGTGGGGGTCTGGGCGTAGGCGACGTCGGGGTCATTGTCGCCGTGGATGAGAAGAACGGGCGAGCGCCAGTGGTCGACGTCTGCCATGGGCGAGCTGGAATGCGCGAGAGCGGCGGCGGCATCGTGCTGCGCGGCGGTCGCGTGAGCGGGATCAGGCATGAAGCGGTCGGCATTGCCTTCGAGCGACCACTCGTGGACGCCGTGGAAGTCGACGCCGGCGGCGAAGAGGTTGGAGTTGCGAGCGAGGGCGAGCGCGGTGAGGAAGCCGCCGTAACTTCCGCCCCAGATGCCGATGCGGGAGGAGTCGACATCAGCGCGGGAGGCGAGATATTTTTGCGCGGCGAGGACGTCGTTGTATTCGCTGGCGCCGTTGGGGCCGTAGTGGGCGGCTTCGCGGAAGTTGAGGCCGTAACCGATGCCTCCGCGATAGTTGACGCTGAGGACGATGAAGCCGCGCGAGGCGAGGTACTGGTTCATGGCGTAGGCGTTGGAGTAGTAGTCCATGCCGGGATAGCCGAGAAGCATCTGGCGGTTTGGGCCGCCATGGACGAAGATGATGGCGGGATGTTTGCCGGCGGAGAGATGCGGAGAGAGGAAGAGCTGGGAGTGGATGGTGAACGTTTTGGAATCCGGGGCTATAGCCCCTTTCTTCTCCGATGAAGTATTCAGGGGCCTGAAGGCCCCTGCTCCCTCCGCTTCGCGTGGTGACGGAAAGAGAACTTGTTTGGGCGTGACGAGTTGGTCGGCGGGATAGGTTGAAAGGTTGGCGTTGAGATGGAGCGGTCTAATGCTTCCATCTTTACCAATGAGCGCAGGTTGCATGGGCGTGTGCGCGTCTGAGATGAGAGCAGCAAGTGTTCCATCAACGGCAGACACTGGCCGGGTTTCGATGCCGTAGCCGGAAGTGAAGTTCTGCGTGTCTGTCCCATTCCAATGCCAGAGATGACGGCGATCCCTGGCTTCACCGTTGCACATGAGCTTTCCGCCCATGGGGTAGTTGCCGGTGGTGTATCCGGCCGTCTCGCATTCGGCACGATTGGATGACCAAATCATCGTGCCGTCATGGCTGAGCGTTGCGTCTTCCACGTCGCCTTCTTGTGGCGTGAGCAGCACAGGCTTTTTGCTACTTGCGTTGAGATCGAGACTGTAGAGATGGATCCACTTGTCGGCTTCGCTGAAGAAGACGATGCGATTGTCTGTGGCGAAGAAGAGCCGCGGCTCGCCCGTTGCCATGTGCGGGAGGATGCTGCCGGGTTTGTCGGGCTCGGGAGAGAAGACGGTGCGCGTGGTGTTGGTGGTGAGGTCGAGGAGTTGGATGGACCAGGGGTTTGGGCTGGAGATGTGAGGCGTGTACTCGGCCTGGCGGGTGAAGGGCGCGCGGAGCCAGGCGATCTGTTTGCCGTCAGGAGAGAAGGCGGGAGCGGAGTCGTTGCCGGTGGATGCTGCGGGGAAGGCGAGCTCGTGGGTGGTGAGGTTATAGAGCGCGAGAAAGGTGTGCGCGGGGCCGCTGGTGGTAGGGCGGCGGGAGATGAAGGCGAGGATGTTGCCATCGGGCGAGAGAGTAAGGGAGCTGGCGGAGCCGCGGTCGAAGACAAGTTGGTGCGCGGAGGTTGCGGGCGCCGAGGTAGAGCAGCCTTCGGGGAGCCAGCAGGTTTTGCCGTCGGGTGGTGCGAGCGGAGCGATCCAGACTTGGCCGGCGCGGAGAAAGAGGAGACTTTTGCCGTCGCGAGTGAAGAGCGGAGCGTGGCCTTCGCCGATGACGAGTGCGGTAGCGTTGGCGGCGAGCGGCTGCACGATGACTTGCAAAGCGGTGGCGCGCTGGAGGTGTGCTGGGTTGGCGGGGCGGCCGTCGGCACCGCTCTCGGCGCCGTAGGTGTAGGCGATGGCGGTGGCGTCGGGTGACCAGGCGAGGCCGTCGATGTCCTGAGCGTCGTCAGAGGTGTAATGAGTGATGACATGCGCGGGCTCGCTGGGGCCGCCGACCCAGAGGTTGCGGACGCCTTCGGCGTTTTCTACCCAGGCGAAACGGGCACCGACGGGAGCAGCAGTAAGCGAAAGCGCGTAGGGTGCACTGAGGACTTGCTGGAGCGTGAAGGGTTGCTGGGCTGGGAGAGTTGAGGCGATGAAGAATGCAGCGATCCCACCCATGACGATGAAACCAGCATGGATGGGGCACCCTTTGTATTGGCGGAAACGCATGCAAGAGAGGGTATCAGGCGAAGGGTGATGCGGTTGCATCTTAGCTAAGAGTTGAACGAAATATGTGAGATGGAGAACGAGACGATATGTCACTGAGCCATGTACAGGAACACATTGAACTGATTGCCAAGCACGAGATGGAGTTTATGGCGCAACGTACACGGGCGGAGCGCTTTGCTGACAGCGTGGCGGAATTCATTGGTAGCCTGCAGTTCGTGGGTGCGAACCTGGTGATCTTTGCGACGTGGATCGTGCTGAATACGGTGGGGCCGCTGCGTCACTTTGACCCACGGCCGTTTGCGCTAATGCAAACGTGCGTGGCGATAGAAGCAATTTTTGTGACGAGCTTTATTTTGATCCGGCAGGGGAGATTGGGGCGGCGAACGGACGAGCGCGACCACCTGATGCTGCAGATCCTACTGTTGACGGAGAAAGAAGTGACTGCAGTTTTAGGGATGGACCGCAAAATCGCCGAGCGGATAGGGCTGGGGACCGAGGCGAACAAGGAGGCGGTGCGCGAATTGAGCAAGGAGACTTCGATCGACCAGATGGCGCAGACGATCAAGGAGAACATCACGGATGAAGGCAAGCAGACTGTCGAGGGGAATGAATAGACAGTAGAGAGTGCAATCAGGCGGATGTTTCAGCTTTGAGGCGCTCGGCAGTTTCGTGAGCGATGAGGGCGTCAATGGTGGGTTGCAGCATGCCTTCCATCACCATATTGAGCTGGTGGGTGGTGAGGCCGATGCGGTGGTCGGTGAGGCGGTTCTGCGGGAAGTTGTAAGTGCGAATCTTTTCGCTGCGGTCGCCGGAGCCGATCTGCGCCTTGCGGTCCTTGGCCTGAAGCTGGTGGATGCGCTCGGCTTCCACCTCGTAAAGGCGAGAGCGAAGGACGCGCATGGCCTTCTCACGATTTTTAATCTGCGACTTCTCGTCCTGGCAGGAGACGACGGTGTTGGTAGGCAGATGCGTAATGCGGATCGCCGAATAGGTGGTGTTGACGGACTGGCCGCCGGGGCCGGAGGAGCAGAAGGTATCAATGCGGAGATCTTTGTTTTCGATCTTGATGTCGACTTCTTCGGCTTCGGGGAGGACGGCGACGGTGATGGCGGAGGTGTGGACGCGGCCCTGGGTTTCTGTGGCGGGGACGCGCTGCACGCGATGCACGCCGGACTCGTACTTCATCTGCGGGTAGACGTTGTCGCCTTCGAAGATGGCGGTGACGTCTTTGAGGCCGCCGACGTCGGAGTCGGTTTGGGAGAGAATTTCAACTTTCCACTTGTGCTGCTCGGCGAAGCGGACGTACATGCGGAAGACTTCCGCGACGAAGAGGGAAGCTTCGTCGCCGCCGGTGCCGGCGCGGAGCTCGACGATGACGTTCTTGTCGGCGTTGGGATCTTTGGGGAGGAGCATGACCTTCAGCTCTTCTTCGACGATGGGGAGACGCGGCTCCAACTCGGCGAGTTCGGCTTCAGCCATCTCGCGCATGTCGGGGTCGGGAAGCATCGCTTTGGCGTCGGCGATGCCGCTGGTGAGCTTTTTGTACTCACGCAATTTTTCGACGGTGGGCTCAAGGTCGCGATGAGCCTTGGCGACTTTGCGGAAATTTTCCTGGTCAGAGACGATGCTGGGGTCGCTCAGCTGGCGGCCAAGGTCTTCGTAGCGAGATTCGATTTGGTCGAGGCGATCAAACATAAGAGAGGCAGTGATTAGCGGTTAGTGGCTAGTGATTAGGAAAGGCAAGAGCGCGAGGGCGCAGCTAGGCGAAGTCGTGGCGAGGCACGCGGGAAGAGGTCACCGGGTTGGAGCTGGAAAGAACCACGACTGATTTGATGTTACCGCGAAACTTAAGGATTCGGGCCGGCCGGGATGACGTTGCCGGCGGGGGTGACAGTAATGGTGGCGGTGAAGAGCTTGCAGTTGGAGAAGTCGGCGGTAAAGCGACGGAGGATGCCGTTGTCGGCGGGCATCTCCGCGACGACGTGGTGGGAGAGACGGAAGATCTGGCTATTGAGCTCGACGGGGGCGAGATCGATAGCTGCGAAGAGGGCCTGGTTGCGCAGCCTTGCGTCTTCGAGGGTAACAGTGCGCTCGACGTGCGTGACGTTGCCGGAGGAGTCAAGCAGAGCGAAGCCAACGACGCCGCTGGATTTGCAAGTGGAAGCGAGCGGCGAGCGCGGGGAGAAGTCAATGCGGTTGGGGGAGATACGGTAGTCAAAGCAGGCGTGGTCTTCGGTGGAGAAATAATCGAGCGCCTGGCTGAAGCCTCCGCTGACGTAGAGCGGCATGGAGGGGATGCGATGGAAGAGGGCAGAGAAGGGGTTGACCTCGTACGTCTGCGTGCCGAGTTTTTCTTCAAGGAGGCCGCGGCTGTTGCGCTGGGCGCGGACGGTGGCAGTGAACCTGGCGTGGTGGCGGACTTTTCCCTGTTGGATCTCTTCACTCAGCACGGATTCGCTACAGGAGAAGTTGGGCAGTTTGCGATGCAGGTCGTCAGCTACGCCCGCGAGGCGCGCGAGAATTTGCTGATCGCCTGCATTCTGCGCGAAGGCACAGAAACTGCTGCTGCATGACAGCAGGAGTATGCAAAGCGTGGCCGAGAAGATTCTCATTGCGGTGATGCGGGCGGCTGGGCAGGAGCGGGCTGAGGCGCGGCCTTTTCCTGTGGCTTAGCTTGCTTCTCTTTGGGCAGCTTGTCTGACTTTTCGTCCGGTGGACGTCCTTTAGCGTAGGTAGGCACGTGGCGAGCGAGGTGGCGGAAGAGAAATTCGCGGGCGAGATTGCGGATAGCCTGACCGCCGAGTCCGTAGAAGGTGTCGTTGAGGACGACGGTGCCTATGTTGGAGCCCGGGTGCCAGGTGCTGGTGATGAGACCGGTGGTGGCATCGCCGAGGAAGTTGGCGTAAGCAGGGTGCCAGTGCTTGTCGTCCCCGCGCTGAGTGACAGTGGAGAGGATGGCGTGGAAGGCGCGCCGCGGGAAGCTGCCATTGGTCATGACGAAGTAGCGCGGATCTTCATGGAAGAGTGAGTTGAATAAAACGCTGGTGACGATCCGGCCGACGATGGCGTCTCCATAAGCGGCGGCGTAGCGAGTGAAGTAGCCTCCCACACCATCGCCGTATTCGGGGTAGGTATTGTTGGCCTGCTGGATGCCGGCGGTGATGGCGGTGGAGGCGAAGAAGACGGGATCGGTTGCGGAGCGGATGGCGAGCTTGAACTTCTGTCGGGTGTTGAGAGGCGCTGCGTCCCAGATGTAGCTGGTGTAGTAGTTCGGCAGGATGCCGAGGACGCGCTGGTGGAGTTCATCGTTGAGCTCGGCTTCTGCAAGCTGCTCTTCGGTAACGGTGACGGTGGCGTCTGCTTCCGTGCGTGCGATGGGAAGAGCAACTTCGGGGAGCTCATAGTCCTCGTCCGGCTTGAGGACTATGTTTTGCAGGCGGTAGGTTTCGAAGCCGGGCATAGTGATGATGATGGTGTAAGAGCCGGGCAGGAGCTCGGTAAAGCGGAAGTGGCCGAGAGGGCCGGCGTTTGTCTCCTGGGTTTCGGACTTTGGAGCGCCAGTGCGCTCTGCGGCAACGTGAGCGCCGGGAATGAGTCCACCCTGGATATCGCTGACGACGCCGGTGATGCGGCAGAGAGTATTGGGTGCGGCAGGGGTGCCTGGGTGCTGTTGCGCAGGAGCCTGGGGCTGCGGCGCTTCAGGAAGCGAAGACGGAGAAAAAGAGGAACCCTGATTGAGTGCAGCAAGAACTGCAGTCGCGGGAATTTGCTGTGCGACGAGTGAAGATGTGCCGAGTGCGAGGCACGCGGCGGCGCAGAGCGCGCGCGCGGCGTGCTTTCCAAAAGAAACGGCATGCAGGCGAGAATCGCTGCTGTGGCCCATATAGTGGGAACCTTCCCCGGATGGCGTGCGGGTGTGTGGTTCCATCATACGCACTGTGGGCTTTCGCCGAATTGCAGGCATGATGTTAGGGTGCGACTGAGCGATGCTTGGTTGTTTAGGCGAACAATTTGCCTCAAAAGGATGAAGAGCAGCGAGTGATTGCATTTGCAGAGATCGCGAGGCTGGCGGAGGACCTGGCAGCCGAAAGCAGCCGGCTGAAGAAACGTGCGGCAATCGCGGCTGCGGTTGCGCGGTTGTCAGCAGTGTCTGCGGAGCAGGCTGGGAGATTTTGTCTTTACCTGGCAGGACAGCCCTTTGCTGAGGACGATGCGCGCAAGCTGAATGCAGGGGGAGCGCTGCTGTCGCGGGTGCTGAAGGAGGTCGCCCAGTGTTCGGATGCGGAACTGGCTGCGGCTTACAGACGGCATGGGGATTTAGGGGCCGCAGCGTACGACTTAATGCAGGGCCAAGGGCCAAGGACCGAGGGCCAAGAGGGATTAGCACTCTCGGATGTGGCCGAAGGTTTTGCGGCGATGGCGGGAGCGCGCACGACGGCGGCACGAGCTGCGCAGGTGGAAGGATTGCTGCGGAGGGCCACACCGCTGGAGGCGAAGTATCTGCTGAAGCTGATGCTGGGCGACATGCGGATTGGCGTGAAGCAGAGTTTGGTCGAGGAGGCCATTGCAGTGGCGGCGCAGGCGGACGTCGCGGCGGTGCGTCATGCGGTGATGCTGGAGGCGGACCTGGCGCGGGCCGTCGAGCGCGCGTTTGGGGGCACGCTGGCGGAGGCGCGGATGCACCTGTTTCATCCGCTGGGATTCATGCTGGCAAGCCCGGTGGATTCTCCGGAGGAGGCGGTGGAGAGATTTTCGGTTAATCTCGCGTCTCAAGATCGAGACCTGCACCCCAGCGAACAAAAAAAACCTTTGCTGGGGACCCCGGATGTGGGGCACCCAGATAGTGCAGTGGATACAGCGCGTGCGGAGATGCACACTGCGCTGGATGATGTTCTGGTGGAGAGCCGCGAGGTGCGCATCGATGCGCTACTTGAGGACAAGTTCGATGGAATGCGCGCCCAGGTGCATTGCGGCGATACGGCACAGCCAGGGAGGGTAGCGATCTACTCGCGCAACCGGGAGGACATTACGGAGAGCTATCCGGAGCTGGTGGAGGCGCTGAGCGGCGTGCGGGAGCCGCTCATTTTCGACGGCGAGGTTCTGGGCATGGACCTGGCGACAGAGAAGGCGCTACCGTTCAGCGTGCTAGGGCAGAGAATTGGTCGCAAGCGGGTTGACAACACGATGCGGCGGGAGATTCCGGTGGTGTTCATGGCGTTCGACCTGCTGTTTGAAGGCGGCGAGCTGTTGCTGGAGAAACCGCTGCACGAGCGCCGGGCGCGGCTGGAGCGCGTAGTGGAGCGGCTAAGAGGCATGACGGAGTCTGCGGTGGAGCTGGATGAACGGGCGAGCAAAATCCAAGTGGGATTGTTTGACCACCATGATGAGTTTGTGGAGGAGCGCGTGGAGCGGCTGCGGCTTTCTCCGGCGCGGAGGGTGACGTGCGCCGAGGATGTGGAGGCGGCATTCGCCGAAGCCAGGGCCCGAGCCAATGAAGGCGTGATGTTGAAGGCGGAGGGGTCAGTCTATCAGCCGGGGCGGCGCGGGCTGGCGTGGGTGAAGATGAAGCGCGAGCTGGCGACTCTGGATGTGGTGATTACAGGAGCGGAGTTCGGGCACGGCAAGCGGGCGGGGCTTCTGAGCGATTACACGTTTGCCGTGCGCGGCACGCATGGTGAGCTGCTGAATGTGGGCAAGGCGTATTCCGGCGTGACGGACGCAGAGATCGCGGAACTGACAAGCTGGCTGGACGCTCACACGCTGGAGGACTTTGGGCACTTTCGCACAGTTGAGCCGCTGCGCGTGCTGGAAGTGGCGTTCAACAACGTGATGCGGAGCGACCGGCATGCGAGCGGGTTCGCGCTGCGCTTCCCAAGGATTGTGCGGCTGAGGAGCGATAAACCGGTGAGCGAGATCGATACGCTGGCCCGGGTGGAAGAAATCTTTAAGGAGCAAGGTATCGAAGATAGGGGATAAAACCAAGTAAGCCTTTTGGAATCAGCGCCATGATTGAATGTTGGCGGGGGTGGTTCTGGTGACAAAAGCATTACCTGGGGTTGCGGCTCCAGAGGGGGTCTGTCGCGTCTACAATGAAAGGAAGCAAATGGCATTCGGTAAAACGCATTTGATTCCGCCGATTGCTGATTACTGCTGCATGAAAAATATCCCCTCCCCTGGAGATTGTTCTTGGCAACCTTTACGCAAGTTTCCTCCCCCCGCTCCCGAAAGATCATGAAGAAGTTTTTCCCGGCGACCCTGGCACTGGCTGGACTGGTGTTGGCAGTTGGGCCCATGCAGGCAAAGGCCCCGCGGATGCGGACCAAGACCTCGCGCGTGAAGATTCACGCGATGCCGTTCAGTGCAGCTGCAGTGCTGGCACCTGGAACTTTGCCGGCGGACGACAGCGAGATTCCGGAAGAAGGACAGAAGTATTCTCTGAGGCTGTATGCGCAGCACACGAACGAGAGCATTGACGTGGTCTACCGCGTGGGCGATGTGTATGTGCCGGATGCGCTGGACAAGCTGAACCACTTTCTGCGCGACCACTACACGGACGACGTGAACCAGTACGATCCAGCGGAGTTCGACCTGCTGCACAACGTGCTGACGCGGCTGAACAAGCCGAATGGGACGATCGACGTGCTTTGCGGCTACCGCACGGCGGAGACGAATGAGTATCTGCGGTCGCTGGGGCCGGTGACGGGCGTGGCGGAACACTCGCAGCACATCCAGGCCAAGGCAATTGATATCCGGATACCGGGTGTGCAGACGGCGCGGCTGCGCGATGCAGCGATGAGCCTGGATGCCGGCGGCGTGGGCTACTACCCGAAGGCGCAGTTCGTGCACGTGGACGTAGGCCCGGTGCGGCACTGGACGTTTGCTCCTGTGCGGCACAGAAAAGGCAAGGGCAAGCACAGCGCACACACGAAGCACAGAGCGTAAAAGCAGAGGTTAGTGATTAGGAAAAGGCGGTCGCGAAAGCGGCCGCTTTTTGTTGTGCAGGGCGTCCAATGTGACGTCAGGGATAATGAGAGCAAGAGGCGAGGGATTTGAAGAGCTGGGTGGAGATTTCGCGGGCGCGGCTGAAGGAGAATTTTCGCGCGGTGCAATCAGCGGCGGGCGCCGGGGTGGAGGTGCTGGCGGTCGTAAAAGCCAATGGATATGGGCATGATGCGGCGATCTGCGCGATGGCGCTGGTGGAAGCGAAGGCTCGATGGCTGGGGGTGAGCGACGTAGAAGAAGGCGCGCGGGTACGCGAGCAGTTGGGCGAGAGCGTGACGCGGCTGCTGGTGATGTGCGGCATGGAGCAGGGCGATGCGTCGGCGATGGTGCAGCACGGACTGACACCGGTGGTGTGGACGGTGGAGCATGTGGCGGCGATGGAACGCGCGGCGCGCGCGTCGGGCCAGCGGGCGAAGGTACACCTGGAGATCGACACAGGAATGAGCAGGCAGGGGACGCAGGTGGGTGAGGAGCTGGCGGCCGTGGTTGAGCGGCTGTCGGCATCGAGGTGGGTGCACTGCGAAGGCGTGATGAGCCATTTGAGCTCGGCAGAGGTGGCGTGGTCGAAGATCACTGAAAATCAGCGCGAGAATTTTGAGCGGGGCATAGCGCAGGTGAGATCGGCGGGAATCGAACCGGAGCTGCTGCATCTGGGGAACAGCTCGGCGGTGGATGAGGGGTCGACGATGGGGTGGGTGCGCGAAACCGCAAAGCAGATAGGCGCAAAGGCGATGGTGCGGACGGGGCTGGCGGTGTATGGGATGTGCCTGCCAGTTGAAGGTCCGAATGGAAAAACAAAAAAAGGCTCACTGGCGGTGAAACTGAAGCCGGCGCTCACATGGAAGACGCATGTAACCGGGGTGCGCGAGATTGCGAAGGGAACGACGGTGGGTTATGGCGCGACGTTCACGGCGCAACGCAAGATGCGGATTGCGCTGGTGCCAGTGGGATATGCGGATGGGTTTCGGAGAGAGGCGTCGTCAGGGATTGGGGATGGGTGGGTGATGATTGCGGGTAAGAAGGCGCGAGTGGTGGGTAGGGTGTCCATGAATTTGACGACGGTGGATGTGACGGGGATCGATGGCGTGCACGTGGGCAGCGAAGTGGTGCTGCTGGGGGAGGGAGTGTGCGCGGAAGACCATGCGCAGTGGGCTGGGACGATTGCGTATGACATTCTGTGCGGGGTCAAGGGGAAGTTTGTAAGCAGGGGATAGAAATGCGGTGGGTGTTGTCGAACGCGTAAAAGGCAAAGACAAAAGCTTTTGAACGCGAAGGACGCAAAGGTTAAAGCAAGTTTCGCGAAGGTAGACTAGTAAGGATGCTTGGAAAGCTTTACGCGAAGTGGATGTACGCCTGGGAGACGGCGCTGACGACCCGGGATGAGAACCGGGTGGAGCGGCCGCTGGAGTGGGGGTTCGAGCACCTGTCGGACTTCGGCGGGGATGTCGCGGCTGGGAAAGTCGCTCGTGGGGAGATGACGGGGCTGGCGGCGATGCTGGAGTTGAACCAGCGCATCGTGGCTAATCCGCATGCGTTTCTGGATTACAAGACGCCGACGGATTTTCGGATCGAGCAACGTTTTCCGGAGCTGTATCCGACGAATGTAAGGCCGGAGACGCTGGAGCAGGAGCGCGAGTGGAAGAGGCAAGCCGAGGTGGGCGAACTCCGCAAGGTGCCGTTCTTGCGATTTACGTCGCCGGTGCGGACGCCTTATGCAGAGAACGATGCGGTGAATGCGCGGTGGTATGAAGAGCCGCAAGGGATTAGGGAACAGGGATTAGGGATTAGGAAAGACAAAAAGCCACGGCAGGCGATGATTGTGATGCCGCAGTGGAATGCGGATGCATTTAGCCACAATGTGCTGTGCGAGATGTTCAACAGGTTTGGGATTGCGGCGCTGCGGCTATCGAAGCCGTACCACGATGTGCGCAGGCCGGCGGAGCTGGAGCGCAGCGACTATGCAGTGAGCGCGAATGTAGGCCGCACGATTGCGGCATGCCGGCAGGCAGTGACGGACATTCGCAGTTGCGTGGACTGGCTGGAGGAGCAGGGCTACGAGCAGATTGGGGTGTTGGGGACAAGCCTGGGAAGCGCGTATGCGTTTATCGCGGCTGCGATGGATCCGCGCATACGGGTGTGTGCGTTCAACCACGCGTCAACTCAATTTGGAGATGTGGTGTGGACTGGGCAGAGCACGCGGCATGTGAAATCGGCATTCGAGCACGCGGGTCTGACGCAGGATGAAGTGCGGGAAATATTCTCGGGGGTGAGTCCGATGACCTATATGGAGGATTTTGGGAAGACGGGCGAGGCTCAGCCGGCGTACAGATTGAAACGGCGTGTGCTGGTGGTGCACGCGACGTATGACCTGACGTTCATCAGGAAATATTCACTGCAGGTATTAGAGAATTTCAGGGCGAGGGGCGTGGACTTTGTGTCGAAGGTACTGCCCTGCGGGCATTACACGACCGGGGAGTGGCCCTATAAGTATTTGGATGGGTGGTTTTTGGGGTCGTTCGTGTGGGGAGCGTTCAAACGGCTGCGTGAAGCGGAAAAGAAGTAGAAGAGGCTAAACGTTGGCCGGCATTGCGCGCGAAGAGGCAAGCTTCACGGCTGCCGAGCGGCGCTTAGCACTCTTCGACGTCTTCGTTGCGAAAGAGCGTGACGCAGGGCGCGAGAACCATGGAAACGAAGGTCGCGGCGAGAAGAAGGTCATGCATGGTGTTTCTCCTTAATCACAGCGAGGGCTGATGCCCTTGCCTGATGTAAGAAGGTTCGCAGGGCTGGATGGGGTTTTGAATTCCACTTTGGGCCGTGTGACCACGCCGGGAGGGGTAAATGAGATGACCTGATGGTGTGAGACGGCAAAGTAACCAAGGCGCCGGCCAAAGGCGAGGTGTCCCAAAACGCTACATAAGCCGCTGAAAATAAACAGCTAAAAAGCTTTGAGGACGCGGAGCAGGACGGTAAAGGGGTTATCGCGGCGGGAGCGGTAAAAGCTTTCGGGAAGATAGCTGAGGTGGGCGCGATTGGGGTTGGCCATGGCGAGATCGCGCTCGAGGCGGGCGATGACGTCATTGGCGAGGGCCTCGGAGTCGAGCACGGGAAGCGTGGACTCGGTGACGAGGAAGAGGCCGTTGTGGAGGTTGGGGTTCAAGTACAAATCCTTTGGCCGGGCCGGAGCCCGGAGGTCGCGTCGAAGATGTGTTCCGCCAGAGAGCGGTGAGTCATCAAGAGAATTGCGTGTGTGCAGGGATTTTGAAATCCCACGGATGCACCGGCGGGCGTTACGGATTGGGTGGGGTAGTGGCTCAATTGGGGGATGAAGGACTGCGGAAAATTTGGCGCGTAGAATCGTTTCCATGCCGATTGACTTGAATGCTCCGCTGGCGATCGCCGACCCCGCGATTGCGAAAGAGATTGAAAACGAAGTACAGCGCCAACACGACGGGCTGGAGATGATTGCCAGCGAGAACTTTGTTTCGCGGGCGGTACTGGAAGCCGCGGGAACGGTCTTCACGAACAAGTACGCGGAAGGGTATCCCGGGAAGCGCTACTACGGTGGATGCGAGTACGCGGACGTGGTGGAGAACCTAGCGCGCGACCGCGCGAAGGAACTGTTCGGCGCGGACCATGCGAATGTGCAGCCGCACTCGGGGTCGCAGGCGAACGCAGCAGCATACATGACGCTGCTGCAGCCGGGCGATACGATCCTTGGGCTTGATCTGGCGCACGGTGGACACCTGACGCACGGGCACAAGCTGAATTTCAGCGGCAAGCTCTACAAGGTAGCTGGGTATCAAGTCCGCAAAGATACAGAGACGATCGACTACGACGAGCTGGAAGCGAAGGCAGTTGCGGAGAAGCCGAAGGCGATCATCGGCGGCGGATCTGCATATCCGCGGACGTTTGATTTTGCGCGGATGCGACAGATTGCCGATAAGATCGGCGCATATTTCGTTGTCGACATGGCGCACTTTGCGGGCCTGGTGGCCGGCGGAGTGCATCCTTCGCCGGTGCCGCATGCGCATGTGGTGACGACGACGACGCACAAGACGCTGCGCGGGCCGCGGGCAGGAATGATTTTGTGCGGAGCAGAATTTGCGGCGGGAATCGACCGCAGTGTGTTCCCGGGGCAACAAGGTGGGCCGCTGATGCACATCGTGGCGGCCAAGGCGGTTGCGTTTTGCGAGGCGCTGCAGCCGGAGTTCAAAGAATATGCGCGGCAGACGGTAGCGAATGCGAAGGCGCTTGCTGAAGGAATGCAGGCGGCTGGGTTCCGTGTGATTTCCGGCGGAACGGATACGCATGTGCTGCTGGTGGATGTATTCGCAAAGGGAATCCTGGGGTCGGAGGCCGAGGCTGCGCTGGGGACCGCGGGGATTACGGTGAACAAGAATGCGATTCCGTTCGACGTGAATCCGCCGCTGAGGCCGAGCGGCATCCGGATCGGGTCTCCGGCGCTGACGACGCGAGGAATGAAGGAAGCAGAGATGCGCACGATTGCGACGTGGATCGCCGAAGCGCTGGAGCATCGCGGAGACGAAGGCAGGCTGAAAAAGATTCGCGGACAGGTGAGTGAACTGGCGGAGAAATTTCCGCTGTATGAGTGGTTGCGAGCGTAGAGCACCAGGCGGAGCAGAGTCGGGCCTCTTGTAAGGTTTTGGGGATTCGCATGAACCTGGTTATTCGTTGTTTGTTCCGCTGGATGGTCGGTACTCTGCTGGGGTTGGCGCCGGCGTTGGCGTATTACCTGTATGTGCAGTCGAACCACGTGTTTCGCGACAACGAGTACTACTCGCGGCTGACGCTGACGATTGAGGTGGGGTGCATGGTGGGGGCAATCCTGGGAGCGATCTGGGCGGCGCGGCTGGTGATTGCGGCGTATGAGGAATCGGGGACGAGACGCAGGCTGGGTGGGCCGTAAAGGCAGGGGATGGACCATAGGGGATAGAGGATACAGAAGACAAAGACAAAAGCTTTGAACGCAAAGGGCGCCAAGCTTAAGTAAGGGACGCAAAGGGAAGCGTGGACTTGCGTTCGGTGTGGGCGGTGCGAGTAAAGTGTTTGCTATGACTTTCAACCGATTTGCCCCAGTGCTCTGCGCGTCTGCCCTCGTTGCGTTCAGTCTCTCCTCTTTTGCCCAGCGCGGCGCGCCGCCGGCTGGAGCTGCGGCAGCGCCGGGCGCGGCCCGAGCAGCCACAGAGGCGATGAAGAATCCGCTGCCGGCGGACAAGAGCGTGGAACAGACCATCACCGTGGGCGGCAAGACGGTGCACTACACAGCGACGGTGGGAACAATTGAGATCAAGGACAAGGACGAGAAGCCGGCGGGCGAGGTGGAGTACATCTCCTACGTGATGGATAAGGCCGCGGGTGCGCCGGACCGGCCGGTGACATTCGCGTTCAATGGCGGTCCCGGAGCTTCGAGTGTGTATCTGAACCTGGGAGCGATTGGGCCGAAGCGGGTGAACTTTGGCAACGCTGGCGAATCGGCCAGCGACCCGGCGACATTGGTGGACAACCAGGGCACGTGGCTGGACTTTACGGACCTGGTGTTTATTGATCCGATCGGGACGGGCTATTCGCGCTCCCTGGTGGATGACGACACAACGAAGAAGATGTTCTATTCGACGACGCCGGACATTGAGTATCTCTCGATGGTGGTGTGGAAGTGGCTGGTGAAGAACGACCGCCTGCTGGACAAGAAGTACCTGATCGGCGAGAGCTACGGCGGCTATCGTGGGCCGAGGATTACGCACTATCTGCAGTCGACGCTGGGCGTGGCGATGAACGGGATCGTGCTGGTGAGCCCGTACCTGAATCCGGAGTTCGGCGATGGCAACTTGTCGCCGGTGCCATGGATGACGACGCTGCCTTCGATCTCTGCAGCGCACCTGGAATCTGAAGGCAAGCTGAGCGATGCGGCGATGCAGAAGGTGATCGGTTATACCGAAGGCGATTACGCGACGGCGCTGATCAAGGGCAACAGCGACCCGGCCGCGCGCGACGCGATGATTGCACACGTGACGGAGATGACGGGGCTGGACCCTGCGTTCGTGAAGCACGAAGGCGGGCGGCTGGAGATTGGCGCGTATCTGCGCGAGGTACACCGGACGCAGGGGCTGATCGGCAGCGTGTATGACTCGAACGTGACGAGTCCTGATCCTTTTCCTTATTCGTCGTTCTCGCGGTCGGGCGATCCGATTCTGGAGGCGATTGTTGCGCCGACCTCGACGGCTGCGGCGGACTTTATTACGCGCACGGTGGGATGGAAGACAGACGCGCGCTATGAAGCGCTGAGCAACAACGTGAACCGCAACTGGGACCACAACAGCGATGACCTGCGGCGCGGAGCAGTGGCTGACCTGCGCGAGGCAGTGGCGGCTGATCCGAAGATGCGCGTGCTGATCGTGCATGGGTGGAATGACTTGAGCTGCCCGTTCATGGGATCGGTGATGACGGTGCAGCAGATGCCGGTGATGGGAGACCCGAACCGCGTGCAGGTGCATGAGTTCCCTGGCGGACACATGTTCTACACGCGACCGGTGAACCAGGGCGGACTGCATAAGATGGCCGAAGAGATGGTGAGAACGCACTAAGAGCAGAGTGTAGAGAATAGAGCGTAGAGAAAACGGGTCGGGGCGAATGCTCTGGCCCGTTTCCGCCAACTGGATGTTCATTGGAGTGAAACGCTAATGCAGTGGATGGTGCTGGTAGGCATGGTGACGGGTATGCGGTCAATGACCGCCCTGGCAGTGCTGTGCTGGTTTGCATGGCGAGGGTTGCTGCCGGAGACAGGGTGGGCTTCGTGGTCGGCTACGGCCGTGGCCGCAATCCTGTTTGGGCTATGTGCGCTGGGTGAATATGCGGCGGACCTTTCCTCGCGCGCGCCAATGCGAACAACTGCTTTGCCGGTGACGGTGCGGTTGCTGTTTGGAGCAGTGGCGGGAGCGCTGGCGGCACGGGCGCTGACAGAGCCGGCTGCAGGTGGTGTTTTCTTTGGAGTGATTGGGGTTCTGATCGGCGCATATGGCGGCGTGCGAGTGCGTCTGTGGCTGGCGCGCAAGGTGGGGCGTGACTGGCCTGTAGGGGTGGCGGAGTCCGCAACGGCTTTGGGGCTGGCACTGCTGTCGGCGGCGGCGCTGCATTCCGATGCCTCGTTCGCGGCGTGGATGCGGGCGCGGATGTAGTTAAGAGTGGACAGCTAAAACGACGCGAGGGATGCCAGTGTAATCGTCCAGAATGCGGATGTTGTGCCAGAGGTTTGCATTGAGGAGTGCGCGGATGGAATCACCCTGCCCGAAGCCTATTTCGAGCGCAAGCAGACCTTCCGGAACAAGTGCGGCATGGGCCTGTGGAATGAGCAAGCGATATATCCCGAGGCCATCGGGATTTTGTTCGGGACGACCGAAGAGAGCAAGGTGGGGTTCGTGGTCGCGGACTTCAGGGGTGAGGGTGGGCGCGTCTGCGAAAGCGACGTAGGGCGGGTTAGAGACGACCACGTCGAACGTTTCGCCGTTCAGCGCAGACAGCAGGTCGGACTCGAGGAAGTGAATACGATTGGCGACGTGATGGCGCACGGCATTTTCGCGGGCAATGGCAAGAGCGGCGGGTGAGATGTCGACGGAGGTGAAATGCGCGCAGGGAAGATGTGTGCCGAGAGCGATGGGAATCGCGCCAGTGCCGGTGCCGACATCGAGGATTTTTATCGATGCGGACTTGTCGGGGATGGAATTGAGGACGGTTTCGACGAGGAGCTCGGTTTCGGGGCGAGGGATGAGCGTGTCTGGCGTGACGCGCAGGGTGAAGCCGAAGAATTCCTGCTCGCCGGTGAGGTGCTGGAGCGGTTCATGAGCGGCGCGGCGAGCGGTGAGGGTGCGGAGCTGGGCGAGGTGCTCTACGGCGAGCGGGTCGTCGCTGTGAGCGAGAAGCCACGCGCGATTGCAGCCGAGGATGTGCGTGAGGAGGACTTCCGAATCGCGACGGGCGATGGACTGCGCGGATTCGTCGATGGCGTTGCGAAGAGTCATATAAGGCGATAGAGAATGTGGAAGCGAACGGCGCTGATGACATGCCGAACGCAAAGTGAAGTCAAGGCTTAGTGAAGAGCAGCAGGTAGTCGTTCTGGTCGGCCTTGGTGAAGTCGTATTGCTTGACGAAGTGAAGGCCTGAGCGCTGGACTTCCGCGATGACGACGTCAGCGTTGATGCCGTGATCGTTGCCATGGCCGGGATGATCGATGACGGCAAGCTTTGCGCCGGACTTCATGGAAGCAAAGAGCGATGCGAGCAGTAGCGGCGGGTGGGCTACCTCGTGATAGACGCGGAGCATGAGCGCGGCGTCGAGAGAGTTGGGTGGAATCTTGGGGTCATCGGGCGTGCCGAGGTATGGCTCGATGTTGAGAAGATTTTCCTTGATGGCGCGTGCGCGGATGGCAGCAACGGCTGACGGGTTGATGTCTTCTGCGATGACGTGGCCGGTTGGGCCAACGCGTTTGGCGGCGCGGACGCTGAACCAGCCGCCACCGGCACCGATGTCGGCAACGGAGCTGCCGGCGTGCAGGCCGAGGGTGTCCATGACACGATTAATTTGAAGCTTCTGATCGCGGGCGGGATCTTCAAAGATGCTGAGGTCGCCTGTATAAGGCGTGCTGGTGGGGTGAGTGGACGGAGCGGGCTGCTGTTGCGGAAAGGCGAGAGCGGCGGCGAGAAGTGCGATGAGGATGCGCATGGGGGCATGTCAGCAACTGGCATCATGCTATCCCACCCATGATGAAAAAGCCGTCATGGATGGCGCTCCCGGCTATGTGCAATCTTCTAACGGGTTTCTAACGGAATCTTAGCGGATTCTTTATGCGCTTCTCGCTGTAATTGAACATGCGGCTTTGCGGCCTGGGAAATAAAGTTTCCTACGCGCTGAGTCTGCAGGAAGCGAGATTCAGATGAGATTTAGTAGAGAGGTTACGTTGCGGCGATTTGCCGCAGCGGTTTTTTTTGGGCTGATTTTGGCTGCAGGACCGATGAAAGTGTGGGCCCAGGATGCAGGCCAACCAGCAGCGTTGAGCAGCTCAGCCCAGGACGATCAAAAAACACACGAAGAACTACTGAGGCAGATTCAACTGCTGCAACAGCAGTTGGACATGGTGCAAAAGCAGCTCGACGCGATTAAGGCCGCGAGCGCACCTGGATTTTCAACGCAACACAACACGCTGATACCGTCGGCGGCAGGCGCAACTGCGGCGGCGACGGCTTCTTCCTCTGTGACGCCTGCTACATCACCTGCAGCGCCGGTTAGTGTGGTTGCCGTGAGTAAGACGGCAAAGAAAGAGGAACCAGGTGCGCCATTTTCCGACGCTGACTGGACGTGGCTGAACGGCAATCCGCGCACCAAGGACACTCCGATGGCGACGAAGTATTTTGTGCCGGAGATCCGTGCGGACGTGAATTACAACCTGGACTTCAACCATCCGACGGACGATACGATCGGCGGATCCAGTGAGATCTTTCGTTCGCAGGAGGTGCAGATCGAGCAGCTTGGGGTGGGTGGAGATTTTCTTATCGACAACGTGCATGCGCGTGTGATGACGCAGTTCGGCATGTACTCAGCGACGACACCACGCAACGACGGAAGCCCCGCCCGCGGACAGTGGGACCTGGACACGGCGTACCGCTATGTTTCGGAGGCGTATGGCGGCTATCACTGGAACAAGATGCATGGCATCAATCTGGACGCCGGCATTTTCATGTCGTATATCGGGCTGTTCAGCTACTACAACTTCGATAATTGGGCCTACCAGCCGTCTTTTGTGTCGTCGAACACACCATGGTTTTTCAATGGTGTGCGTGCACAGTTTTTTCCAACAGCGCACCTGAAGATTGAGCCATGGTTCATCAACGGATGGCAATCGTATGGGCGGTTCAACAGCAAGCCGGGTTTGGGCGGACAGATCAAGTGGACGCCGACGAACTATATCAACATCATTTCGAACAACTATGGATATGGTGAGGACTCGCTCGGCAATCCGAACCGTTCGCGCCTGCACACGGATGACAGCATCGAGGTGAAGTACTACGACAAGCCGCTGGCAAAGCTGGACAAGATGGCAGTGTCAGTGACTGCCGATGCGGGTTGCGAGACGGGCAATGGAGTGTCGTGCCACGGCAACAGCCTGAACAGCAACGGAACGATCAATCAGAAGCAGAGCTTCCTGGGCTGGATGGTCTATAACCGCTTCTGGTTCGACAAGGACAAATATGCTGTGACGATTGGCGGTGGCGGGATCAATAACCCGGGCCGTTACCTGGTGCTGTTGCCGCCGATCAACGGAGCCACTGCAATTACCGGGACGCCGTACTTCACGGAGAATCCCGGCGACCAATTCCATGCGATGGACGGCACGATCACGTACGACTACATGCCGAGCCAGTACATTACGTTCCGCACAGAGTATGGGTATCGTCATGCGCGCGAGGCGTATTGGACAGGCCGTGGAGGCATTACGCCTCCTGGCGGCCAAACCGCCAAGTCTATTGGCAATCCTTCGGACTACGTCTGCCTGAATAACGGTGTGGCGACGGATTCCGGGCTGGGATTCGGAACTCCGCTGACGGGGCCGGGATCGGTTGCGGCGGCTTGCGGCGGCGGAACTGGAGCTGGACCGGCCGCATTGAGCCACATCTGGTTCCCAGACCTGCGGCGGGATGAATCGAAGATCACCTTTGCACTCATGGTGAAGTTCTAGCGCGGCCGTAAAGAGAGAGGGAGCCCCTTAGAGTCATGGGGTTTGCATCGCTGGTTCGGTGCCGGAGTAATTCGGCATCTAACCAGCGATACTCTTTTTATGGACAAGCCAATGATGATGTGTGCGCGATGGGCAGTGGCCGGCATGATGCTGGCTGCGGTGGGAACGATGCAGGCGCAGGGGATGCCTGCTCCTAAGGATCTTGTGCAGAAGATGCTGGAGAACGAGCGGACCGCGCTGGTGAAGCGTGGGATGTATGAATATGTGTCGCTGGAGCGTTCCGAGCGCACGGGCGGGCACCTGTGGACGGAGCACGTGGTGGAGACGCCGATGGGGCGCATACGGTTCCTGATGCAGGAAGATGGGAAGCCGCTTTCCCCGGAGCGTGAGGCGCAGGAGCGTGGAAGGCTGGCGGACATCCTGGCGCATGAAAGCGAGTTTGAAGCGAAGGAACATGCGCAGAAGAGCGACGAAGAGAGTGCGCGGCAGATGATGTCGATGCTGCCGAAGGCGTTCCTGATGGAAAACATGCATGCGGAAGGGCCATACTGGCATATTGATTTGCGGCCGGACCCGAACTACTCGCCGGAGAACATGACAGAGCGCGTAGCGCATGGGATGAGCGGCTATTTGCTGATCGATCAGAAGCAGTTGCGGCTGCGGCACCTGGAGGGACATCTGCCGCAGGACCTGAACATCGGCTTTGGCATCCTGGCGACGGTGCATGCGGGCTCGCATTTTGTGACCGAACGGTCTTCGGTTGGCGATGAGTGGCGGACGACGCATGTTGTGAGCGTGTTGAACGGAAGAGTGATCTTCTTCAAGACGCTTTCCAAGAACCAGGACATGGTTCGGCAGCAGTTCCATAAGCTGGAGAAACCGTTGACGCTGAAAGAAGCGGTGGCGCTGGCAGAGACAGCGCCGCGGTAGGGTTCAGGGCCTGCACTTACAACAGAACGAGTTAACCTGCACAATTTCTGTGCCTTGCGAGATTTTGCATCCCGGCGCGCCTATTGGGGCGTATAGGTAGGTGAGCGCGCAGATGGCGATGGAATCCGGGGAGTTTCGCAGACTGATCGAGGCCCATCAGCGCATGGTGTTCTCGCTGGCCTTGCGCGTAACCGGCGAGCATGGCGCTGCGGAGGAAGTTGCGCAGGACGTGTTCCTGGAGCTGCACCGTGGCGGAGAAAAGCTGGAGAGCGAAGACCATATCCGCTTCTGGCTGCGACGGGTAACAGTCCACCGGGCTACGGACGCGCTTAGGAAGAAATCCCGGCAGCCGGAGTCCGGTGCCGAAGAATGGATGGAAGAGCAGTACGTCCAGGACAATGCCGAGGGTTTGAATGCAGCAGTGGTTGTGCTGCTGGATGAGTTGTTGCGGACCCTGCCGGAGGCGATGCGTGTGGTGATCGTTCTGCGGTACCAGGAAGACATGCTTCCTGACGAGATTGCGAAGCTGTTGGGCCAGCCGGTAGCGACGGTAAAGAGCAACCTGCAGCGGGGATTGAAATTATTGCGGCGCAAGGCCGATGTGACGATGAAGGAGTACATGCGTGGATAGACCTGAGGAGATGCAAACAAACGAAGGAGCGGGCGGCGAAGAGTTCGATGCGTTTGAGCAGGAGTTGCGCAAGGCGCTGGAGCGCGTGGATGCTCCGCCGACGCTGCGAGCGTTTTTAGAGACGGCGATCGAGGCAGAAGAGCACCGGAAGCGGACAAGCAACCTGTGGTTTACACCGAAGCGTGGAGGCAAGCTGCTGGTGCTGCCAAAGCCATGGCGTTGGATGGCGAGCCCGTGGGCTGGCGGAGCGGTTGCGGCGCTTTTGGTGGCAGGTGTGTTTGTGACCGGTGCGCATGTTCACGAAGAGCGCGTGAAGCAGGCGCAAGCTACGCAACAGTTTGAGCAGGCGACACAGATTACAGACCGGGCCCTGGAGCATGCGCGAGAAAAAATGCGCAAAGCAGGCGTGGATCTGAACCAGTAGAGACAGGATTTGCAGAAAGAACGGTATTGAAGAAAGAGGGTATGAAGATGAAGGCAGCGATGATGAAGACGATGGTTGCAGTGACGGCGCTGGCGATTGCAGGTATCGGCCAGGCGCAGACGACCGTGCATCACAACACCAGCACCGTGACGTCAGTAGGAACGGGGCAGGGCGAAGGCTCAGGCTATGGAGCCGGTGGGCAAAACACATCGGCTGCGAAGGACGATCTGTTTGCGGGAACGGAGATCTTCGCCAAGAATGCGAGCGACGTGACCGAGATCACGATGGACCCGGATTCGCTTTCGATGGTCAACGGCAAGGACAAGGACAAGGCGTCGAACATGGTGCTGCAGGTGGTGCGGACCTATGAGTATGACAAGCCGGGCATGTACAACATGGCGGATGTGGACCGCTTCCGCGACAAGCTGAACACGGGCGAATGGCACTGCTCGCTGCACCAGCGCAGCCTGAAGACGGGTGAGTCGACCGACGTTTGCAACAAGCGGCGCACGGATGATCTGCACGAGTCAGCGATCATCACGGTAGAGCCGAAGGAGCTGACGTTCATCCACACCATCAGCCGCCACCCCACGATGATGGGGATGCCGGGCATGGGTTCGTTGGGCATGTTCCCGGGCTCGTTGAGTGGTTCGCTTTCGTCGCTGGCGATGCTTGACCCGGAGATGCTTGAACTGCGGATGCAGTTGAACGAATTGAAGGGCGGTTTAAATTTCAAAATGGCGCCGATGGCTCCTCTGACTCTTAACCTCGCTCCGGGGTTTGACGGCGAGGCGTTCGGCAAAGCATTTGAAGGAAAAGACTGGGAAAAAGCGGCTAAGGACTGGGAAAAGTCCGGCATGAAGATGAAGGAGTTCAAGACTCCCGACGGCAGCCGCACGATCATCATTGGACCGGGCGTGGACACATGGACGGTAGCGCCTGAAGCGCCGAAGAGCCCCATGACACCGGAGGCATTACCGGCACCGCCAGCGCCAGAGGCTGCGCCGCAAGCTCCGAAGGTACCTGCGGAGCCTGCATCGCCGGCGCCGAAGCCATCCGCAGCCACGCCGCGGGCAATGCCTGCACCGGCTGTCGTCACCCTGTAGCGGGAAACTACAATGAAGGGCGATGTCCCTTCCATTTGCAATTGCGAATACGAAAGCAGACGGTGGGCGGCGGGCGCAATTAACGCTGCCGCACGGCTGCGTGCAGACTCCTGTGTTTATGCCGGTGGGCACTGCAGCAACGGTGAAGGCCGTGCCGCAGGATGTGCTGGAGAAGCTAAACGCCGAGATCATTCTTGCGAATACCTATCACCTGTATCTGCGGCCGGGGCATGAGCTGATTCGCCGGGCGGGCGGAGTGCATCGCTTTATGAGCTGGGAACGGCCGATGCTGACGGACTCCGGCGGCTTCCAGGTTTTTTCGCTGGCCAAGCTGCGCAAAATTTCTGATGACGGCGTGGAGTTTCGATCGCACCTGGATGGGAGCAAACACTTCTTTTCTCCAGAGCACTCGATGGAGGTGCAGATTGCGCTGGGTGCGGACGTGATGATGGTGTTCGATGAGTGCGTGGAGACTCCGGCGAGTTGGGAACGCACTAAAAGTTCCATGGCGCTGACACATGCGTGGGCGGCGCGATCGAAGAAATATTGGGAAGAGCATCGGCATGAAGTGCCGTGGGCGAGTGAGTTAGCAGGGAAACACCAGGCGCTTTTTGGGATTGTGCAGGGTGGGATGTATGCGGACCTGCGGCGCGAGTCTGCCGAGCGGCTGGTGGAGATGGATTTTCCGGGGTATGCCATTGGCGGGCTGGCTGTGGGCGAGCCGCGCGAAGTTACGCGGGAGATGATCGCGCTGACGCTGGAGCATCTACCCAAGGACAAGCCGCGATACGTGATGGGCGTGGGGTATCCGGATGAGATTGAAGAGTACGCAAAGATGGGCGTGGACATGATGGACTGCGTGCTCCCTACGCGCGCGGGACGGCATGGGCTGCTGTTTGCGCGCGAAGACCCGAGCGATCGCGCGAGCGCTGTCGTACGGATGAACATCAAGAAACAGGAGTACGCGGAAGACCAAGGACCAATTGATAGTGGCTGCACATGTCCCACATGCAGGAGATATTCCAGAGCGTATCTGCGGCATTTGTTTGCGAGCGGCGAGCCGCTGGGCGCGACGCTGAACTCCATCCATAATTTGAGTTTCTACCTGGAGACGATGGAGAGGGTGCGGCAAGATCTAGCAGTTAGTGAATCGTGAGTAGTGATTAGGAGAGACGTATGACACTGCGGAGAATTGCGGGAATACTACTGCTTTTGAGTTCGGCGGCGTCGGCGCAGCAAGCGGCTCATAAGCCGGCGACGGGATCGGTGACAGGTTATGTGATGTGCGCAGACACGCAACGCCCTGCACGATTTGCGAGCATCATGCTTATTCCCAAGGATGCCGGGAAGTCGCAGCCTCAACCAGGTGCTTCCGCTGGCGTGGAGGCGCATAGCGGGCTGGATGGCACCTATACGGTAACGGATGTTCCAGTAGGTGACTACTATGCCCTGGCCCAACTCAGCGGATATGCGCTACCGATCAAAATGATGGCAAATGCGAAAGACGCGGAGGACGCGGAGAAGGCTCTCGCCGACATTCCGCTTATTCATGTGGCGGCAGATCGCAGCGTGACAGCCAATCTCACTTTGATACGCGGTGCAGTCATCACCGGCCAGGTCTTGTTTGATGATGGGATGCCGGTTATCAACGCGGTCGTCCGGCTGGAGTCGATTGAGGGTGTCGATCCAGAGCAAGTTGTCTATATGGGAATACTGCGGTTTGCATCAGAGTCTGCGTATTATTCCTCGACTGATTATCGCGGAGGATACAGTTTCGTCGGGGTGAGGCCGGGTAAGTATCACGCTTTTGTGGAGATAACGGCACAAGGTGGTGTTAGCGTTCATGGAAACTTTTATTCGCCTGATCGAATGCAAATGATCCGGCTATATGCACCTGGAAAGTTCCATCAAAGGGATGCCCAGGTGATCGAGGTCAAAGGAAGCGAAGAGATTCCGGGTACGGACATGAAGTTGTCGCTGGATGCGACACACACTGTAAGTGGACGCGTGTTGTCGAGAGAGGACGGACACGCGCCGAACCATGCCTTCGTTTCACTGCAGGACGCCGTGGACAAAACGTTCCGATTGAGCGTGACGGCGGACGCGGACGGCGAATTTCATCTGCGCTACGTTCCGGAGGGCACTTACCTACTGAGTGCGCAGGCGGCGGATGGCGGTGATCTAAAAGACGCGAACAACCCGAGAAGCTATGACGTGTTGCGTCGCTATGAGCGGCAGACGGTGAGCGTGATCGTAACGAATCAAGACATAAAGATTGATGACGTGATGATGGAGCCGTCGAAGATCAGGGAAAGCAAGTAATGGCGAAGAGAGAATTTGCACGCTTTATAAGCGATGAGGAAGTGCGGGAGCTGGGCGAAGGGATGATGGCGTGCTCGCTGCCCAAGGCTCGATGGACGCATGCGGCGCACTGGTCGACAACGCTTTGGCTTTTGGTGGAGCGGCCGGATGTTCAGCCGGAGCGCGATTTGCCGGGGTTGATCCGGGCCTATAACGAGTCCGTGGGCGGGCAGAACACGGATACCGCGGGGTATCACGAGACGATTACGCAGGCTTCGATTCATGCGGCGCGGCGGTTTTTGCGGGAGCGCGCCGGACGTGGCGAGCCGCTGTTTGCGATGTGTAATGCGCTGATGGAGACGGAGTTGGGCGATCCGGAATGGCTGCTGGAGTTCTGGAATAGGAAGACACTATTTTCGATAGAGGCGAGAAGGGAGTGGGTTGAGCCGGATAAGCAACGGCTCGGTAACGAGGTTAGATAAGAAATCAGCCGCCTGGACGTCTAATGAGAGACGAAAGTTCTAAGCTGAATGGAAAACTAAGAGTCCAATGCGATTGAGGATGCAGATGAGCACGATGTTGAGCCGGACGATTGGGATGGTGCTTATGACGGTTTGCGCGGTGGTGGGAGCGCAGCAGGTTCCGCAAACGCAGCAGGCCCAGCAACAACTATTTGAGCAGCTGCAGGGTCGCCGAAATGGGCCAATGGGGTCAGTCAGCGGGACGGTAATTGCGGCGGACACGCAGCAGCCGGCGCGTTTTGTGCAGGTAACGCTGCTGAGTACAGCGGTTGCTTCGAACAATGACGAGCCGGAGGGATTTCGCGGTCTTGGCGGCATGGCGACGGCGCGGACTGAAGTGGATGGCACTTTTCTGGCGACCAATGTGGTGCCCGGGGATTATTACGTGACGGCGTGGGCAACGGGCTATGTTCCGGTGCGGTCGATGCTGCAGGCGGCCGTGAATGCAGGCTCTGATCCTGGAACGCTGTTAGGCCAAATACCGGTGGTGCATGTGGTGGCGGATGCAACCAGCAGCGTAACGGTGACCATGCAGCGCGGAGGCGTCATCTCCGGACGGGTTTTCTGGGAGGACGGTAGTCCAGGAGCAGGGTTGGTCGTGCAGGCGGTCAGCACGGACACCAATGTGGCGCTGCCCGCGGCACTTGCAGCGATCCAGTCGCCGGGAATCCAGATCGCAGCGGTGACGGATGACCGCGGCGGGTTTCGGATTGCGGGGCTATCGAGCGGAAACTACATTGTGATGACGGTGATCCAGAACCGGTCACCCGGCGGATTCCAGCGCAGCTTTACGTCCCCGATCCGGGTGTATGGCAATGGTGTGTTCCATAAGGCGGACGCGAAGCCGATTAATGTGCGGCTTGGAGATGAGCGAAGCGACGTGCGGATGGTGATTGACCTGCACGGCCTGCACACGGTGACAGGGCATGCGTCGGCGTCGAATCCGAGTCTAACGGTGGCAAGCGGGCGGGTGAGCCTGAGCGACCCCAGTGACCCTTCGTTGCAACTCATGGGCTCGATTGACGCAAATGGCCTATTTACGGTGAAGTATGTGCCGCCTGGGACCTATACGCTGCAAGTGGCGGGTGCAAGCACATCAGCAACCGGGCAGATGGGGAACCGGGGGCAGCGCGGGAACAATAATCCGGGCTCGACCAGCACAAGTACGGGTTTCCAGCCGTTCAGCCAGCAGCTGCAGGTGGGTGATGCGGACCTGCGAGGAATTGCACTGACGCTGACGGCGAACCAGTAAAAACAAGGGGTTAGGGTTAGGGATTTAGAAGGCAGTCTGGCTGCGGGTTTTCTTGACAGCGGGGAGCGGACGGGCGATGCTTAATGTTCAGGTGTGATTGAGCCGGGAAGGGCGGGCGTGTGTCCGGGAGCGTGAGCTGCCGGATGCGTGAAACTGCTGACCGGTGCGCTTCCGGCAAGGGAGCAGAATCCCCGGATATCTCCTAGGAAAGACGCAGACTGGAGCGCAAAAGAGCGCGTCCGGGTGAGCGCAGCGGGAAAATCGTTTGAGCAGCTTGTCGGTACTTGGATTTGTGGCGGGGTTCGGAAGCTTCGGCAGCCTGCCGATCTTCATCGTGATGATCGTGGTGATGTACTTCCTGCTGATTGTGCCGAACCAGCGCAAGCAGAAGCAGTGGAACGCGATGCTGTCGCAGCTGAAGAGCGGTGACAAGGTGACGACGAACGGCGGGATCAAGGGAACCATTATCAGCGTGAAGGACGACACCCTGGT
>Ga0206959_10013_pt1 | contig 40586 bp, 32 predicted proteins | sample Alteio_BWOrgHeat_31_FD_152971 | JGI IMG/M metagenome (GOLD analysis project Ga0206959, IMG submission 152971) | Enriched cells from forest soil in Barre Woods Harvard Forest LTER site, Petersham, Massachusetts, United States -... | ecosystem: Environmental > Terrestrial > Soil > Temperate forest >...
GCTGGGTCACTGCCGAATACGGCATGCTTCCCCGCGCTACGCTCACCCGAACCGCTCGCGAATCGGAACGCGGTAAGATCGGGGGCCGCACCCACGAGATTCAACGTCTCATCGGGCGCTCCCTGCGTGCGGTTGTCGATATGAAGGAACTGGGCGAACGCACCATCATCCTCGACTGCGACGTGCTTCAGGCCGACGGAGGCACTCGCACTGCAGCCATCACGGGGGCCTGCGCCGCTCTCGGTATCGCATTGAACCGCATGATCGCCACCGGAGCGCTAACGAAATCTCCACTGAAGCAACTGGTCGCTGCCACCAGTGTCGGCGTTGTGGAAGATATCGTGCTGCTCGACCTTGCCTATGAAGAGGACTCTCAGGCCGAAGTCGACATGAATGTCGTCATGACAGAAGACGGCGGTATCGTCGAAGTGCAAGCCACTGCCGAGCGCACGCCCTTCGCACGCAGCCGCATGCTGGAGATGATGGATTACGCCGAGCGCGGTATCGGGCAGTTGCTCGATGCTCAGAGGGCAGTGTTGAAAGAAGCAAGGTGAGAGGACATTTAAAGCCGCAAGTCAACTGACATCAAGCATCTGGCTTGCACTGGATAGATTAACAACTGACTATCACAGCAGAGTCGCCGAAACCAGCTCTGAGAAATGTTGATTAGACCTGACTCGCTTCAAAATTTTCTGTTCTCTGCGGCGTGCTCGAAGAAGCGAGCAGGGATCAGTTGATGCCCGATGGCATTGTATTGTTTGGTTATATTCGCTGGCAGCAGCTTCAGGTCTTCTTTTCGCTTGAGCATCTGAGCTCTGACCAGCGCCTCGATTGTCGCCTCGAATCCAGGATTGGCACGATCGAGGGATGCGCGCCAGAAGGCTGTGGGTACGAGCAATACCGTGCCGTTCGATCCCTCCAGTTCCTGCCCACCGTCGTGCGCCGGGACAGGTGTTCCTCCAACCGTTGCCTTTAGATTCTTTAGCCAATCCGCACTCTGCGTGTATACGCGAATCACACGCGAGTCAGCGCCTGCGCGAAACCAGGCCGTGAGTTTGTTACAAAAATCTGCAGTCTCGGCCTTGCCGCTTGGCCCTACAAAGGCGCCATCGAACGAATAGACCTCTTTCAGAACGGTATTGTAAAAGATATCGTCCTTCCCGGTAGCAGCAAATGTCTGCGCTATGCGACGGATCCCCGAGCTGAATCCGGAAAGAGCCAAGTGACCTACAGGCTGCGCAATCAGCGGATACTTGACCCCTACGGTGCGCTGCAGCCAGTAATTCACCTCGTGCAGAAGCCGGTGCAGGTTGGCCTTCGTGGGCAAGTCACCCATTTCCACGTGGAGTCCTCCGACTGGAAAGATCAGGATGGCCGGCTTTCCGCTCAACTCTAACTGGTGGACAAGCGCTTTTCCCATCGTGGTGACGAAACCGGTGGGGCTGACGAATGGCTGCAGCAGATAACGGGACACCAGCAGCACGTAGTCCTTACTGAACGGATAGTTTCCGTGAAAGGCAGTCGGATCGTCAGGCGGATTGACCGGGATGTTTGGGCTGAAGAAGAGGTGGTATGGAAGGGTAATCGGAGATTTATCCTCCTCCTGTTTTTTGATGGTTTCGATGATCTCGTTCGATACATAGATCGCGATCAAACGCGGCGTAGAAGTTCGTTCAACAAAAAATAGTTTGCCACCTGGTGTAACGGGCACCGCCGCCGTTACATTAAGAAAAATGTCCGGGTCAGCATTCAGGATAGGCGTCGATACCTTAGAGATCTTCAAAGGGCCGGGCGTGAGATTGATCGAACCTGACAGGTTCACGCCATTCACCTTACCGAGCGCGTCTCTGATGTGCAGCAGGACAACGAACACTTCCAGATTGAAGCCCCCGCCGTCGCGCGAGTGGCTGTCAATATTACGCATTTCAACCTTTTGATCTCCATCGAAGACGAAGGTTGGTTTTTGCGACTTCACAACTTTTAGCGTCTGCTCAACGGGAAAAAATCCGTCCAGGGTGACTTTGACGACCACACTGTTGTTGTCCCCCGGAAATGGGGTTTCGAAAGCGCCGAGACCCGCGAGCGATACCCCAAGCTGTACACCGTCGAAAGTCGCTTCCACTTTGGCGTTGTCCAGTGGCGAATACGTCGAGTCCAATACATGTACGATCAGAAAAAGGGGCATTCTGCGCGGAGTCCTTCCTAAGCATCGGTTGAAATAGCCGGTATATGGGGCGGATCAGCTGCAGCTTCCACATTCTCCGGATCGACTCCTTCGCTGTGACCCTGCAGTTCAGATGGTTCAGGATCGGGTGGTACAGGTCCAGGGTCTACAGGCTGCACGGCAGGCGGCGGCAGGATATGCAAAGGATCGTTCGGGTCCACGATGCGGTAAAGCTCAACCAGTCCAAAGAGACCGACCACGTGTCTCTTATCGCGGATCTCGGCGAGATACCGGACGTGTTTACGATAATCGGCAAAGGTGAAGACGCGGTGGATTCCGCTCACAACACCTTCGCTCTTGGTGAAGACTCTTTCCTGCGAACCATCCTCGCTTACGATGCGCATCACAGCGTCATCTGTCCACGGCATGTGCGTTCCGAATTCGATCCCATAACGAAATGGGTGCAACGGAATGGATTCACAGGGACTCGAAATGGAAACCCGCTGGTAAAACCTGCAGGCGAAGGTGTCGTACGTGTCGGTGAATTTCCTGTCTACGCCCGGCAGATGTGTGCTGCGCCTTGTCTCGCCGTCGGACCAGAATCGCTTGATGCAGCCCGATTTGTCTCCTAGTGCACTTGGGCAGGGCCACTTTTGGGGATCGACCTTGCTGCCCACGCGAAACAAAAGAACCATCACGCGACGATTGATCGCATTTTCCTCGTTGCGCTCGGCGATGCCAGCTGCATCGTTTTGCTGTTTTGCCTGGTCAAATTGCGCCTGCTTTTCCTGGGAGAAGATCAGGAGCGGATTGAACTCGCTACAACCCTGGTAATCTCCCTTGCCGGCGGAATCAGCCCCTTGCGCAAGAAAATCGGTCTTATTGAGGACGAGTTCGTTCGGGCACAGTTTCTGTAGATATGCCTTGATTAGGTCGCTGTTTGGCGTGCCGGCTGGCAGTCCCGTGAAGCTCTGCATTTTCTGATGCTGGTTATCTCCCCAATTTTCAGTGCTGGATATTTGCTGCCACAGACTTACGGCTTTTGCAGTGTCTCCATGGGCGACGATAAGGCTGTATATTGCCATGGCCCGTCGTCCGCTGAGTTGCTTATTGTAGTCATCTGTGCCGACCGGATCCGCGTGACCAAAAACAGAGAGTGGACAATCCGGATAATCCTTGAGCAGCGTTATGAGGTGTGCCAACTCGACCCGAATATCGTTTGGATTCTTAGGATAAGAGGGGTCGGCATCGACGAAGGAAGAATCAAAGGCAAATCGAATATCATCCACTCGCCAGCAAGCGACCGGAGTGAGCCGCAGATGCACGGTATTCAATTCGTCGGAAGTGGAAGGAGCGACATTGAACTGCGAAGGAGCAACCGCGTCGTGCTTTCCGGAGACGCCGCCGTCCGAAGCCGTATGGACTTTCGCACGCCCGTCACTCATAACACTCTCTCAACCATGGCCTCATGCGACGACCTACGGCTCGATGGGTCTCCGGATCTCTAGGTCGCACCTTCCACAGTAACCATGTGCTTGATAATTTACATCCGGAAACCAACGATCCACCCGCATTGATTTTGAGATGCAAAAGCAAGGGACAGCCTGCGCGTCCTAGTTCGTTCACGGAAACTGCGCCCCTGCGCCCTGAATGTTGCTTGCTGGGTTAAAATCATTCGTGAAACTCAATTTCAAAACTTCCGTAACCTAAATCGATCCGATACAGAACCGAAAGAGCAGGAGAATTACGATGTCGACGAATCTCACCCCCGGAAAACTTGCCGGACTGAAAGCAGTCTCGGACAAACGCGGTGTCATCGCCGCAGCCGCCATGGACCAGCGCGGCTCGCTGAAGAAATCGCTGGCTAAGGAAAAAGGTGTTGCCGATCTACCCGATTCGGCGCTCGAAGAGTTCAAGATTCTGGTCACCGAAGTCCTTACCAAGCATGCCTCGGCGATCTTGCTCGACCCCGAATTCGGTCTTCCCGCTTCGAAGAAGCGCAATGGCAAAGGTCTGCTGCTTGCCTATGAAAAGACCGGTTACGACGCGGCACTGCCGGGACGTCTGCCCGATCTGCTCGACGTATGGTCGGTGCGCCGCCTGAAAGAAGCTGGCGCGGACTGCATCAAGATTCTGCTCTACTACACCCCATTCGAAAAGTCCGCCATCAACGACCATAAGCATGCGTGGGTCGAGCGCATCGGCGACGAGTGCATTGCGCATGACATTCCTTTCTTCCTTGAGACCGTAGGCTACGACGTGCACGGTGAAGACGAAAAGGGTATCGGCTACGCCAAGCGCAAGCCTGATGTCGTGACCGGATCGATGGAAGAGTTCGGCAAGGAGCGTTACGGCGTTGATGTTCTGAAAGTTGAAGTGCCCATCCAGATGGAATTTGTCGCAGGTACCAGGGCCTTCAAGGGCGAGCAGGCTTACACTCGCGCCGAAGCTTTGGAGCACTTCCGCACGGCCGCTTCTTCGACGCACAAGCCGTTCATCTATCTTTCGGCTGGAGTTTCGAACCCGGTCTTCATTGAAACGCTGGAACTGGCTGCGGAAAGCGGAACCAGCTTTAACGGCGTACTCTGCGGCCGCGCTACCTGGAAAGATGGTATCGCCGTCTACGCCAAGCAGGGCGCAAAAGCTTTTGAAGACTGGCTCAACACCGAAGGCGTAAAGAACATCGAGAATGTCAACAACGCTCTTAAGGCGGCGCACTCCTGGTTTGACAAGGTAGGAATCAGGGCTGAAGCGTTGGTCTAAGCAGCAAAAGTCAACTTCAACGAAAAGCGCCGCGACCTTAAAGTCGCGGCGTTTCATTTTGCCAAATGCTTTTTAGTGACCTCACACCAAAACGGGGGATATTTCATCCACGTAAATTTGTGCATTTGAACGCCGCTTTTTGGTACATTTTTTTAACCAACGGTATGTAGACCTAAGATACATATTCTGTAGTTACCATTAACTAATTCATTGTTTCTAAATAACTTACATTTATGCTTCCTATCTGAAAATTTACCGAGGCAAGAGGCAACTCTAGCGGGAAACCCTGCATTCCTATTCTCAACACTAGAGGCAACTTCAATTTAGTAACTCACCTTTATCGAGTATCACTCTTGAATCGTCTGCTTTTCGCAGACCCTCGGTCACACTACCCTTTGGCTTCCCTTCCTTACTGCCTCTGAAGCGGGCCCGCTGGAAAGCGGGCCCTCATGCTTTATGCCATTCTCCGCCGCTAAAATGGAAGGGCATGTCATATTCTTCAGAAAGCCGTTCCTCCTTCGAAAAGCTGAACGACGTACTATCGAGCGCTGGACGTACGCGTACGAAGGATCGTCTGCATACCCGCAGCCGCGAACGCGAGACAGAGCGGCCTGTGCCACTACGACAAAAGCAACGCCGAGTCGCAAAAACGCGGGTTGAAGTCATACAAGTCCCAGGCTGGTTGGAACTGCCGTGGTTGATGCATGGCTTCAGCACTCGTACCGGAGGCAAGACATCAGCGTATCGCCCGAATCAGCGTGCCGGTGAGTTGAATTTGGGGTTCACGGCATCTGACACCCGCGATACAGTGCTTGCCAATCGGAAGCTCTTTATGACTGCTATTGCACAGGGAACAAAGACGATTCCTTCGCTAGTCACGTTAAAGCAGATTCATTCATCGATCACGAAGGTCGTGGGCAGAGCAGACGCCGGTGACGAAGCACGCAGCAAAGCCGATGGCATGATGACCGATGAGCGCGGCCTACTCCTCGGCATCCAGACTGCGGACTGCATTCCGGTCCTCATCGCCGATCGCAGGAAGCGGGCTGTGGCTGCATTCCACGCCGGCTGGCGCGGGACGCTCAAGCGCATTGTCGAGCACGGAGTGGGACGCATGCGGTTGGAATTCGGCAGCCGTCCCGACGATTTGATTGCGGCTGTAGGTCCCGGAATCGGCCCATGTTGTTACGCCGTCGGCGAAGAAGTGCGGACGGAATTTGAATCGCAGTTTACGTACGCATCGGACTTATTCTATGAAGTTTTCAACTCTGACCCTATCAGGGAAAAGTACCCCATGCTGTTTCTTACGGCCCGAGCACCAGGGCACAGTAACATTGGCCCGAGTCTGCATCTCGACCTGGTAGAGGCTAACCGCCGTCAACTGATCGATGCAGGTCTTCGCGCGGAAAGCATCTACGTTCTGGGCGACTGCACCAGCTGTTTTACCGATCGTTACTTCTCGCATCGCGCGGACCACGGTTTCACTGGCCGTAGCCTCTCCGTCATTGGCATACGCGCATAAAAGAGGCATGGAGATCGTCCATGCCTCTTCTGAGTAGTGGTATGTAGGTTGAAACCATCAGGCCGAATGCTGCTCCGGGCTGGAGGTTGGATGGGAATCCGCCGGCGGCGTCTCCTTAGGATTTACCAAGTCTCGTAATTCTTTGCTGGGCTTGAAGTAAGGAACGCGTTTGGCCGGAACTTCAACCTTGGCGCCGGTCTTGGGATTACGGCCGATCCGCGGCTTACGCTGCCGGATGCGAAAGCTGCCGAAACCGCGAATCTCTATTTTGTCGCCTGTTTTGAGCGCGTGGATGACGGAATCGAAAATAGTATCCACGATCACTTCTCCATCGCGCCGCGTCAGGTCGCCGAGTTGGGTCACTTCCTCCACCAAGTCTGCTTTGGTCATGGCAAGTTTAGCTCCAGAACTAGGTTACGCTTGTTAAACATAATAGATGCAACAAATTTAACCTTTATCTCCAAAGAAAATAGAACCCGGCATGTTTTTCCAACAACTGTTCCGGATTTGGCCATAAATCATCCGCGTCTGAGGTCACTAAATCCAGCAAAGATCGTCTTTTTTTCGGGGGTTTCACTACATTTGGCTCTCCGGAGATCCCCACCTGACGTGCCGTCTCAAGCAATGCATCCCGGAAACCCCCTTGTTTATCAATCAGGTGCAGGGAGAGAGCCTGCTGCCCTGTCCAGACCTGTCCTGTTGCCAAAGGAGTCAACACATTTGTGCCCATGCTGCGTCCGGCGGCGACATCGCGGATGAACTGGGTGTGCATATTCTCTACCAGGCCTTGAAAATAGGCTCTTTCCTCCGGAGTCATCTCGCGCGTCGGCGAACCGGCATCCTTAAGCGATCCCGCCTTCAGAACTTCCGGCCTCAACTTGGCCCATTTCAACAGATCGCCGTAATTGGTCCACTCCATGATGACACCGATCGAGCCGACAATGCTCGCATCGTTCGCATAGATTTTATTGGCGCCAGAAGCGATGTAGTAGGCGCCGCTGGCGCCCACACTTTGAATCGACGCGACGATCGGTTTCTTCTTTTCATCGCGGATCCGACGAACTTCATTGTAGATTTCCTGCGATGCGGCAGCTCCTCCGCCGGGAGAGTCGATGTGCAGGATGATTGCCTTGATCGAGTCATCCTGATCGAAGGTGCGCAGTTGATCGACGGTTTTATCTGCAGCGAGAATGACGCCATCGACATCGATCACACCGATGCTGTTGCCGAAATTTGCGCTACCGCCAATCACCTGCACGGCAACATAACCAAGCAGACCAACCACGGCGACGAACACCACAAAAAGTCCGCCGCCGATCAATACCCAAAACGATGCCGAACGGCGCTTTTCTTCTGCCATAGCGGCGAGTGTAGCACTTGCGGACAGCCTTGGCATGCCAACCGTCGTCGCGTTTTGATGCGATTCGCGTTCCCTCCCCGCTTTAGATTCGTTTCACCTGTCCGATCACATGCCAGTGGATAGCAAACCAGCATAGGATCGCGCAAGCCAAAGCCACCAGCGAGAATTTCACCTTTGTAATCTTTCTCATCTCTGCGCGTTTCCAGACGCGAATTCCCGAGATGATGGCAAACACACTCAACAGGATGGCGAGAGCGGTGACAACATTCATCAAATAGAAGTATTTATCCCACGCCGGTGTAGGAGGCATCAGATCGTCGCCCGCCACCGCAAAGAAGGTGAATATAGTCGACAGCAGCACAACCCAGACCCACGCAGCGGCACGGGAAACCCAGGGCAGCCACTGCGTTCCGGTCTGCGGTGCGGGTCGTGGGCGCTTCCGCAAAAAGAGCCTTTTGCCAAGGCGCATGAGCGAGGCAAGCACCACGAACGCGAGCACTACCAGACTGGCTCCGACCGTACACAGCAAGAATTTGCCGTTCTCATACCATGGCACCCGCTGCCCCTGCGTACCTGGGAAATCGTATGCAACTCGAACGACTTTTCCCTCTTCATCGCGAACAGCAAACAATCGCCGCTGGCCATCCACTTCTTGCCACAAATCTTTGTCGATCGGTTTCCACTTGATCGTATGTCCGCGCAGATCTTTTATGCCCTCAACGCGCAGAATTCCATCCTTATCGATGGTTATGTCCCGTTGCTCGAACAGGTCTCCAAGTTTGAGCCTCGTGCTGTCTGCTCTCCGCGTGCTTTGATACGTTCCCGCCATTGCATTGAGCTCGTCGCGGGAAAGAGTTGCGAAGACCTGCCGCTCCTCGCGGGGAAAATAGCGATCCGTAAACATCTCGATGATCTCAGGCCTCGGCTTATCTCCCGCTCCAGCCGAGTTATAGGAGACGAACAGGACCAGTTTCTGCGTCGGTTCTACGAAGAATAGGCTGTGAAATGCAATCAGATCGCCTTCGTGGCCGATCCAGTGCAGATCATTACGCCATACCTGATAAAAGCCCATGCCGATGGGAGGCATCTTGTCGCTTACCCGGAACTGCGGCGTCCACATTGCCGTCAGCGTCTCCGGCTTGAGAATGCGTTTCCCGTCCAGCTCGCCTCCATTCAGCAGTGCCTGCCCGAATCTGCCCATATCGGAAGCGGTCGAAGAAAGTCCTCCTGCTCCAACGGGGTTGAAGATTTCAAAACCCACTGCCGGCTTCTCGGTGTCTTCGCGATATCCCTCCGAAGGCGACGCAACAAGAGCTTTCGGCGGAGGCTGAAAAAATGTCGAGTGCGTCATATCAAGCGGCACAAAGATATGCTCTTCCACGTATTGCTCGAATGGTTCCCCGCTGACGCGTTGAACAATATAGCTGGCGAGGCCTACGCCATAATTTGAATAAGCAGGAACTGTTCCGGGAGCAAACAGCCTCTTCGGCTGGTTTTCTATGAGAAACTCTCGCAGAGTAACGGGCTGCTTCGGATTGGTAATAATGATGTCGCGGTTCTCCTCTTCGAATCCGCCGGTGTGCGTCATCAGGTTGCGCAGGGTGATTGGCTTGTCAAACGCAGGCCGTATCTGAAAATCGAGATACCGGTTCACATCCGCATCGATGTCGAGTTTGCCTTGCTCTTCAAGCTGCATCACTGAAACCCACGTAAACAGCTTTGAAATCGATGCCAGGCGGAAGATTGTTGTATTGGGATCGACCGGCTTCTTTTTCTTCTCATCGGCATAGCCGTATCCCTTTTGCAGCAACACCTGTCCATCTTTCTTCACCAGCACGACTGCTCCCGCAATATCGGATCGTTCTAGTTGCAGGGGAATGATGCCGTCGAAGAAAGCCTCCAGATCTGCTGAGTCCAGAGTATGTCCGCTCGCGGGAAGCGCCGGCGTTGCTTTATCATCCCCATGCTGTGCCTGTGTTGTCGGAGATGGTGGAATTGTCGTCGGAGGGACTTGTGTTCGTGCATGAAGGGTTATGGCAAGGGAAACGGTCAGAGCGGATACGCGAAAAAGGTGCATGCAGTGCTCCTTGGATACGGCAAAAGATACGGCAAAATGCTTAGGGGTTGAGCGATGCGGATAATTCTAGCAATTGCTTTAGCGCCAACTCCCTCTTTTCCTGGAAGGAGAGATCATGGGCAGGCTGCCCGAGAAGAAAGAGCGTGTGATACGTTGAAAGTGTGGCAACGCAGCGACGGTTACTCTAGAGTGAGCCCCGATTACAGCATCGTTATTCCCGCATACAACGAGCAAGCCCGCATTGGAAGCACACTCGAGCGTGTGCTGGGTTGCGTTCACAGTTTTAGCTGGAATGCAGAGATTCTGGTGATCAATGACGGATCATCTGACAACACTGCCACCATCGTCGAAGGGTTTTCTGCCCGGAATCCCATCGTGCGGCTGATCAATAATCCCCGCAATCGCGGTAAGGGATACAGCGTGCGCAATGGCATGCTGCAGGCTGCGGGCGAAATCGTCATGTTTACCGATGCCGATCTCTCCGCCCCCATGGAAGAAGCAGAGCTGCTCTTTTCCGCCATTCATAAGGGCGCGGACATTGCTATCGGCTCACGCTGGCTCGAACGCAAACGGCAAACCATCCAGCAACCTCTCTACCGTCAGTTTTTTGGCCGCTGCTTCAATGCCGTTACAAGGATGGTCATGGGGCTGCCTTTTGCCGATACGCAATGCGGCTTCAAGGCATTCAAACGGCAGGCCGCCCAGACCGTCTTTCAATTCCAGCGCATCGAACGATGGGGCTTCGATCCGGAGATCCTCTTCATCGCTCGTAAACGCGGCTACTCTATCCGCGAGGTACCGGTCACGTGGGGGCATGATGAACGTAGTCGCATCAGCTACCTGAGAGATGGACTCAAGATGCTGGAAGAAATTGTTTTTATCCGCTGGAATGCACTGACCGGTGTCTACAACAGGCCTGTAAAGGAGCTGTCTCAGGAAATGCCCACGGCCAAAAACTGAGAGCGGCCACAAAATAAAAAGCGCCCGCATGGGGGCGCTTTTCAAATCCGAGGTTAGACTCGTCAGGAAGCCAAAGCTGTAGGAGTCTTCGGCTCCAGCACCGAGTCCGGAACCACCCGCATACGTACCGGGCGGCGCGGCACCAGTCGAATGTCGGCTTCCTTGTCACGCTCTACCTGAAACTGGATGGAGCATGGGCCGCACAACCAAAAGTGTTCGAGACGGCGACTTCCCTTTGCACCAGTACCAGCAGTTTTGGAATCCTGCATATCGAAAACAAAGATACGGCCTTCCCGCAAATAGTGAAGGGGTTTGGCACATTCAGGATTTGCGCAGTTGTTCACCATATGATCTCCCCACTGCGCCTGGCAACGGTTCTCCCGTCCAGGTGCTGACTTCTATGATTTCTCGTAAAAGCTGGAGAACACATCTCCGGCCAGTTTTCTGGGCTTACTTTCGTTCGATGCAACGAGCCGTGAAGTAGTTAGCTAAAGAGATAAAACCGGCACAGATATTCACATTCACTGCGAAAGCCCACGAAAAGCACCCCTTCAATCGGGTCCAATGTGGGACCCCCAACTCGCTCCCTCCACTATGCGAAAATAGGAAGTTCGCCCATTTTCAAGGAAGTTATGTCCATCCTGCGCTCTACTTTTATTGCCCTTTCCCGCAACGCAGCCCTTAGAAGCTTTTCTGAACGGTCTGCCATGGGTCGCAAGATGTCCTCTCGCTTCGTCGCCGGGATGACCCTCGACGAAGTCCTCTGCTCGGCCGAATCTCTGCAGCACTCGGGCATCGCTTCCACCCTCGATAGTCTCGGCGAAAATGTCTCGACCCCCGAAGAGGCCCGCCACTCCGCCGACATTTACCACCGCCTGATTGATGCAATTCAGACTCGTAACCTGAACGCCAATGTCAGTGTGAAGCTTACGCAGATGGGCATGGATCTTGATCCAGGCCTGGCAGAGGAAATCGTAGCCGAACTTGTTCAACACGCCGTGGCCGCCAATACATTTCTCCGCGTCGATATGGAAGGCAGCGAATACACCCAAGCCACCATCGACATGGTCCGCCGTCTGCACGCCATTCCCGGCAATCGCGGTCACGTCGGCATCGTCATACAGTCCTATCTCTATCGCAGCGAAGAGGATATCCGCACGCTCACCGGCGACGGTATCCGCATCCGCCTCTGCAAAGGCGCCTATCAGGAACCGCCTAACCTTGCCTTCCCGGAAAAGAAGGATGTGGACGCGAATTACGTCAAGCTGACCCAACAGCTGCTTACCAGCGGCATCTACCACGGCATCGCCACACACGACGAACAGATGATTGCGGCGACGAAGGCCTTTGTGCGCGAGCGCGGCATCGACTCCAAAACCTTTGAATTCCAGATGCTTTACGGGGTCCGCCGCGATCTGCAGAAATCCCTCGTCCACGACGGCTTCAACATGCGCGTCTACGTCCCTTTCGGCACCGAGTGGTATCCATATTTCATGCGCCGCCTCGCCGAACGCCCTGCCAACGCCCTCTTCATCGCCAAAAACCTGCTGAAGCAGTAGATCGATTCACCAGCGATCCGTGTGTCCGCCGTGCCCATTCCGGTATTGGTCGCGATAGGCATATTTGGCAGGAATACCTTTATCTTGCAATCCGGGAGAGTCTCAGGCACCATCGTGTCACCTTCGTCATGCGCCGATCGAAAGACGTCTCTCTCACCCTGCTCACAGCCCTGGCACTTTCCTCAACCGCTTGCGATAACCGTCCGATAGAAGTTCGGAACTGCGTGGACGCGCAAGGCCGCATCGTTCCTGACCCCGACTGCCGACAGCATTCCAGCGGTGGAGGCGGCGGCTATCACTACATCTATGGCGGGACGAGCGGGGGCCACGACGGCGATACGGTTGTCGGCGGCAGCGCGGAGCCGGAAGCTGGAGCAAAAGTCGTCTCCGGCGAAGAAGGCGTCGCTCGTGGCGGATTAGGTCACGCCGGCGGCGAAGGCGAGGGTGGAGGCGGAGGCGAGGGTGCAGGAGAATAATGCGTCGTCATACTACCCAGCCACGTCCTGACTGGCAAAAGCGCGTCGAGCAGACCGGACTCACCTATCATTCGATGGGAGGCAGTCCCTACTGGGACGAATCCGCATATTGGGAGCTTTCTTCTGCTGAAGTAGACCTAATCGAAGCAGCCACCAGCGAAATCCAGCGCCTCTGTCTCGTCGCAGGCGATCACATCGTCGAAAAGAACCGCTTTGCCGAGATGTGCATTCCCCCCGAAGCCATCCCGCACATCATCGAAACCTGGGAACAGGAGCCGCCCGCGCTCTACGGGCGAATCGACCTCGCCTATGACGGCAATCACCTCAAGCTGCTCGAATACAACGCGGACACACCCACATCCCTCGTCGAAGCCTCAGTCACGCAATGGTGCTGGCTGCAGGATTGCTTCCCACAGACCGATCAGTTCAACTCCATCCACGAAAAGCTCATCGCGAAATGGCGCGATCTTCTCCCCTACATCAAGCAGCCTGTCTACTTCGGCTATGAGCCGGTAGAAGAAGACCGCATCACCATTGAATATCTACGCGACACGGCAAATCAGGCGGGTCTTCGCAGCGCAGCTATAGCAATGCACGACATCGGCTGGCAGGCCGCAGCCAATCAATTTGTCGACCTCGGCAAACAGCCCATGCATACCATCTTCAAACTCTATCCATGGGAAACGCTGCTCAAAGATGCCTTCGGTCCGCACGCCCTCGCCGCCATGCGGCAAACGCAATGGATCGAGCCCATCTGGAAAATGCTCTGGTCGAACAAAGCCCTGCTCGCCATCCTTTGGGAGCTCTTTCCCAACCACGAATTGCTTCTTCCTGCATTCCTCGACGGCCCTCGCGATCTCGGATCGTATGTCCGCAAGCCCTTCTTCGGACGCGAAGGCGCAAACGTCACCGTCTCCCTCAGCGGCATCACCATGGAATCCACCTCAGGCAGTCACGCCGAAGACGCGTTTGTCTATCAGAAATACTCCGACCTGGCCACATCTGGCAGAACCCATGCAGTCCTCGGAAGTTGGCTCATCGACGGCGAACCAGCAGGCATTGGCATCCGCGAATCCGACGGCTACATCACCACCAACACCAGCCGCTTCGTCCCCCATCTTTTCCGCTAATCGCTGGCAGTCGTCAAATCCTCCGTTGACATTCTATCCATAGATAATCTATACCTACGAACGAGATCGTAGACCGTCGGAACACAATTACATCTCAAGCCGTATCTCTAAAAAAGAAAACAGGCAGGGACTCGCCATGCAAGCCATCACGCTTCTCTTTCGAAAGCTGCGCATCCTGTTCACCCGCGAAAAATTCAACCGCGAATTAGATGAAGAAATGGCCTTCCACCGCGAACAGGTGCAGCAGGAGATGCAATCCGACGGCATGTCTTCGGAAGCGGCGCATCCCGCTGCCAGAAGGGAGTTCGGCAATGAAACTCGGCTCAAGGAAAAGAGCCACGAAGTTGTCGGATTTCGCATCGAGAGCGTCTGGCAAGATCTCCGTTTTACCCTCCGCCAGCTTCACAAGAACTCCGGCTTCGCCACGGTCGCCATTCTGGTGCTGACCCTAGGCATCGCCGCGAGCGTCTCCATCTTCTCCTTCGTTGACGCCGCCCTGATCAAGCCCCTTCCCTATCAAAATCCATCGCGCCTGGTCGGTGTCTATGAAACAGCCAAATTCTGCCCGCGCTGCAATCTCTCTTTCCAGGACTATCTCGACTGGAAGAAGGACGACAAAGTCTTCAGCTCGTTCGACGCCTGGGGTTGGGCCGGTTATCTTTGGAAGAGTCCATCCGGCGTGATTCCCGTTCCCGCTGGTCGTGTGGCCGGTGGGTTCTTCCACACTCTCGGCGTAACTCCTGCCCTGGGACGCGTCTTCAGCGAAGCTGACGACACCCCCAGCGCACCCCGCACCACCGTGCTTACGTACAGCACATGGCAGAAGCGCTTCGGCGGCAGAAAAGACATCCTAGGCCAGTCCCTGACACTCGATGACGCCGCCTACACCGTCATCGGCGTATTGCCGCCCGAGTTCCACTTCGCCCCGCGTGGCGGAGCCGAGTTATGGACTACGCTGCACGATCCCAACAACTGTGAAAAGCGTCGCAGCTGCCACAATCTCTTCGCCATTGCGCGGCTCAACGATGGCGTCTCCGTCCAGACCGCGCTAGCCAATATGAAATCCATTGCCGCGCAGCTCGAAAAGCAGTACCCCGGCTCCAACATGGGACAGGGCGCGCTCGTCATGCCCTTGAGCGAAGCTATCGTCGGTGACATCCGCCCGATCCTGCTCGTTCTATTATGCGGAGCAGGCTTGCTGCTGCTCATCGCCTGCGTCAACGTCTCCAGTCTGCTCCTCGTCCGCGCAGAAAATCGCAAGCGCGAAATGGCCGTGCGCGGTGCCCTCGGCGCATCCCCCGCGCGGCTCGTGCGCCAGTTCATCACCGAAGGAATGGTGCTGGTCGCAGCTTCGCTGGTCTCCGGCCTGGTCGCCGCTTATGGAGCCATCCACCTGCTACTCAAGTTGATCCCTGAAGAGATGCTGCAGCAAGCACCCTATCTACAAAACCTCGGCCTCAACCTGCGCGTGCTCACCTTCGCTGCTGTTCTTGGATTGTTTGCAGCTGCAATCTTCTCCATCACGCCAGCACTCCGTCTGTCCGTATCCAACCTGCGCGAAGACCTCGCAGAAGGCGGACGCAGCGCCGCCGGAACCACATGGAAACGGCTCGGCTCGAATCTCGTAGCTCTGGAATTAGCCATCGCCGTCATGCTGCTTGCAGGCGCAGGACTGCTTGGCAAGAGCTTCTACCGGCTCCTCCATGTCACTCTCAATTTCAACCCAGATCACCTCGCCACGCTTGAAATCTCTGCGCCCGATGCGAACTACGCAAAAGCGCCGCAGTCCATCGCGCTTTCAAAGCGTGTACTGGATCGCATCGCCAGCATGCCCGGAGTCATCGCAGTCAGCCATACAAGCGATACTCCGGTAAGGTGCAACTGCGATACAACATGGTTCAGAGTTCTCGGCCACCCGTATAAGGGCGAGCATAACGACGCCCCCCAGCGTTCCGTTAGCACGGACTATTTCAAGACCATCCAGGCAAGGCTGATCCGTGGCCGCCTCTTCACTAACGCCGACGATGCATCGTCAACGCCAGTAATCATCATCAACCAGACACTGGCGAAACAATTCTTCCCCAACGAAGACCCTATCGGCAAAATGATCGGCGACACCGACCTCTCGCCGAAGTCTATGCGTCAGATCGTCGGCATCGTCGACGACATCCGTGAAGGTGGACTCGACGAAGACATCCGATACGCGGTCTATTACCCCTTCACCCAGTCCACCGACGACAGCTTCATCATCGTCGCCCGCACGACGCAGGATCCCAAGTCTATGCTCCCCGCGCTGGTCAAGGTCATCCACGAGATTGACCCCAACATCGGCGTCCGCAATGAAATAACAATGATGCAGCAGATCAACGATTCGGAAACAGCCTACCTGCACCGGTCATCGGCATGGCTCGTCGGAGGCTTCGCGGCTCTCGCGCTCGTGCTCAGCGTAGTGGGGCTCTATGGAGTCATCGCCTACTCCGTGAGCCAGCGCACGCGCGAAATCGGCGTCCGCATGGCCCTCGGCGCGCAACGCGGCTCCGTCTATCAGCTCATTTTGAAGGAAGCTACATGGCTGATCGCCTTAGGCATCGTTGCCGGACTGGCGGGCTCGATCGCCGTCACCACGCTGATGGGCAAGCTGCTCTTCGGCGTTCGCTCCTGGGACGTGCCAACACTGGTCGCAGTTGCTCTTCTGCTCGGATTATCAGCGCTGCTGGCCAGCTTCATCCCAGCTCGTCGCGCCGCATCTGTAAATCCGGTAGAAGCATTGCGCGCCGAATAATCGGGCTGGGCCAATACCATTTTTTATGGAGGCCCAGCCGCCCGCGGCTGATATGGTTCGACGGAAAGTAGATTGCCGAGCACGGTTCGCTCCTGCGGCGAAAACTGCTGCTGAAAACGCGCCGAATTCAGGATGGACTGCCGCTGCTCCGGAGGAACACTGCGCAGGTCCTGAAAAGCGCGGCGCATATCGCTCTGGCGGTTAGCCGGCATCTCGTGGAAGGCCTGCGAAGCACCGCGTACTCCGGATTTTTGCTCCGGACTCAACCGCTCAAACATCTCATTGCGCTGCAGCATGCGCTGGCGCTCTTCGGGCGGCCTGCTGTTCAGGGTGTGTAGCCGGTTCACCAGCCGCTGCTGCTGGTCTTGCGGCAAACGGTTGAAGCCTTGCTCACGGCGGAGAGCGTCTTCCTGCTGCTTCGGTGTCAGGTTCTGGTGATTATTCAACCACTCAGGCAGGTGCCCCGCTTGTCCCGGATGGTTCTCCGGCTGCGCAGAATATCGCGGAGCCATACCTTGCCCTGCTTGTGGATGAAACTGCTGGGGAGGCGCTGATTGCTGCCGTGGCTGTTGCTGTCTAGGCTGAGGCGCCTGACGTGGCGCAGACATATGCGGAGCCGGTGCGGGATGCGCACCATGCTGTCCGGCAAAAGCCGGAAACGGAAGAAAACTTAAAACAAGGATGCAGGCAGACAATAGCACCACACGGACACTCCGTTTGCGGCAGTCCATCTTCGTCCATTGTTCATGCGCTTGCATCGTTGTCGTTTCCAAGGCTCTTCTTTTAACTTGCACGCATCGGGGCAATCTACTAAAGACTCCGCGATCTCTGCGTGGTTCTTCATCATGTCACTGCGTTACAGCTTGTTCGATGAGCCGCCGCTGTCACTTTGATCATTCTGGTCGAGCGCGTTCAGCTGTTGAAAAACCTGTGCATTATCATCCAGAGACTTCAGATCTTCAACCGTTGCCGAGGCCTTTACCGGAGCAGCTGGATGCGACGTCATCAATCCCGCATACGTGCCCCCACCAATAATAATCAACAGCGCGAACGCGCCCACTGCCACCGGACGCATATGCATATTGCTGCTAAACAACAATCGCGCACGCATGCGTTCCAGAAAACCCGCAGGCTCCTCCCGTTGCTCTTCGCGAAGCCGCGCTGTCAGCCTGGAATCGAAATAAGACGACGGCTCAGGGGCCTGCCATTCGTCCATGAAGTTCATCGTTGCTTCCAGCGAAGCCAGCTCCTGACTGCAGGCCGTGCACTCCTTTACATGACTGCGCACATCAGCCGGAACCGACTCTGGATCGAAGAGCAGGTTCTCAAGGTTGGATTTTACTTTCCGGCAGATCATAGTTCCCTCATAACTGATTAAACAAAGTCCTTGAGCTTCTCGCGCAATGTCTGATATGCGCGAAAAAGTAATGACTTTGTGGCAGACTCGCTTAATTTCAAAACCTCGCCAATCTGCTTATAGTCCATGTCCTGATATTTATGCATCAGGACAGCCATCCTCTGCCGCTCCGGCAGCGCCATAACATGCTGGCGGATGGCCCGCATCCGTTCCCCCCGAACCAGATCGTATTCAGCGGTCGGCGTAGCGTCAGCCAGATCCGGTGTCGTACCAGTCTCTGGGTCAGGCTGGTCAAGATATACATTCTGAGCCGCCCGCTCGTGCTTCGTGTCGCGCGCATGGTTCACGCCCAGGTTGGTCGCGATGCGATAAAGCCACGTCGTAAATCGAGCCTCTGCCCGATAGGTCTGGCGCGAGCGATATACCCGCAAAAAGACTTCCTGCGCCAGCTCCTCGGCAACAGCCTGATTGTGCACCATGCGGAACATGAAGTGAATGATGGGCTTACGGTACTTTTCAATCAAATAATTAAAGCCCTGATCATCCCCCTCACGTACCCGCAGCATGATCTCCGCATCGGACAAGGCGCTCCAATCATCGATTCGCGCGCTTTGTACAGCTTCCGTCCGGACACCCTTTAACAGCGGTCGGTCTAGGGCAATGGTCGCCATACCACTACGAACACGGGATGCGTTCTCAGGTTGCGGAAAAGATTCAATTTCCGGGCGCTCTTCAGAGGTATCAGCAGACTCATCGTCATGGAACTGCATATCTCCGTCGGCCTCGCCCGTGAGGCGATTTGGGGGCTGCTCCGGAAATTGTGCTGGATCGCGGTAAACCATGTACTGCCGTCCATCTGATTGTAAACAGATGCTGAAAACCAATTTGAGGAGAGATGGAATTCGGCTTTCTTTTCTGCCAAAGCTGGGCTCGGTTACCTCAATGCGGAGTTTGGCAATGAGTCCCCGTAAATGATAATCTTATCTCTAGTCCTATCTTCAAGGGCGCATAACTCAGCGGTAGAGTGCCACCTTCACACGGTGGAAGTCGTAGGTTCGAATCCTGCTGCGCCCACCAATCCTTTCAACAACTTAGGCAGTGTGACGATCGAGGCATTTGCGGCTTTTGTGGCATTTCGTCGGAAAGACTGATTTTCTCCTTTCATGAGCATCGCGTACACCGACCCGACCATCGTCTGTACGCTCTCTGGCAACTACTGCATATATTCGTTGGCCGTCCTATCCGGCCGCGAATACCTGAGGTGCGCCTGAATATCTGAGCGCGGAGATGCACCAGTTCTCAGGAAGGTGCAATTGGATGGGAGCCTCGCAGCATTCAATCATCTTCACAAGATATCTTCGATGACCCACGGTGAGATGACATTTCGATGGCCCGCAAGCAGCAGTAATGCCAATTGCGACGCGCGACGCTCTTCTTCGCTGGTTAAATAGCGACGTAAAGCGTCATGCCTGAGGGCATATCGCTGCAGGTCCTCTGCAGTTCTTCCCAGGAGATTTGCATAAGAAACTAGCAATTTTTGTGCGATTTCGCCGGAGCCCAGCGACCCTAGAACCATTCTCAAGTGAGGCAGACAACAAGCTGACACTTTGGTGGCTTTTGCAGAATCTGCATGTTGCGCCGTTGCCGCGACTTCCTCCACGGCCTTTTTTTCTGCCTCGATATGGCCCTCGCAGACGCGGCACGTTTTTGTTGTCGGTAACAGATCGCGAACGCTATTTCCCGATTGTCCTGGTTGCATTACGTGGCTTGCAATGGTGCTCAATTCCGCTGCAAGCCGGTGCGTCAGTACTGGGTAGGCGGTACATACGCCATAAGGTGACGAGATACCTTCGTACTGCCAGGTATGAAGGGGACAAAAACCGCCTCTATTGGCATGTTCTTGTTGGGCTTGCGGATTAATGGAAAGCTCGTATTGATGTTTGCTCAGGAACCGAAAAACGGCCTCCAGAATTTGCCCGCAGATACGGCATCCGGTCCTCTTGTCGATTTCAAGTGCAAATGTGTCGGGCTTTGAGGCCGTCTCGATGGGAATCGAAGGCTGTTGGTGGTTAGTTGCTCCGACGATGACCTCACGCTGGTCCCGAAGTCTCGTCGCGAGTGCCGTGTAAGATTCTGCTTGCGCTGGATGCTCCCGTGATATTGACCTTTGCGCAAGGAAGGTCATGGTGCGCTCATACATGTTTACAAGAAAAGATTGAGCGCGTTCTTCAACAAGAAAACGTAACAACTCCTCCTCAAATGTTTTCGCCAGCGTTTAAGAGATGTGCCGTGAGAACAGGTGTCCATTTGTCAGCAATGGATCTAGCGCAACGCCATTTAATGTTGCCGAAGAGATTGTCCCGTCTAGATAGTCGAGTGGTAAGTCTGCCTGTGTTGCCCCAGAGCGCAACTTAAAGCGCAGGACCTCTTCTCCGGGCGTGCTCTCTGCATGTGCCCGCAATTTGAATTGAAGTGCATAATGCAGATCCGATACGCGTCCAGCTCGCTCTGCAAGTGTCTGCGTAATTCCTGAATCGTCCTGTTCCTTACCCAGCTCAGCAGGGGCTGATGCCGAATTCACACCGAGCACGATTGTTACTGCTCCTATAAAAACCCAACTTTGATGCCCGTTTCCGCAACGGTTGCCTAGCCTGCATCCCGCCTCCTGAGGCGCATCCCTCATCTTGCCGCACTTTACCATTCGAACAGATTCATTTTCAGACACGTGTTTCTAGACTTTGAGAAAGAATGTAGGGCTAATGGAAATCATGTGACTGCATTTCTAGAGCGTCATCGGATAGCTCCATGAGTCGGTTTGCTCTGACATGAATGACGTTGCCCCGATTCTGAAGAATCCCTTCGACGAGCAGGAATTTACTGCGGGTAACCAGAAGAAGTCAGCGTGCCATCTGGTCCGATTCCAATTAGATCGAGACGGGTCGTTGCGGTAATTGCGCGCGGTGAGTTTGCGTCATTTCTTCTGCCACACATCCTACCCTACCAATCAACTGCCAAGTTGTTACGTAACCGGTTATTCGGAAAAGTCAAACCGAACTGACTGACAAGTCCCTTAGCGGTAACTTCGAGACGAGCTTGCTCAAAAATACGTTTGCATTAACCCATATCGTCTTCCTTCAAACCGTTCTATCCGCGCTGCTCAGAGCGCTAAGGTTTAGCGATGGGATTTGGAGCAATTACTATTATTGTGACCGTTTGCTGTGAGAACCGGCATGGCAGCCCAGCGAATGGGATCCGGTGCCGGTAGATTGCGAAATAATGTCAGCTTTCGGGCGACATTCGATTGAGAACTTTGATACGGGGGAAGTCGATGGATTGGTGGGGGCTCGCGTGGTATCGAGAAGAAATAATGATTCGGCTCCGGTTTCGTTGCTCTAAGGTCAGACGATACTCGATCCATGCCATTTGTTCCGCGTTGGCAATGCTGGCGGTCACGCCGACTGCGGTGTCAGCTGAGACGAGAACAATTTCCACGAACGACATTGCTTGGCACTCGTTGGGGAGAGACGAAAATGATTCCATGCCAATTGGTAACGGGGACCTGGCGGCCAATGTCTGGACCGAGCAGAACGGAGATCTCGTACTCCTTGTGGCGAAATCAGACGCGTGGTCGGAACTCGGGAAGCTACTCAAGATTGGGCGAGTGCGCATCAAGCTGACCCCTAATCCATTTGCCGGAACTAGATCGTTCACACAGACGCTACGACTTGAGGACGGTAGCGTAGAAATCAGGAGTGGTGGAAACCGGATGCAGGTCTGGGTGGACGCTAACCACCCCGTAGTATATGTCGCGGCGCATTTCGCACGTCCGGTCGGGATTGAGGCTGCGCTGGAACTCTGGCGGAATAAGGATCATTCTTATGATGCGCCTTCACCTGATGAAGGAGGTCTCTTCGAGTTTGGCAACCATTCGGTGCCAATCAATCTTTCAGCCGACACCATTTTGCCTGCCACATCTGACCGGCTAAGCTGGTACCACTTCAACTCGGCCAGCATTTATCCCCTGTTACTCGAAAAAGAGCACCTGGAATCACTTGCAGCAAAATACTCTGATCCTCTCCTGCATCGTTGTTTTGGGGCAACCCTGACGGGCGATGGGATGAAGTCCGTTGATCAGCATCGCTTACAAGCCGTTTCTCCTCGACGAGACTTACAACTGCGGCTGGTGGCTTTAACCAGAACCGGTACAACTCCAGAGGAGTGGGCTTCGGATCTTAGTCGACTTGCCGACCAGCAGAACAAAGAGTCAGACAGAGCAGCGCTGACCCATCACCGTCTCTGGTGGAGACAGTTTTGGCAAAGAAGCTGGTTGTATGTTGGAGGCACCGAAGAAGCGGATAAAGTTTCCCAAGGCTATGTCATCCAGCGCTACATGATGGCCTCTTCGTCACGCAATGGTTTTCCAACAAACTTCAATGGAGGCTTGTTCACTGTCGGGCATGACATGCCGGACAATCAGGAGTCCACTCCTAAAAGTCATAGTCCGGATTTCCGCGCTTGGGGTAATTCCTATTGGAATCAAAATGATCGTCTGTTGTATTGGCCGCTGATTGCGACGGGAGATTACGACCTGCTTCAGCCGTGGTTTGATATGTATCTTCGAGCCCTCCCACTTGCGGAAGACGCAACGAAGATTCATTTTCACCACGCCGGAGCGGTTTTCGTGGAGACTCAGTATTTTTGGGGTCTTCCAAACCTAAATGATTTTGGATGGGATAATCCGACGAACATCGTCGAAAGCCGATGGATGCGTTATCACATTCAAGGCTCGCTGGAAGTCATCGATCAGATGCTAGACGAATACGATAACCGGCAGGATACAGACTTTGCGCGCAACAAACTTGTCCCGTTTGCCGATGCGATTGTAACCTCCTATGACCAGCAATGGCCGCACACGACGGATGGAAGATTGCGGCTGTCCCCCTCGCAATCGCTGGAAACCTATCAATTGAACGCTGTGAATCCAACGCCTGATATTGCCGGGCTCAAAACCGTACTTGGGCGGCTTGTCGCCTTACCGGATGGGATCACCACCGATAAGGAGAGGGTGAGATGGAAACGAATGCTGGATGAGCTGCCGCCGCTACCGACAGGGCGCACATTCGTCGGTAAGATTCCGCCCGCAGGTGCCGGTGACACCAACGGTACGGCGATCATCCTGCCAGCTCAGGAGTACGGAAAAACCAGCAACCGGGAAAATCCTGAATCATACATCGCATTCCCGTATCGACTGTTCGGAGTTGGTAAGCCGAATTTGAAGCTGGCAAGAGATACGTTCGCTGCGCGGTTGTTTCCGTGGGATGTCTGCTGGGGCCAGGATGGACCGCAAGCCGCGGTGTTAGGGTTGACAAAGGTCGCGCAACGCGCGGCTGAGCACGAATTTACCGACTATGGCGACCAGCGCTTCGTCTGGTTCTGGAAAGCAGGTGGAGACTGGATTCCCGACCTGGACAACGGTGGCACCGGCATGATCACATTGCAGATGATGTTGATGCAAACCGATGGCCGGCGTATCCAACTGCTCCCGGCATGGCCACATGAGTGGACTGCGGATTTTAAGCTGCACGCACCATATAAAACAGTTGTCGAAGGTCATGTTGAGAACGGTAAAGTCTCTCGTCTGCATGTAACCCCTGCTTCGCGCGCCGCGGACGTGGTGATTGTTCCAGCGGCAGCTAACTGATCAGCGCGGCAATTTTCGAATTGGCGTGGGCTCATTTGTCCCGAGTGACGGGCAAACCGGAATGCGCCGGGATCGCTGAGTTCTCTATTCGCCTTGAACTCGTTGGTCTCGTTAGCCAGGATAATCGATCACCACGTGCATCGGAATTCAGAAATATCTCGTAATGGAACCTAATTCACCGCGCGACTAGGTTTTCTTCGCTGTCTTCTTCAGCGTTGGCTTCGGCTTCAGCCGACCAACGTACTTGTAGGCTATCTCGAAGAAACGTTTCAATTCCGAGGTTTTTGACAGAAGCGAATCGGGGACGACGACATACTCTGGTTGTACGACGCCATAAGCATCACAGAGTTTAGTCTTGTACTTTTTCAGAAATAATTCTCGCTCATCTGTTGGCAGCCTCAGCGCCATTTCACCGTCTTTGCTCAGATAGCTGAACATATGACCGTTGAGCGACGTGTACGGTATGGTCGCGCCCTTTCGCTCTACACCCGGAATAGTAGCCACCACCTTCTCATACAACAGAACCTTGCCCAAAGGTGCTGCTGCAGTTGCCTTTGGCATGATCACCTCTCCACAACGTCTCTCAAAAGCGTCATTATAGTGCCCTATTCTCCGTCTTCCCTGAAAAGTCAGCTTTTCGGTAAGTCCACTGGCGGCTCTGCGTCCGGTTTTCAACTGAAGTTATGCGCTGGCATAATGCAGGGATCATCGAAACTGCCGCAAGGTCGAGGCTTCCATGGAACATGATGAAGGAAAGATCGACAAGATGGTCCGAGTATGCGTGCGTGGAAGGGACAAGATTGGGCTGCTATGGAGCGCCTCTACAAAGCCGGTTATATTGCCGATCCACAAAACAAGGCCAAGTCTGTGAGGATGGCGGAAGCAGGACTGGAAAAATCGCGAGAACTGTTCGAACAGCACTTTGTTCGGAAGGCCTAGTCGCTCTCAGCGGAGTTTCCGTAAACGCCATTTTTCCGGCACTTCGTTAGTAGACCAGGCTGTTTCACAACCCAGGAATCACCGCAAAGGAAAATCGCCATGAATAAATTAAACGGAAAAGTCGCAGTGGTCACAGGAGCTTCGAAGGGTATTGGAGCTTCCATCGCAGAGCATCTGGCAGCAGAGGGCGCTTCGGTTGTAGTGAACTATGCCAGCAGCAGAGCGGGCGCAGACGGCGTTGTAGCTCGAATCACCGAGAAGGGCGGAAAGGCGATTGCCATTCAGGGGGACGTCTCCAGGCCGGAAGATATCCAACGGCTCTTTTCAGAGACGAAGAAGGCGTACGGCAAACTTGATGTGCTCGTAAACAACGCCGGAGTCTATGAATTTGCCCCGCTGGAAGCCATCACTCTGGAGCACATCCAGAAGCAGTTCAATCTCAACGTCGCTGGTTTATTGCTCACCACACAGGAAGCGGTCAAGCTGATTGGGCCGGAGGGCGGTTCGATCATTAATATCGGTTCCATCGTTGGCCCCATGCCGGCTCCGCAAGCCTCCACCTACAGTGCAAGCAAAGCTGCGGTAGATGCAATTACGGTTTCCCTCTCTCTGGAGCTTGGCCCGCGTAAGATCCGGGTGAACTCGCTTAACCCCGGCATGGTCGAAACCGAGGGCTTGCGTGCCTCCGGGCTCCACGAGGGTGAATTTCGAGAGCAGCAGGACAGGGAGACGCCTCTTGGCCGGATCGCCCAGCCGGAAGATATTGCTCTGGCAGCCACGTTCCTCGCCGGCGACGACGCCCGCTGGATTACCGGGCAGGTTATCGTAGCTGCCGGCGGAAAACGGATGTAAGCATTCCGACCGAGCTTGAGACCGGACGCAGCCTGCGTTCGGCATCAAGCTCCTTAATTAATCCTGGCACGTTGGAACGTTCTCGGGCCTACGAAGCCTAGTCACGGTGTTTCTTTGGTCTGCTTCTTCAGGGTCGAAACCCATAGTTCACTCCGTACTGAGCATATTGCGATGGATTTCAAAATGCTATCTTGGCGACTCGCGCAGCTTCCCGAAAACTGGATCAACCAGTAGACGTCAGTGACGTACCTGCGTATGCAGCGAGTGGAGTGCCCGGCCAATTTTGTTCCAGCGAGGAACACAAGAAAGTGGCATGAGGGGGGCCGAGAATGGCACGAGGCGAGAAGTATCAACCGGAGCTGGTGGTGAACTTGTTGCCGCAAATTCGAGATGGATCGTTTGATCGCTTCGTGGGAATCGTTGTAAATCTTCAACCACTCATGCGGGCTTCAATCCTTGCGATCAGTCGATCACCCCACATCCGGATCAACGTGTTGCACGCGACCGAAGGCACGGACAACGCCAGGATGCGGTAGATGTCGCTGCGCCGCACTTTCGAGGCTTTCGCTGGATCCAGCCATCGATCATTTTCCACAAGAAGCGCGACTGTCTCTAGCCCGATGAAGATTGGCCACAGACAGGCCAGTCGCAGTCGGATGGAAAACGCGGGGAGGGAGAGCGTGTATTCGATCCCTTCGCGGAAGTGATCGAGAGCCTTCCCGACAAGCTCGAATAAAACTGGCCGTGCGTGCAACGATTTGTCTGGCGACAAGAGGTCTTGCGGAGTCATGTCGAATCGAGCGAGCATTGTGGCCGGCAGGTAACAGCGACCGATGCGCAGGTCCTTACCGCAGTCGCGCAGAACATTGGTCATCTGCAGCGCCTTTCCAAGCCGAATGCCGCGGTTCATGACCAGTTCCTGAGGGTCTTTGAACGTCCCTGGCACATGTGTGTACGTCATCTTCGTCCAGAACTCCCCGACACACCCGGCGACCATGTAGGTGTATTGGTCGAGCTCAGAGAACTCCTGGAGCGCGGCAATACGCCCCGATGATTCGTCGGGAAAGGTATGGAGGTCGAATTCCATACCCTTCGTGAGGGTGGTGACAATATCGCGTACTGCCTCGCGATCGGACTCCCCGAATAGAGCAAGCTGCGTGATGGCAGATCCCAGCGACTCGAGCAGAACCTTTTCATTTGAGTCTGTTTGCTGGCTGGCCACTTCGGCTCCGATGACTGCTAACGCGGCACTGTCAGGGATGCCGTTCACCTGGCTGCGAAGCGATAGAAGCAGTTCCATTCGTTTCTCTGGCGGGATCAGGGATGTGTCTGCGATCGTGTCCGCCGCGCGTGCCAAAAGGTACGCAAGGCCGACCGGATCGCGCATCCCCGCAGGCAATATGCGAAGAGTGAGGTAAAAGGACCGGGAGACACTTTTCAGGAGAGGGCCGAGTAGTTGAGCTCTGATGGGACTAGACATGGATTCTCATGATCAACCGCTCTTGCAATTCTATCTGCTGCAGATCTCGATCCTTGGGCGGCCCAACCACACTCGAATAGCCAGAGGATGCTATCTCACTTTCGAGTTCCAAAAATCTCAAATGGGATTTCATCTGAAGAAAATTTACCCTGCTGCTGATTCGCGCTACACTCGTTGTGTCGGTCGATGGAGGTCGGTCTCCTCGCCACTCGCAATATGTTTTTAGGAATTGAGCCTTCGCCCAGATGGAGTTAAGTTAAAAACATACGACGATAAACACTACTAATCCAGGCGGCCAAATAGGTGGCTACCGCTATTCACAGAAATTTAAGTTCTCACGTCAACCGTTGCCTGAAAGGTGTATAAGCCATGAATAAACTCCCCTTGGCTATATTCTCTATATTTCTGGTCGGCCCAATATACGCGCAACAACAAGCATCTCGCGCCTATGACTTCTCCGAATCTGTAGGGGTCAATACACACTTCAGTTACACAGATACTGCCTACTACCAGCAACCAGCTACACTGATCAACGCAATCCAAACTCTTAATGTTCGCCATATCCGCGATGGGCTGGCGTATTCCTGGGTGGCTCCGAACCTATACTCAATTTACGAGCAACTTGCGCAAGCCGGAATTCACCCGGAGCTTGTTATGCCCAATCCGCAGGCCAGCGGTCCTTCCGCCGAACAGATCGAGGCTTTGCTACCAAACTACCCCGGCGTGGAAGCGATTGAGGCGCCAAACGAGTATGACCAGACCAATAATCCGAACTGGGTTGCAGACCTCAAGGCATACCTGCCGAACTTGTGGCGTGTGGGACAGGATACTGGCTTAATGGTCATCGGGCCATCGCTTACACAGCCGGCATCCTATCCCTCTTTGGGTAATGTTTCTGAATACATGAATTTCAACAACATGCATGCTTACTGGGGAGGACGGAACCCGGAGACATGGGGATGGGGAGGGCCGGATGCCCAGGGAAATGCATATGGTTCGTTTGCCTACGACCTCGACGAATTGAACATCGACGGTCCCGGAGTGCCGGCGATGTTCACTGAGACTGGCTACGTCACGAGCAATACACCTGAGCAGAACATCATTCCAGAATCGGTTGAAGCAATTTACGAGCCGCGACTGTTGCTTCATGCCTGGAACGAAGGTATCGTCCGCACCTACATCTATGAGTTGATGGACGATCCTTCGTCAACAACAGGATTCGGGCTGCTGCGATACGACCTGTCGCCGCGCCCCGCGTATACGGCGCTTGTCAATCTCATGGAATTGCTCTCTGACCAGCCCGGAGCATTTATCCCGGGCAAACTCATCTATTCTTTGACTGGTAATACGTCAGGCATAGAAACAACTCTGCTCGAGAAACAGGACGGTTCTTTCTTTCTGGCTATGTGGCTGAAAGGCAGTATCTATGACGTCAACGCCAAACAAGCGACACCCATAGCGCCGCAGGCAGTGCAGATCTCGGTTTCCGATGGCAAAATGGTGCGGAACGTCTGGAATTTTGACGAAACGGGTAATATAAGTTCTACTTCGCTTAACTCTGCAACTGTGAACCTCTCTGTCCGCAGCAGCGTCAAACTGCTCAAGATCAACTAGCGCGTGTCGTCCAACCAGGGGCAAGCAACATGGTGACCGAAAATGGTCCCTGAGATGCGGAATCCGCGACTGTGGCTGGTTCCACAGTCGCGGATGACAACGAGGTGAGTGCCATTTTCGCTGCAACCTGAAGGGCGGGGACAGATTTTCGCACCTCTTCGTCGCTTTTGTACCAGCAGAGCCAGCTACAGTTCAGTCGTCGACTTGGAACTCCAGCCAATCGCGAGACACTACAGGTTGTGATCCCTGAATCAGGTAAATACCTATCCAACACGATTGTGCGCCACAGCCAACCATTGCCTTCAGAAATAGGCTGCTGCCCGGAACCCCTTCGAACAAAATAATGTCTGCTGCTTCGTCGCGCGGATGGTAGTTGTATAGTGTGTGAAATTGTTCGCAGCTAAGTAGGCGCCAAATAACCGCGCACCTTCTGTTTCACCGCGCCGTTCGGTATCATCGAAAATAACAATAAATTCAGGGGCAAGCCTCCCCTTTAGGAACTGGACCGCACCTAACCGGTCCCATTGGGTACTGCGGGTGAAGGCCGTTGGACCATCGACAATCGCTAGTTCGATATTGCCTTCGCGTTCGATCTCGTTGAAGCTGTAAAAGGAGATATTCCTCCTGGCCACCGCTTCTGATTCGAGTGGCGCACAAACGACTCGATGGCGCACCAAAGCACGAATCCGCTCGGCCCAGAAAGCATCCTGTTCCACCGTCGTAATCTCCATCTGCTTTCCCATCTTTCCAGACAAACGGTCAATCAGAATCGACGTCTGTCCCCCTCCAAATTCCACAACGCGGGTGATGGGAAATTCAGTCAAGCAACGCGTGATCAAGTACATCAAACTATGATTCGCCGCTGAGCCAATCGGGTAAAAATCGTCTTGGATGCCGTGACGGTCTAGATCTCGTATGAAGAGGCTCCGGTAGATCGTCTCCATCTCCGAAGACGAGACCCGCTTCCTGTCGAAGAGATCTTTCGCGCCGTTTAGAATACCTTTGTAGTGGCGCCAGGATTCGGCAGCTCGATTCATCATATTCTGTGCCCTTTCTGTAATTGGCCGCCCTTACCACCACGGCCCTAAAATCGTGCTCTTTGGAGAAGATGAGCAGCAGTTGGGAGCCTTCAGTTACTTAAGCCCTCGCAGTCAGTGTGTTGGCGTCATTGTTCACTCCGGACCCATCTTTCCCGGCTTATCTGCCGTCTCCGTTTTATCGGTCGACGAAGGGACAACGGCCTTCACGAGCACAATGCGATAGCAATCCTCTATAGATGTAGCGTACGTGCCCAACTGGACGAGGTGAACCGGAAGCTGACGTTCGCTAATCTGGTCCCTGACGATTGTGGCTTCGCTTTCGCTCTTCTTGGGAGGAAGCCCTTTCGGTTGCAGTGGTTTCGTCGGGCGATTACTTACGAACGTGACACCCGCTGTGAATGGCGGGGGCTGGCTAGCACCCGCGTTGTTAAATTCAACCAGACAGCTGTTTGATGCGGGACGCGACCAACGGTATTGCACCTTATCGACTCCCGATACGCCTTGCCACGGACTCGGCTGTCCACCAACGTGCGGCAAGACCAACAAAAGAAACAAAGCCTTCATTTGCCTTTACCTCCATGTAGCATCTCGGCCTTTTCTGCCACCTGAGTCTTGCATTCTTTCGTCCTTCAAAGCCGATGGGATTGAATTTCTTATCCCGGCTACAACTTGAGAATGTACTCTGGATCGCATCTTCCAGAGATAAGATGCCAGAAACCTATTATGTTGCCTTTAATCAAACCTACCCGGTCGTATTCCGTATCGCGAGTAACCACGCCGAGGATGTTGCCAATCATGCACCGGAGCCAGTAATTCACAAGGATGAAGCTGAATGAGAAAGTATTCGCTTTTCGTTTGAGGTAGACCGGATTCACCACCGTTGAAAATCCGACGCGAACACCTGATACTCGTCCTGATCTCCAACCCAGATGCACGGCGACCGCATTTTCACATTCGACGGGTGCGCATCTTCCCTTCGTGCATCGATGAGAGAAGTCCCGGTCCTCGAGCCATGCGTAAAGTGGGAGCCGCTCGTCAAACCGGCAGCTGCCAATACTAGCGTATCGAACGATCATGTTGCAGCCATAGCCCGAGTCGACGGTCTTGTATGAGAGCGGCGCATCGGTGTTGTGAATCTTGTCATATGTATCGCACACTTCCATAGCCTCCTCCCGGCTGATCCGAGCCCCGCGTCCACCATCGTGCAACATCCTGCCTGAAGCAATGATGATCCCGGGATTCTCGTGGAAGAGCCGCGACATTTCTTCCAGGTACGATTGTGCCAACTCAATATCGTCATCGAGAAAGGCGACTAATTGCGTGTCCTGAACAACGGCTTCCAGTGCTTTGTTCCTTTGTTTGCAGAGGCCGATTGGTGTTTGAACAAACTCAACGCCAGGCAGAGCAAGGGTTTCTTGAAGGACATGATCCAGGTTCGGACTCGCAACGATGATCTGGCGCGGCGCGAGAGCCTGTCTGTTCACCGACATTATGGTCTGATGAAGAATACTTGGCCGGTTCAGTGTGCAAATAATGATCGATATTTTCATCGCGGCGCTCCATGAACTTAAAAAAAATAAGTGGTCACGGTTGTGGTGAAGACATTGAAGCCTGGGGTGTGCCCCCCGCTTGGACGACAACACGCCGGCGTTGAGGCGAAGCGTCGATCAGCTCCCGATAGATGTCCGTGATCTGTGCCGCCATCCGTTCAACCTGGAAGCACGTCAGATTTTCTCTTGCCCTTAATTTGAGACGAGCATGTTCGCTGGGTGTTTCGAGAAGTTTTAAGATCGCGCTTGCAAGGGCTGGTATGTCTTGCGGTGGAACCAGCAGCCCTGCCTGGCCTCCGTCGAGGGCTTCCGGAATGCCGTCCACATTGGTTGCAATGATGGCGCAGTCACATTGACGCGCTTCCGTCAGAACCAACCCGAAAGAGTCCCGGCGAGAGGCGAGCACAAATATGTGTGCTGCTTTCATGTAGGGAAAGGGATTCGCCTGGAAGCCTTCGAAGTGGATGTACGATGCAAAAGGAGATGCTGCGGCCTGCGCCTCGAACTCCTTGCGGTTGGGTCCCTTTCCGACTAAGTAAAGATGACATCCAGGAACGCGTGCTGAAACCTGTTCGAAGGCACTGATGAGCTCAGAAATACCTTTTCGATAGTTCATCCCGCCAACGGTGACGATCGCTGGCTGCAAGAGCGCTTTGGGCTTTTCGGTCGCAGGATTGGGAAGACGCAAGCTGCCCAGTGTCCCATTGTGAACTACGCGTAGTTTGGCGTTAGGCACTCCGCGCGCTGACATATCGGACTTCACGGCATTACTGACAGCTATGACTCGGTCGGCCAGGCGCATTAAGTTAGAACTGCGCTGATGGACATTGTGCACATGTGCGACCAATCCGAAGTTAGTAGTCACTCGAACGGCACGCGCCAAGACCACCCCGGTCATCATATGGCAATGAACAATATCGGGTTGAAATTCTTTAATGATTCGTCGCAGTTTGAAGGCTGCCTGCGGCAAGTTGGCCATACTTCGTTTCTGATCGAGGGTATAGTGCGGTATCCCATGTTGTTCGAGCAGATTCACGAATTCGCCGGAATTCGAACACACCGCGACATCGAGGGATTGACGAATCTGTCCGGAGACGATGTCTACCGCGGCGTTTACGATTCCGCACCCCCACCCGGTAACGGAATTGAGAAGGTGAAGAACGCGGATTGGCTGCTCACTCATATTCGCACCGCTTCTTTCTCTGACAGTATCCTCGGTCGCGACACTTGTCCTGAAATCGAACTCGCGGCAGTACGCCTTCGGTACTCAGAAATGTCGAGGTGCGTAATGCGGTCAGGATTGGCTTTCGTTTCGCTTCCGAGAACCTGCTGATATATGTTTTCCAACCGGCTCGCGACTATCGGCCATGCATACTGTGCCTCGACCTGCTTGCGGTTATATGCTCCCATTCCGTGGCACAATTCCGGATTAGAGAGCAGCTCCTCCAGCGCACCTGCCAGGGCAATGGGGTCCTTCACCGGAACTCGGCGGCCGCCCTGGTCGGAGACCATGTAGCTAAGCCCTCCCGCGTCGGTGACGATGAGCGGCTTGCCGCAAGCCATTGCTTCAAGCGCCGACATACCAAAAGGCTCACCGTGCGATGGGAGACAATAGACCGTGCATTGTCGAAGTATGTTCGGTATGTCAGCCCGGTCTACACGGCCAAGGAACTGGACCCGATCGCTGTAATGAGACGCTGCTACCTTCTCCTTCACGGCAGCGAGAGCAGGCCCATCACCTGCAATCACTAAACGAACGCGGGGCATACGCCTGGACAAGCTGTCGAACGCCTCGAGCAGGGAGAAGATTCCCTTACGCACGACAACATTGGCAAGAAACAATACTGTGGGATTGTCTGCGGTTCTATCCGGACCAGGTGAAAAGTCGCAGAGATCGATCCCTGGCGGCAAAATGAACAGCCGGTCGATGAAGCGTTCTGGCTGTACAACGTTGTTCAGAGCCGCCTGCGTCGAGAGTAGAATCGCCTGCGCGCATTGGTGCTGCCAGTCGACGCACACTTTTTTGAACATCTGGGTTATACGACGTCGATTTGTGCTCAGCAACAAGGGCTTAGAGTCTAAATTTATTGGCCAACGAGACGAGTGCGGACCCAATACGACCGGAATTCCAGAATCCACAAATGCCAAACTGCGCAGCGAGAATACAGGATTGAGTTCGTGAATGAGATCCACCTGCATTGTGGTGCGAACGCGATTCAAGATATGGCGGGTCCAACGCATGTAGGCAAAAGCTCCAGGCCGCGGCTGCTCCTTTTGAGTATTCATCTGATGAACGGTAATCTGTTCTGAAAGCGGATGACGCAGATCCGCGTATGGTGTCGCCACGTGGATGCGATGTCCACGCTCCGCAAGTTCAGCAATCATGCGGTGGGCGATAAGACCGTCGCCACTAGGTAACCAATCAGTGAGCGGTTTAGTCGGGAAAGAAAAGAAAAGGCTGAGGGATCGTGTTCTCACGCAGTTTTTTCCTTCTACATTGAGGGATATCAGTGAACTTTCCCGCAAACGCGCGCCAATCTTAGCCAGAAAAGCCCGCATGCGCATTTGGAATACATCTACACTGAAGTTCCTGGCGTGACTCCGAAGAACCTGCTCTGACCACTCGATGTGCTCAAAGCGTTTTATGGCAGCTGCGAGATCTTCCGGCTGCTGATGATCAAAGAAGACGCCAGTGACACCCTCGATGATTGTCTCGTTAGCTCCGCCGGCACGATACGCGATGGTAGGCCGACCAGCGGCGGCGATCTCAAGCGGCGCCATACCGAAGTCTTCTTCACCAGGGAAGATAAGCGCACGGCAACGAGCAGCATAATACTCGACCTCGCTGTCTGAAAGCCGCCCAAGAAAGCTGACCGTGGGGCCGGCCAGCGCGGTGAGGCGAGCACGGTCAGGGCCATCACCAATGACCAAGAGTCGCCTTCTAAGCAGATTACAGCCCTCGATTGCGAGATCGATGCGCTTATAGGACACAAGTCGCGCGAGGACAAGATAGTAGTCTTCCTGCTCAGTTGACATTCGGAAGCGGCCAAGATCGATCGGCGGATGAATGACCTCGGCGTGGCGGCCATAGGCGTGCAGAATTCGAGTCGCGACCGCGCGCGAATTAGCGATGAAATGGTCGGGCTGTCGAGCGGCTCCCAAGTCCCAGCTACGCAGGCCACGGATCAGGTTGTGTAGCAGTAGACGTTGGGGGGCGCTCATCTGTTCCCGCTCCGAATAACTGTCGAAGGCCCACACCCAACGCATTGGCGTGTGGCAGTAACAAACATGCAGCGCATCTCGACTTGTGCACACGCCTTTGACATAGCCCGAAGAACTGGAGATGACTAAATCAAAGCGAGACAGGTCGAGCGAGCGCACGGCCAGGGGATAAAGGAGAAAAAACAGCCGGTAATACTGCTGTATGCAAGGAAGATGCTGCATCCATGACGTAACAATTGGGAGACCGGAAAGGCCAGCTGGCAAACAGTCGGGTAGTGCGACAGTCGAGTGAAGGACTGCCTGCGGCAACATACGCATCAGTTCTTCAGCAACCTTCTCCGCACCGCCCATCTGAGTGAAATAGTCATGCACGACAGCAATTCGCATGGAGCCTCCTAAAAGTTCAGACAGCGCCAGACCGCTTGAGCACCGCAGGTATGGTCAGGGCAAGAATCTTCAGATCAAGTGAGAGCGACCATTCGTCCAGGTAAACAAAATCAAGCGTCATCCATTGCTCAAAGCTCAGCGAACTGCGACCGGATATCTGCCAGATGCCAGTGATGCCGGGCCGTACGCTAAAGCGCCGCATCAACTGTGTTTCTGTAAAAAGAGAGACGTCTCGTATGCTCATGGGGCGCGGACCGACCAGCGACATATCTCCTACTAGGACGTTCCAGAGTTGTGGAAGCTCGTCCAGTGAAGTGCGCCGCAGGAATCGACCAACGGATGTAATTCTGGGATCGTTCCTGATCTTGAAAATAGGACCATGTGCTTCATTCTGGCTCTCTAAAGAGGCCATCAATTCCGGTGCATTAAACACCATGCTGCGGAACTTGCATAACGGGAAGAGGCGTCGTCTATACCCGTACCGTTTCTGAATAAAGAAAACCGGTCCAGGACTCGTAAGTTTGATAACGGCGCAGATAGCTATGCAAATGGGTGCGACTAACACCAGACCAACACTAGCAATCACGACGTCGAGAGCACGCTTTAAGGTCTCGGCGGCAACAAGTTTCTCATCTTTGGGCACAAGCTCTACAAAAAGAGGTGCGCGCGCGCGAAGAACCTTGCTGTAGCTGAGGCCATACGTGTCGTTCAAAGTAACTACGCGCACGCCTGCAGCCTCCGCGAGAGATACAGCCCGCTGCGCCAGGTCGTAGCAGGAGCGCATGGGAACGGCGACTATCAGTTCGTCGACCACATTGTGCAATAAGTAGTCCGATAGCTGACCTATATCGCACACATAGCGGACCGCAAACTCAGCCGGCAGTGCGCTGGGATCTCGATCATCCACAAAGCCTATCAGTTGCTTGCTCCTGTGATACTCAACTCGCAGCTCCTTCCAGGCTTTGGCCGCGCGGCGGCTGCTGCCTAGAATTAGAACTTTTTCGACTTCACGCCTATTCCACCGCAGTCCAGACCTGGTGATCAGTACGCGTATCAATTCGTAGGAGAATGCGGAGACAAGGAACGCGGAGAGCACCGGCACAACGGGGCCTTGAAAGCGGCGAACTAGAAAATAGAGTGCAAGCAGCGCGGTCATGATTGCGCACGCAAACGCGGCCCGAAGCGTGGGGCGGATAAACTCAGTGAACGTGCCCGGATACAGGTCCAGCGTGTCTAAACATTCTTTCCAAAGGACAGCGAAAACAATCGAGAAGGAGGCGTTAAGAAGGGTCACGCGCATCTCTAGAAATTCTCCGAGACCCCCTCGCGGCATATGTTGCTGATTGGCCCACACGACTGCGGAGACAGCGAGCGTGAGCGCGATGAGGCTATCGATGACAGCAGTCAGGGTACTGGAGTTGGTTCGCTTCATGCGTGCCTCCTATATCGAGTGCCGTTCATTGCGGGTAATGGCACACGGACTCGTATCTGTTCAGTGGCCCGCGCCCAATTTCTGATAGCGATCGAGAAGTAGACTCGATCGACAAGTGATTTCAGATAGCTACTTTCAACGCGAACCGGTGAACGTGCGCGGCCCTCCATGTTACTGTTCGGCCATCAAAGCGCCGACAGCATAGCGGCCCCGACTAGATGCCCCGTGCCGTATTCGCGAATTGTCCCGACGGTATTGGATCGTATGCTACCGCGGCGCTGTGTCAGTTTCTGCGAGAGCGATTAGATTGCACCTATCCATTGGTCATGGCTTCAGGCTAATCTCACTTCTCTCTGACAAGTTCAGTTGTGGCAGCAAAAGGAGCATTCCAGCAATTGTTACTTATCGCTTAGGCAGAATGACAGCACTGAACGGATGGAGCGGTGCTGTTTTTTGAATAGAACTCGGATGTGTACATGGCTTAGAGCTACACATAGAGTCGCAAGTAGTTATCTCGAAACTGCGGGTGCGGCTGCACCTCTAGACTCGCGCAGTTGATGGTAATTGCCTAAACAGTAGCACAGGTTTGTTAAGGCGCAACGAAAAAAATACTCTGCTGTTGTGTACATCCGCCTATTAGTCCTCCGCTATCACATTTCGACTGGAACTGATATCGCAATAAGCTACATCTCTGACGATAAATGAGTTAGTCGAGTGATGCCTGTTGACTATATGCCTTCTCTGTTCGCATGCATAAAAAGATCTTATACATGATTACGCTCTCACTACATGTGTGTAGTGCACGCAGACTGCCATAGTGAGCTCTTGATGTGTTTGGCACGCACAAGACCATAAGAGCCCGCTGGTCTTAAAGTCTGTTTTCATAGTATTAAAGGCGCGCTCAAATCACATTCTCTTATCCAGACATAATTATTGATGCCTATCAGCATCTAAGCCGAGGTGTACATCAATGCATCTGTGCATCGAAAATACTAGTGTGAACACGTTCTAGTTGATCTTTAGCAGCGTGATACCGCTGGTGACGGAGAGGTCTACCATGGCGGAATTGGGCAACACAGAATGTGCATTGCCTGCTTCGTCAAAGTTCCACATGTTTTTCACTTTCTTCCCGTCGGCTATTTTGAGCTGCACCGCTGCCGGAGCAATCGGCGTGGCCTTAAGAGCATTCACATCATAGATACAGCCCTTAAGCCAAATAGCCAGCCAGAATGATCCGTCCTGTTTCTGAAGCAGCGTTGTCTCTACTCCTTGCGTATTCCCTGTTAAAGAGTAGTTGAGTTTACCAGGGAGAAAATCCCCCGGGCGATCGTCGAGGAGCTCCATGAAGTTGGCGAGCGCCGTATATGCGGGACGTGGCGAAAAGTCGGATCTTAGCAACCCGAATCCAGTTGTTGAAGAACGCTCATCCATCAGTTCATAAATATAAGTACGTTTAATTCCCTTATTCCATGCATGGAGTAACAAACGTGGCTCGTAGATTGCCTCCACTGACTCGGGAATGACGTTTTGCTTAGGTATGTCGGAGGCAACATAGCCAGACTCAGTCATGATTACCGGCAAACCAGGGCCATCAATGTTCAGATTGTCAAAGTCGTATTCCATCGAACCATATGCATGTTTCGCTGAATTTAAGCCGCCCCAGCCAGTCGTCTCGGGGTTCCGTCCACCCCAATAGGCATGCAGGTTGTTTACTTCCATGTGCTGCGAAACGACACCCAAAGCAGCATAAGAGGCTGGCTTGGTAAGTGAAGGCCCGATGACCGGAAGTCCAGTGTCTCGCTGGACCTGCCGCAAGGTCGGGAGGTATGCAGATAGATTTGCAACCCAGTTCGGATCTTTGCTCTGGTCGTACTCATTCGGCGCCTCGATTGCGTCGGCACCAGGGTAATTTGGCAGCAAAGTCTCGATCTGCTTGGCAGACGGAGTGCCATTCTTGGGGTTGGGCATAACAAGTTCCGGATGGATTCCGGCTGGCTCAAGTTGCGTATAAATTGCGTACAGATTTGGAGCTACCCAGAAATATGCTAGCCCATCACGGATGTGATTTATGTGTAGTTTCCGGAGGGCACTGATAACCTCGGCAGGTTGCTGGTAGTAGCCAGTATCTGTGTAACTGAAGTGCGTATTGACCCCCACAGATTCGGAGAAGTCATAGGCACGAGACGCCTGTTGTTGTGCATATACTGGCGTAGTTAACCCCGTAATGAATACGAGCAGTGTTCTAGTAAACCGCATTTATACCTCCAGGAGGGTCAACATAAACTATGACGTGCTGCGCTGAAACGACGCGCTATTATGAAGTTGTTCTGCAGGCGCGCCGCAAGCCAGCCTGCAACAGTCGCTGGAGCGCATAGGTGTGCGAAGGAAGAGAGTAGAAGCGTCTCATGGCCTGGTATGCCTGCTTTTCTCGAAGTGCGCCCACAAAGGATACATAAGGTATCCAGCGATTGATGTCCTGCCGCCGCTTCCTCAGTTCTATGAGTGCGTTAATGTCGCCACATTCAAGTGCGATCTGTTCCAGATTCTCATTGGCCGCGATCAACTGCGAGGGATGCCGCGCCTCAATGCCTCTGGTCTGTGAATCGCTTCTGTAGAGGTATTGGTACCAAGCCTGCGGAGTGACGTGCAGCCTGGCCCCCAAAAGCAGACATCGCATATATAGGTGGAAGTCCTCTCCATTGCGCAACTGCGGGTCGTACTGAATCTGCTGCGAACGCAAGAAATCCGAACGCATTAGCGGCTTCATAAAGCCCACTGATTTGAGGCCGTACCCTGGGCGATCTCTGGCTACAAATTCCGCCGCGGAGACACGACCGGCTTTCGTCATGAAGCTGTGCGGAAGTGCCGGAGATCCAGCAACAAAGCCGGGTGCCCTCGACACGCTGATGTTGTCTGCGAGCAGATCAGCATCATGTGCTTCTGCCAGCTGAAGCATTGACTCGAGTCGGTTTGGACTGAAGGTATCGTCTGCATCCAGAGGCGCAATCCACTTGCCCATTGCGTGATCAAGCCCCAGGTTCCTTGCAGCACTTGGTCCGCCATTGCTCAAGCAGCGGAGCACAGAGAATCGGCGATCCCCTTTGGCGGCACTCAAAGCGACCAAAGCGGTGTCATCGGTTGCTGCGTCGTCGATCAGAATGACTTCTAGCTCACGAAGCGTCTGGTCAAGGGCTGACCGCACTGCCGAGGCCACATATGCTGCTGCATTGTGGGCCGCTATGATGACAGATACGTGAATTGCCAATGCAATCCTCCAGATTCGAGATGAGCAAAGCGGAAAATACGCCCGCGCCCAATTTCTGATAGCGATCGAGAAGTAGACTCGATCGACAAGTGATTTCAGATAGCTACTTTCAACGCGAACCGGTGAACGTGCGCGGCCCTCCATGTTACTGTTCGGCCATCAAAGCGCCGACAGCATAGCGGCCCCGACTAGATGCCCCGTGCCGTATTCGCGAATTGTCCCGACGGTATTGGATCGTATGCTACCGCGGCGCTGTGTCAGTTTCTGCGAGAGCGATTAGATTGCACCTATCCATTGGTCATGGCTTCAGGCTAATCTCACTTCTCTCTGACAAGTTCAGTTGTGGCAGCAAAAGGAGCATTCCAGCAATTGTTACTTATCGCTTAGGCAGAATGACAGCACTGAACGGATGGAGCGGTGCTGTTTTTTGAATAGAACTCGGATGTGTACATGGCTTAGAGCTACACATAGAGTCGCAAGTAGTTATCTCGAAACTGCGGGTGCGGCTGCACCTCTAGACTCGCGCAGTTGATGGTAATTGCCTAAACAGTAGCACAGGTTTGTTAAGGCGCAACGAAAAAAATACTCTGCTGTTGTGTACATCCGCCTATTAGTCCTCCGCTATCACATTTCGACTGGAACTGATATCGCAATAAGCTACATCTCTGACGATAAATGAGTTAGTCGAGTGATGCCTGTTGACTATATGCCTTCTCTGTTCGCATGCATAAAAAGATCTTATACATGATTACGCTCTCACTACATGTGTGTAGTGCACGCAGACTGCCATAGTGAGCTCTTGATGTGTTTGGCACGCACAAGACCATAAGAGCCCGCTGGTCTTAAAGTCTGTTTTCATAGTATTAAAGGCGCGCTCAAATCACATTCTCTTATCCAGACATAATTATTGATGCCTATCAGCATCTAAGCCGAGGTGTACATCAATGCATCTGT